>ORMF010853921.1_pt1 | contig 19962 bp, 15 predicted proteins | sample 1779871 | NCBI WGS metagenome assembly ORMF01 (sample SAMEA104232316, study PRJEB22302) | groundwater metagenome | biome: forest; feature: aquifer; material: groundwater | place: USA | collected 2011-08-07 | depth 5.4 m | reverse complement strand
CGAGACGGACGGATCTGTTCCTCCACGGTCCGCACCTGCGCGTGAGCGGCCTTCAACGCGTTCGCCGCGCGGTCGGCGTCCATCTGGCTGGCGGCGCCGGCGTCGAGGAGCCTCCTGGCTCGGTCTGCCTCCTGACGCGCATAGGCAACGTCGATCTCGCGCTGCGCCTTCACCGACTCGAGGGCGGCAATCGCCGCGTCCTGGGGCTTCGAATCGATCTCGACCAGCAGGGCCCCGGCACGCACCAGGTCGCCAGACTTCACGGCAATGCGGGTGATAAAGCCTTCCACCTGTGGCTGAATACTGGTAGAACGCCGCGACTTGATGGTGCCGACGAACTCGCTGGTCTGTTCGACCGCTTTCGCGGCGAGCAGGACCATCTCCACCGGTGAGGGAGGCCTCGCGCCGCCCGGCGGCGCGCCCCCCGAAGCTCGGCCCGGCGTGGTGCGGTCCCCGCAGGCGACGGTCGAGATCAGTGAGAGAAACGCGACAGCGCGCAGTGTAAGCATAGGCGGGTGTTGGTTGTGTGCTGGGGTCGGACCGAGGTCTGACTCCGGTTTGGCCTCGGTGGTCCGCAGCGTCCGCTTCGCCCGGATCCGTCCGTCTCGGATGGACCATGAGCGATTGTGGGGAACTACTAAAGAGGTTCGGAGCAGGTCGTGGAGCAAAGAGGACCTGACAAACACCCCTCCCAATCATGCAGTGTGTGACGTACGCGCGTCAATACGCGTGCTGACGGACCTTGGCAATCTTCGCGTCACGTTCGGAGACGAGTCGTTCGCGATCGCGGCGGTACTCTTCTTCGCGGGCGGCGCGTTCTCCGGCATCAACAGTGTCCCGCAACCGACCCTGATGCAGCACCTCCAACTCGGCGATCTTCGAGCCATAGAAGTTGCGTATTTCGGCGATCGCTGCCTTCTGCGCATCGGTCACCGGCGTCCGCTCGATGCCGGCCTCCTCGTCGCGCTTTCGCAGTCGGTCCATGGCCAACTCGTACGACGATTTCAACGCGTTTTCGTCTGTCACATGTCCTACCCTCTATTCCGTTTTCTGGTTCCCTGTCGCGAATCGCTCGTCGTTCTTGATCCGTGGCGCCTGGTCCGGACCTCGTCTTTGATTGTCCTTCGTCCTTTGGCACTCATGCCAAGTGATTCAGGACCATGGGAGTTGGACCAAGGACGAACGAGGGACCAAAAAAAGGCCTGACACGAGTGTAGCAGTGAGCTGGCAGGTGGGGCGGGCCGGGCTGGGAGGGCGGACAGGTGCAGGGCACGTCTGACGGACAGCAGGGATGGCGTACGATACCTAGGACGCATCCGACGCGTATCATGGGATCCTCATATTGTTTTGTTACAGGGAGCGACAGCCATGATTCATCGACCGATCGCAGCGGTCGTCATCATTGCATTCGTTGGCGCGTTCGTTGCCGTGGCGGCGATCACGGCAGCCAGGAACATGCCCGACCTGAAGGTCGGGCCTGCGATGGGTGCGAGCGTCGCGGAGCAGGCCCTGCCAGCCGCAAGCGGCGACTGGCCGCAATGGCACGGGCCGGACCGCACCAACATCTCGAAGGAAACAGGGCTGCTGCAGCAGTGGCCGACCTCCGGTCCAACGCGCGTCTGGTCGGTCTCGACCGTCGGCGCGGGGTACGGATCGTTGGCTATTGTGGGCGATCGCATCTTTGTCCAGGGCGCGGCCGCCAGCGGCGGACGTCAGCAGAGCATGCTCTACGTGCTGAATCGCGCCGATGGCAAGGGGCTGTGGTCCAAGGCCGTCGGAGGCGCAGGGAACAACGACATGGGGCCTGGGCCGCGCGGCACGCCCACGGTGGACGGCGACCGCGTCTACGTGCTCACAGAGAACGGCGACCTCGCCTGCCTGAAGGTCCAGGACGGGACCACGGTCTGGCAACGCAACATCCTGCGCGATTTCCACGCACGGAACATCTCCTGGGAAATCAGCGAGTCGCCTCTCGTCGACGGCGATCACGTCATCGTCACCCCGGGCGGTCCGCGCGCAGGCGTTGTGGCGCTCGACAAGATGACCGGCGCTGCTGTGTGGCAGGCCGCGGATCTGAGCGACGAGGCGGGGTACGCTTCGCTGATTGTCGCAGACGTGCAGGGCGTGCGCACCCTGATGACGCTCACTTCGAAGGCGGGCGTTGGAGTGCGCCGGTCGGACGGCAAACTGATGTGGCGATATACCCAGGTCGCCAATCAGACCGCCAACATCACCACCCCGGTGTTCTTCGACAACAAGGTGTTCTACACCTCCGGATACGACACCGGCGGCGCGCTCCTGGGATTGACCGCGAAGAACGGCGTGATAGAAGCGAAGGAGATTTACTTCACACGCAACATGCAGAACCAACACGGCGGCGTCGTGCTCGTGGACGGAAACCTCTACGGCTACCATGACGCGATCCTCGCCTGTATGGAATTCGCCACGGGCAAGGTGATGTGGCGGGATCGCAGCGTCGGGAAAGGGACGCTTACATATGCCGACGGCCATCTCTATCTTCAGAGCGAGGACCGCCTGTTCGGCTTTGCCGTGGCGACGCCAAAGGCATATCTGGAGAAGGGACGGTTCCGCATGGAAGATGAGGGATGGCCGACATGGGCCCATCCGGTCGTGAGCGGTGGGAAGCTGTACGTCCGAAACCAGCGCAGGATCACCGTGTACGATGTCAACGCACGTTAGACGAACGAGCAACGCAGGACGCGGGAGCCGCGGCCTGTTGTTCTGCGTGGTGGCGGCTCTGAGCGTCATGACCTCCGCGCAGAGGCCGCAAACGGCGGGTTGGCTCGACCGGCCGCTTGCGGCATGGAACAGGCCGGGCGCGCCGCTGCCGAAGGCCGCGCTCGACAGAACCGAGCGGGACCGGATCGTGAAGACCTGCGATCTTGCGCTGCAGCCGTCGACGCCCGCGGAGCGCGCTCTGGCCGATGCGGGGTGGATTCCATTCCGCCACTTCGATCAGCAGCTGGTACAGGGCGACGTCGAGATCGTGGACGGCATGGCCGGCGTCGACGGGATGTGCCGTCCGCTGCGCTACAACATCTTCGTGTTCGTCGGAGGCGTCTTTGCCGGCACGCTCTCGCCAGACCTCATGAACTCCCGCGAGGACGGGGCGTCCGGCGCCGTGAGAATTCTCGACCGCGACACCCTTAGCGCGGAGTTTGTGCGCTACACCGACAAAGACCCGCTGTGCTGTGCCTCTTCGCGCGTGACCGTGCGCTATCGGATCGATCGCATAGGACGGCAGCCGGTCGTGACGCCGCTCGATGTCCGCGTGACCCGCGGCTTGTAGAGTTGGCAGGGCTCGTGAACGCGCCTGGCGGGCAGGCCAGGCAGGAGAGGCGGGACAGGGACCTGTCGTAGGCCCGACCTTCAGGTCGGGCGTGCAGTGAAGTACTCGTGGTGCAGGGCTTCGGCCCTGCCAGTGTCAGCGCATCACGTCAGCAGCCCTCGACGGCGGGCCCCACATGCCACGATGAACCGTACGCTACTGTCGTTCCTGCTGCTGATGCTTGCCGGCGGCGGTGGCGCCAGCGGGAGTTGGTAGGTCCGGGAAGCCGGGGATGGTGTGAGGGAATGAGGGAGTCATGGAGGACCTGATGCTGGAACAGTTCGACGGTCGCAAACGCGTGGACGTGAGAGCGGTGTTGCTGGTCGTGGTCGTGGCGTTCATCGTCTTCACGGGCGCCTGCGCCGTCTCGATGGTGCCAACGGGCAGCGTTGGGGTCGTCACGCGTTTCGGTAAGGTCACCGGGACGACCCTCTCCGAGGGGATCAATCTGATCGTTCCCTTCTACGGCGTGCAGAAGTTATCGGTGCAGACGCGGGAAATCAAGGAGGTGAGTTCCACGCCGTCCGAGGAAGGTTTGATCTTCCAGCTGGAAGTGTCCCTGCTCTACAAGCTGTCTTCTGCGCAAGCGGCCAACGTTTATCAGACGATTGGCGTGAACTATCCGGAGACGCTCATCGTGCCGACGTTCCGCTCCGCGATCCGCGCCGTCACTTCGTCACACAAGGCGTCCGACCTGTATTCGACAGCTCGCGAGCGCGTGCAGGAGGAAATGTTCGTGCGCGTGTCCGAAGCCTTCAGCCCGCGCGGCATCGTCGTCGAGAAAGTGCTCCTTCGCGACTTGCAGCTGCCGCCGACACTGAAGGCGTCCATCGAGGGGAAGCAACAGGCGGAGCAGGAGTCGCAGAAGATGGAGTTCACGCTGGCGAAGGAGCGGCAGGAGGCCGAGCGCAAGCGCATTGAGGCGCGCGGCATCGCGGACTTCCAGTCGATCGTGACGCAGGGCATCTCCGACAAGCTGCTCGAGTGGAAAGGGATCGAAGCGACGCTCGAGCTGGCGAAGAGCCAGAACGCCAAGGTGGTCGTCGTGGGCAACGGCAAGAGCGGCCTGCCGCTCATTCTCGGGTCGCAGCCGTAGCGTCAGGTCGCGCGCGAGAGCTGATTCCGGACCTCGTAGGCCCGAGCTTTGGCTCGGGCGAGAACTTCGTAGGCCCGAGCTTTAGCTCGGGCGAGCACGGCCCAGCCGGCGTAGGATAAGTGCGCCGTGAAGCTCCACACCAGGCTGCTCGTCGCGCTCGCGCTCGGCATTGCGCTCGGCGCCGCACTCCATTCATCGGCGTCATCAGGCGGCTCGCCGTGGATCGAAGCCGTCAACGTCCATCTCCTGCGGCCGATCGGGCAGATCTTCCTGCGCCTGATCTTCATGATCGTCGTGCCGATGGTGTTCTCGGCGCTCGTCATCGGCGTGTACGAGCTCGGGCGGGCGCACGGTCTGGCCGGCATCGTCGGACGGTCGCTGCGCTTCACGGTCATCCTGAGCACGCTATCGGTGGTCATTGGCGTCGCGCTGGTCGACGTGATCAGGCCCGGCGAGGCCTTCCGGATCTCAACAGCTCAGGCCGGCGCGTCCGGCGGTCCGGGAGGCCTCGCCGCGCTCGAAGCGAATGCGGCGGCCGCCAAGCCACTCAGCCAGATCCTTGTCGAGCTCATCCCTCGGAATCCGATCGACACAGCCGCTCGAGCGCTCGACGGCGAAATGCTGCAGCTGATGATCTTCGCGTTGATCTTCGGTGTGGCCGTGAGCGCCGCGACACCGAAAGACGGGGACCGAGAAAATATTCTCGTCCGCCTGCTCGAACAGGTGTTCGACGCGTGCATGCGCATCGTGCACTTCGCCATGCGGCTCGCACCGATCGCCGTGTTCGCCATCATCTTCAACACGGCGTTCACCTTCGGCACGAGCATCTTCGCGTCGCTGTTTCTGTACGTCCTCACTGTCGTCCTGGGATTGATCCTCCAGCAGTTCGTCGTGTATCCAGTGATGCTGCGCGTCGTGGGCAGGCGTTCGCCGATGGAGTTCTTCCGCAACTGCCGCGAGGTCTATCTCTACGCCTTTTCCACCGCCTCGTCCAACGCCACGCTTCCGCTCGCGCTCGAGGTGGCGGAGACGAAGCTGGCGCTGCCCCCGCACATTTCTCGCTTCGTGCTGACGGTGGGATCGACGGCCAACCAGAATGGCACGGCGCTCTTCGAAGGGATCACCGTGCTCTTTCTGGCGCAGGTGTACGGATTGGATCTCGGAGTCGGCAGCCAGGTGCGGGTGCTGCTGATGTCCATCCTGGCGGGCATCGGCACCGCGGGTGTGCCGGGCGGCGCGCTGCCGATGGTGCTCCTGCTGGCGCAGTCGGTGGGCGTCCCGGCCGAGGGGATGGGCCTTGTCCTCGGCGTCGATCGCTTTCTCGACATGTGCCGGACCGCGGTGAACGTCGGCGGCGACCTGGTCATTGCCGCGCTCGTGAGCGGCCCACGCAAATCGTAGTCAATCGTAGGCCCGAGCTTCAGCTCGGGCGACGCGTTCTCGTGGTTCATGGCTCATGAACCGGCGGGCGGAAGCGGATTATGATCCGCCACACTGGAGGCCCTGCCTCCGAAGGGAGAATCTGAGATGTCCACTCGCGCCATCGCGGTGTTGGGGCTCATGGCGGCATCGGCCGTTCTGGCTCCGTCGCTCCGCAGCTCGCCGCTTGCGCCCCCGCTCGATGCGCAGCAGCCGACGAGCGCGGGGCGATCGGTGGACTGGCCGCTGCACAATCTGGATCTGGCGGGCAGCCGATTCTCGACGCTCGACCAGATCAAGACATCCAACGTGAAGTCACTGATACCGCGTTGGCTGTTTCAGCACGGTGTCATCGACGGCGTCAGCAACCAGACGACCCCGGTTGTCGTGGGTGGGGTGATGTATGTGACCGATGCGCGCGGAAGCGTGTACGCGCTGAACGCCGCCGATGGTCATCTGCTGTGGACCTTCGACGTCACCACCCTGCTTGGCGGCGCCGCACGGGAAGGCTACGTCTTCCGGCACCGCGGCGTCTGCCACGCGGACGGTGTGATCTACACCGCGGCGGGATCGTTTCTGTTCGCGCTCGACGCGAAGACCGGCACGCCGCTGCCAGGGTTCGGCGTCAACGGTCAAGCCCCTGTCATTCTCGATGTCCTCAAGATACGCTACCCGAACGTGACGAGCGCCATCAGCATGGGTTACTGGTTCACCACGGCCCCGCAGTGCTACAACGGCGTGGTCTACATCGGCAGCACGAGGAGCGAGAGCCGGATTCCAGGCGGCCACGTGCTGGCTGTCGATGGGAAGACTGGCAAGGTGCTGTGGCACTTCAACACGATTCCGCAAGACAACAAGGATCAGGGCTGGGACATCGCCGGGCCGACGTGGACCGGCGGCGAGCGCAACGGCGGCGGCATCTGGGAGACGCCCTCGATCGATCCCGACCTCGGGCTGCTGTACGTGGCCGTAGGCAATCCGTTTGGCGACAGCACGAAGCGGCTCGGGATGAATCTCTTCACGGACTCCATCATCGCGCTCACGCTGAGTACCGGGACGCTGAAGTGGTACTACCAGCAGACGCATCACGATGTGTGGGACTTTGATTCCGGCAACCAGCCGATTCTCTTCGAGATGCGGGTGCGCGGGCAGCGCGTGCGCGCGCTCGCCGAGGCGAGCAAGAACGGGTTCCTCTATATCCTGAATCGAGAGACCGGAAAGCCGGTTCACGAGATCCGCGAGACGCCCGTGCCGACCGACGTTGTGCGTCCCGGGGAGCAGGCCTGGCCGACGCAGCCGATTCCGTACACAGCCGCCGGGAAGCCGATGCGCCCGGTCAGCCCCGTATCTCCAGTGGACATTCCGGCCGAGCGGCTGGCGACCCACACGCCGATGCCGATGTTCACGCAGCCGGGAGCTCCGAACCAGATTCGTGCGCCAGGCACTGAAGGGGGAGCCAACTACGGTTCGCTGTCTTTCAGCCCGCAGACCGGTTTTCTGTACGTGAACGCGATCGACAACCCATTCAATGCCGGACGGCCCGCGCGCGGATACTTCTCCGCGTTCGATCCGAAGACCGGCGATCTCATGTGGCAGAAGGCGTTCGACGGTTGGGGACAGGGGGGATCGGTCGTCACGGCGGGCGGTCTCGTGTTCGCGGGCAGCGGGAGCAATACCGCCGGGTATTTCTTCGCGTTTGACGCGAAGACCGGCGAGCTGCTCTGGAAGTTCAACACGGGGTCTGGAGTCTTTTCGTCACCATCCGTCTACATGGTCAACGGCGAGCAGTTTGTGACAGTTGCCTCGGGGGGAGGGGATCGAGGCCGGCGAGGTGGAGACCTGATTCTGAGCTTCGCGCTCCCGAAGCGGTAGTAACGCCAGTCCGCGCCTTCAGCGTGGAGATGATGAACGTCCACTTGTCGCGCGCGAGCTCGATGATCCTCATGGGCCGCTTCAGTTGAGCGTCCACAGCGCGAGCGTGGATATGTCCTTCACGTAGAGCCGATTGCCCGAGATGGTCGGCTGCGTCCACGTGGCGCTGGTCGCGACCGAATAGCGACGCACGACGTCGAGCGCGCTGCGGCTCGCCTTCAGCACCAGCAGGACGCCGTCGTCCTGAAGCGAAAAGATCGTATTGCCCGCTCTCACCATGGCGGCATTCTCCGCTTGTCGCGGATCGCTCTTCCAGAGCGGCATGCCGGTCGAGAGATCCAACGCGAAATACTGCCCGGAGTTGAGGTGAGACAACCCGTACAGCACGCCGTCGACGACGACGCCGTTGGTCATGTGGAGCGAGACGTCTTTCGTCTGCCAGACGTCCTCGGTCGCCCATGTGTCGTCGCGGCGGACAACGCGGAACGCCGTGATGCCGTTCCCGCGACCGGCCTGAATGAGCATGTCGCGATAGAGAATCGGCGTCTGCGACGTCGTGTCCGACGCGGTCACAAACGGTCGTTGCCAGAGGAGTCGCCCGTCGGCGACGGCGATCCCCACCATGTTCCTGTGCGTGAACGTCACAACCTGACGCGTCCCACCAAGGTCGACGACGATGGGCGATCCATAGGCTGGACTATCGCCGCTCCACGTCCATCGCGCGTTGCCAGTCGCGACGTCGAGCGCGGCGAGCGCCGTCTCGCCGGCTCCGCCGGTATGCACGATCACGGAATTGCCCTCGACGAGGGGCGACATGGCCGTGTGGTAGAGAGGCTGTGCCTTGGTTGCCGGCTTCTGCCAGAGCTGCTTGCCCGTGGCGGCGTCGAAAGCCGTCACGATGTTCGTCATGCCGAGCGTGAACAGGCGGCCGTTCGCGTACGTGGGCGTGGACTTTGGTCCGGCGCCGTGTCGGACCGCCGCGGACATGACCTCAAAGGGCGCCGGGTAGCTCGTCCGCCAGATGGTCTTGCCTGATACCGGGTCAAGGGCCGACATCACTTCGTCGGCGCCCTGCCGGCTGAAGAGATAAAGGCGGTCGCCCACGAGAAGGGGCGTGGCGTAGCCGAGGCCGACGTCCACCTTCCATTGTTGTTTGAGGCCTTCAGGCCAGGAGGAAGGCTCGCGGAAGGACGAGATCGCGCCGTCCCGGTTGACCCCGCGCCACTGCGGCCAGTCCTGAGCGGCGCCGCGCGCGACAATCAACGTGACGAATACCGACAGCAAGGCAAGGCGGATGCCCGTTCGAGATTTTTGGACCATGACGTTTCTCCTGTGGCTCCGTCATCATACCGAAGGTCGCTGCTCGACGCCTAAGTGCACCCGACAAAAGTGGCGTGCTCGCTGGTGCCGACAACGGGGCGCCCCGCCGACCACGGAGGCGTCTCCGATGGCCCCAGCGCCACGCGGCGCTATCGACTTGAGGACCCGTCCTGGCGCATCATGGTCCGGACCCGGCGAGGCGGACTCACATGCGTCGATTGCTTCGGGCGGTGGCGGTCGTTGTGCTTGCCTGTGTCGCCGTCGTCTGGGCTCAACCCGAGCCTGGCGGGTGGGGATCGCGCAAACTCCCGTACGACAGCCGATTCACATTCGTGCGGCTGCGCTGGCGGGCGGCGGGCACATATGCTGTGCTGCCGGACGAGCCAGGCGTGAATTTCTGGCTTCACGAGTATCCGCGAGCCGAGCAGAACCTCATGGGGGTCATTGGCGACGTGACCCGGATCAGGACGCGGAAGGACGCCAGCCTGATCCTGACGATGGACGACCCTGCGCTCTTCAGGTATCCCGTTGCGATGTTGTGGGAGCCTGGGTACTGGCGGATGACGGATAACGAAGCGGCGCGGCTGCGCATGTACCTCCGCAAGGGCGGCTTCGTGATCGTCAACGACTTCGAGCTGAACCAGTGGGATAATTTCGAGGCGCAGATGCGCCGCGTGCTGCCAGGCGCGCAGTGGATTCCGCTGAACGCCACACACCCGATTTTCAATTCGTTCTTTCGCATCGAGACGATTGACGTACCGCATCACCGCAATCACCACCTCTATGGCCTCAAGCCCCGCTACTTCGGCCTGTTCGAAGACAATGATCCCAGCCGACGTTTGATGGCGATTGCCAACTACAACACGAATCTGGCTGAATACTGGCAGATGGCGGGAATGGGATTCTTCCCGATCGACCCGTCGAACTACGCGTTCAAGCTGGGCGTCAATTACATGATGTACGCGCTGACACACTGATGGAGGAATTGTGTTCCGTTCGCTGCTTCTTGCCGCTGCGCTGCTGAATGCCGGTGCGTACGCCGTGGTCTCCCGTGCCACGGCGGCGCACGCGCCTGCAGCCGCACGTGCCGAGCAGGCACCTCAATTCCCAACACCTTCGGACAGTTCGTCCGCCGGGCCCCTCGCGTACTCGTGTGGTGTGCCGAGTGCGCCGGCAGCCGATGCAAACCCGCAGGCGAGGCAGGCGGCGTTTCCGCCTGGCCAATACCCTGTACAACTCCCTGCCGTCTCCTGGCTCGGCGCGCGAAACGATCTCCCCAATCCTTATCTCCCCGGCGTGGACTGGGGTCAGCTGTCCCCCGGACGGAAGTGGGGTTCTACGGCCAGCGTGACCATGGCGCCAGACGGAACCATCTGGGTCGTCGATCGGTGCGGCGTGTCTGGAGCGGGCGGCACAACCTGCGCCGGCCCAAACGCGACAGTGGATCCCGTCTTCCAGTTCGATACGTCGGGCCGCCTGTTGAAGCGCTTCGGTGCCGGGATGTTCGTCAGTCCTCACAAATTGACGGTCGACGAGCAGGGCTTCCTGTGGATGGCCGATAACGGCGCGCACCAAGTACTCAAAATGAGCACGGACGGCAAGGTTCTGATGACGCTTGGAAAGAAGGGCGTCGCAGGCGCCGGCCTGGACGAGTTCGATGCGCCGACTGAAGTGGTCGTGGCCCGAAACGGCGACATCTTCGTAAGTGATGGACACACGGGCGGCGGTTTGGCCATCGGCAACGCCCGGGTGATGAAGTTCGACAAGAACGGGAGGTTCCTCAAGACATGGGGAACGAAGGGCATGGGACCTGGGCAGTTCGACGTCGTTCACACCCTGGCCCTCGATTCCAGAGGCCGACTGTTTGTCGGCGATCGACAGAACAACCGCGTGCAGATCTTCGATGCGGACGGCAAGTTCATCGCGCAGTGGTTCCAGTTCGGCCGGCCGAGCGGCATGTACATCGACAAGAAGACCGATACCTTGCTCGTGGCCGACTCTGAATCGCGCGACAGTCGAACCAATACTGGACTGATGTTCCTGCCGCAGACCGGCTACGGCTACAATCCGGGTGTTCGTCGGGGCATCAGGATTGGAAGCGCGAGGGACGGATCGGTGAAGTCCTTCATTCCCGATCCGTGTCCGTACCCATATCCTGGCGTGTCGTCCCTCGCCGAAGGGGTGACGATGGACGGTCAGGGCAACGTCTACGGCGCGGAGTTTCTGATGAACGTCAGGAAGTTCGTCAAGAAGTGAGCTGGTTCCCGGAGCATCGACCGTTCATCGAGGACTTGCAGCCTGACATGCGCGCGTCGCGTCCGCGATCGGTTCTTGAACCTGGAGGGTGACGTGAGATCACAAGACGGGCAACGTGTCGGTGCGCAGATTCGCTGGTGGCGGCCACGGCCCGTGCACGGCCTCGGGCTTCTCCTCCTGGCCGTCGCCATTGCGCTGTCTGCAGCGGCCCGGTCACAAGTTCAGAACTTCGTGCCGGTGACCGATGCCGCGCTGCGGCGTCCCGATGCCGCTGATTGGACTAACTGGCGGAGAACGTCCGATGGCTGGGGCTACAGTCCGCTCGCCACGATCAACCGCCGCAACGTGGCGCGCCTTCAGCTCGCGTGGTCCGCGACGTCGCCCTCTGGCTCAGGACAGGAGTCGCCGCTTGTCTACCGCGGCGTGATGTATTGGCCGACGACCACTGGCATTCGGGCGCTGGACGCGGCAACGGGACGTCAGCTCTGGGAATTCCGCACGCGCGATCCGCTCCCCTCGGATCGACGGGCGCCGTCACAGTCGTACGGGATCGCGCGCCGAAGCATCGCGATCTACGGCGACAAGATCTTCGCGGCGACCACGGATGCGCATCTCATCGCGCTCGACGCCAGGACGGGATCGCTCGTCTGGAATCAGCAGGTCGCGGACCATTCGCTCGGGTATCAATACACAAGCGGTCCCATCATCGCCAAAGGCAAGGTGGTGGCTGGCATGACGGGGTGCGATCGCTACAAGGAGGACGTCTGCTTCATTTCGGCGCACGATGCGCAGACGGGGAAAGAACTGTGGCGCAGGGCAACCGTCGCCCGCCCTGGTGAGCCGGGCGGCGATACGTGGGGCGAACTGCCCTTGGTGTTGCGCGCAGGCGGCGACGCCTGGATTCCCGGCAGCTACGACGCGGCGACGAACACCATCTTCTGGAGCACGTCGCAGGCGAAGCCGTGGGCCCGCGCGCAGCGGGGCACCGATGGGGCGGCGCTGTACACCAACTGCACCCTTGCCATCGATGCGGATACCGGAAAGGTGACCTGGTACTTCCAGCACATTCCGGCTGAGACGCACGATCTGGATGAAGTGTTCGAAAGCATCCTCGTCGATACCGGGGCGCAGCAGTCAGTGTTCAAGATGGGGAAGATCGGCGTGCTCTGGGAGCTCGATCGCAAGACTGGAAAATTCCTTCACGCGTACGACGCCGGGTATCAGAATGTCGTGACGATCGACCCGAAGTCGGGCCAGGGGATCGTGCGTGCGGAGCGAGTCCCGAAGCTAGGAGTGCCCGTCGACTACTGTCCGGGCCCCGGCGGTCTGAAGAACCTGTTTGCGATGGCCTATCATCCAGGCACACACGCGTTCTATATCCCGCTCAAGTTGAGCTGTGCAACGTCGGTCTTCGACGTGCTGCCGGGCCCCATCGCGGCAGGAGGTGGTGGCACTGGCCCCGCAAAGCGGACCGTCGTTCCTCATCCCGCCAGCCCGACCAACATCGGTGAGTTCCGGGTCATGGACAGCCGGTCGGGGAAGACGCTGTGGAGCCGGCGCAGCAAGCTGCCATATAACACCGCGGCTCTCACGACGGGGGGCGATCTTGTGTTCGTCGGCGATATCAGCGGCCATTTCTTCGGGATGGATGCGGCGACCGGCGACGTCCTGTGGGAAATCACGACACCGACGTCGGCGGACGGCTTCCCGATCACTTATGCCGTTGCCGGGAAGCAGTATCTGGTGGTGCCGTCCGGTCCGGGATGGTTCCTTGGGTGGCAACAGGCGCAGGAGGTCTTCCCCGAGGTTCGGCGTCCGGCCCCAAGCGGCACGTCGCTTCAGGTGTACGCGCTGCCAGACTGACCGCGCGGGTGGCGTCAGACGGACTCGCCGTTCTGCGCCCGACCTGAAGGTCGGGCTTACATTCCTCACGGCTCAGCGACGTCGTACGCGGGACGTTTGCGCAGGACCCGGTTCCACCACATGACGACACGCCGGTGACGAACATCAACGCAGGCGCCACGCCGACCACCGCCCACAGCGCCTTGAGCGAACCGCTTTGCCAGCGGCCGAAATGCAGGCGGCTGAGCCAGGCCAACGCCACGTCGCCTGGCCGTTCTTCGAGTTCGAGCGGACCGTAGATGTAGTCCACGAGACTCGTAAATGGCTCCGGCACTCCGAGATAGAAGCCCGACACTCCCCACAGGACAATAAACAGGAACAGCCAGGCGCCCATCGCGCTGTGGAGGTCCCAGTTGAAGCGGCGCCACCCCCTGCGCACTTTCACCACCAGGCTGCGACGCCATCGACCGATGCCCGGCCACCACACGATGGCGCCTGTGAGGCAGAGCATCGTCACGAACGCGCTCCCGACACCGTTCCAATAGCGGCCGCGGCCGTCGAAGAGAAGCTCGTCGTGCAGTCGCACCGTCCACAGCACCGCCTGTTCACCCACCGTGAAGGCGTCGCCGAGGTCCGCTCCCGTGTACGGGTTGAACAGACGCTCCTTCTTCTGGCCGTTTCGCGTCAGGTCGACGCGGGCGACGGGATTGCGGCGCGAGGGTGTGCCGCTCACGTCCGTGATCTCGTAATCGGGATAGGCGCGCTGCGCCGTTGCGCGCAGCTCCTCCGTCGACAGCCAGCGCGCCGATTCGTCGTATCGCGGCACCGGCGTCTTCAAGTACGCCACGAGCTCGCGCCTGTACACGAGGGCGCTTCCCGTGAGGCTCAACACGACAATGTACAGGCCGAGCGCAAGGCCGCTCCAGAGGTGTACCTGAAAGAGCGCTCTCCGGAGCCACACGCGCTGCGGCTGTCTCCACCACTGCTGCCACATGCTCATATTCGAGTGATCCTATTTCGTGCGGTCCCGTTTCGGATTCAAACGCCCAAGCCGGCCCGCGCCGCGCCCGCAAGAGAATAATCTGAAAGCAGCCAGGCGCTCGCGCGGCGTGACTCGTGATGGCCATTCGACGGCTCGGCTCAACGACGGGACATTACGGGCCTAACCTTAATGTTTCGTCATTGCCCGTGGCGCAGGATGACGACGCCGCCGGCGCCGGTGGCGACGAATACGAACGGCTCGGAGAGCGTCACGTCCCGGGCCGGCTGCGCAGTCTTGAACACGCCGGCGCTGGCAGGCTTCAGGGGATCGGAAACATCGATGACATGAAGCCCCTCGGCACCAGCCGCCACGTAGACGCGCGCGCCATGCGCTTTCAACGTCTCTGACCGAGGGGGAGCCTTGAACTGCGACAATCTGGCGGGCGCGCTGGGATTCGAGATGTCGTAGAAGAGCAGAAGGCCGCTCGTCCTGTCCAGGACGGCCGCAAGCTGGGCCGGCTTTGCGCCAGGCCGGTCCACCAGGGCGAGGCGAATCTGAGGGAAATCGACGAGCCCGATACCGCCCGGCGGCGGCGGGACGTCGAGGTCCGTGACGCTGAGCTCGGCGGGCGAACCCGGCTTCGACAAATCGAGCACGTAAAGACCCGTGGGATCATCGGTCGCGAACACGAGCGGGCGCGACGCGAACACGTCCTGGGTATAGCCGTCGGTAAAGTGGGAGGCCAGTAACGCTGGTTTTTCTGGGTTCGAAACGTCGAGCACCTGCACGCCGGCGACCATGTTCGCCGTGAGGATCGTCTTCGGATCCAGGAGAGCCGCAGCGACCACTCCTCCTTTCAGCGCCAGAGCGCCCCGCACCGTGGGGTTGGAGGGATTCGAGACATCGAGCACTCGAAGACCAAGAAAGTCGATCAGTGCATAGACCAGGTTGCCCGACACGACAAACGAATTGATCCGCTCCGCGAACGTGAAGCTCGCGGCGGGGCGCGGCGCCGAAGGGTTGGTGATGTCGACGCTGCGGAGCGTCCGGTCGGCGACGATGTAGAGGGTTTTCCCGTCGACCTTGACCTGCTGCGCGGGCCCCGTGAGCGACGCGACGTGCGACAGGGCGCGTGTCTGACCAAACGCAGGAGCGGCAACAAGCAGATCACACCACAGCAGCACAAGCCATCCGCACGCGAGGCGGCGCAGCCATCGACGGCTCATGGTGGTATCCATATCAGCTATCGGCTGTTTTCCTATCGGCCGTCGGTTGTTGCCTGCCGACAGCCGGCTGAACGCTGAAAAGCACGTCACCCGCGTTTCGCGATGCGGTACAGCTTTGACTGTGTCCTGATGATGACGCTCCCCCGGGCGATGGCAGGCGTCGCGAGCGCCATCTCGTCAAGCGAGTTCTTCCCCAGCACCTTGAACTCGGGGCCGGCCTGGATAACGAACGTGTCGCCGTCCTCGCTGAGGACGAAAATCTTGCCGTTGTACGCCCAGGGAGAGGCCGTGAAGCCACTCGTATCGGTGCCTATGCGCTGGCGGCCATAGATCTGCTTGCCCGTCCGGGCATCGTGACAGGCGAGGAAACCCCGATCGAACAGGGTATAGAAGTAATCGCCGTACACGAGCGGCGAGGTATTGTAGGTCCCGAGCTGCCGCTGGTACCAGGTGATGTAGGCGTTCGCCGTCTCGCCTTCTTTCAGAGAGATATCACCGGCGGCACCCGGACGAATCGCGTAGACCGGGCGGACAGCGTCACCCACCCACCCGGAGCTGATGTACAGCAGCCCGTGTTTGGCAAACGGCGTGGGAACGTTAATCCAGGTCATCCCCTTGAGCTCCCACAGCAGCTTGCCGTCGAGATCGTACGATCGCACCTTGCCGGTACCGGCCGTCACGATCTCCGTTCGCCGCTCGTTCTCCCACACGAACGGCGTCGACCAGTTGCTCTCCTCGTCGCGGTCGACCCGCCACACCTCGGCGCCCGTTCGCGTGTCGTAGGCGGCGATGAACGACCGCTTTTCGTTATCGTTGACGATGTACACGCGGTTCTTGTGAACCACCGGGGAGGCGCCTGAGCCGTACCCGAATTCCCGCTCCATCGGGGCCATCTCCTTCGCCCACGCGAGGTTCCCCTGCATGTCGAAAGCGAACAGCCCGATATCGGCAAAGAAGACGTACACCCGCTCCCCGTCGGTCACCGGCGTTTCGGAGGCGAAACTGTTCTTGATGTGCTTCGGCGTGGGCGGCACGATATTGCGGACCTCCTGCTGCCAGCGGATCCGTCCGGTGCCGAAATCGATGGAGTACACCACCCAACGATGCGGTACTTTTGCGTCGTACGGAATCGTGCCCGCGAACAGGCCCTTCTGCGGCGGCGCGGCCTGGCCGGAGCTGGTCACGGTGGTGACAAAGATCTGATCGCCCCACACAACGGGAGAGCTCCAGCCGAGACCCGGTACGTCGGTCGCCCACACGACGTTCTCAGTCTTGCTCCAAGTCTCGGGCAGGGCGGGATCGTCGGCGGCCACGCCGGCCGACGCGCCGCGAAACTGCGGCCAGTCCTCGCTCGCCGCTGCGGCGGGCCACATCAGCAGGGCGGCGCTCACGACGAGCCACGCACGGGTCATCGGACCTCCAATGAGAGCGGGCAACTAAGGAACTGAGACGTGAAAACGACCGCCTCAGCCCGGATTCCAATTTGGCACATTTATACACCCCTCTCCGCTCGGCGCGTCCGGATTTCGTCGTTGCACGGTGCTGTCGTGAAGGGGGAGGGCTGCTGAGGGGCTGAGAACGGGTGTTGTGGTGATCAAATCCGTAGGGCGTCAGAGTCACATTCGGGCTTGTCGAGGTGTGTGAGAATCGGAGTTTTTCTAAGTGAAAAGTGGTCGGGGCGACTGGATTCGAACCAGCGACCCCCTGCGCCCAAGGCAAGCTGGGCGTAGCTCTGAAAGGGTTGATTCTCGAACGATTTGCAGCGTCCGAAAATTCGTGGGCCCAAATTTGGGCCCCCCCGAGCGGCGACGGAGCGTTCCTCGCGGCCAGTGATGGCGACGAAGCGCCGAACTCGATCGTGACGAAACGGTCCGCTCGTGATCGCACTGACGCAGATGCCAAGCGGCGTGTGGAACGAATCCCAGATCGGTTCATAACAGTTCGACCGTCACGTCTTCAGAACGAATCCGTCGCGGAGCGTTGAGGCCCTTCAGACGAATCAGTTTGGCTCGGCGCTCGTCCTTGTGCGGCTTGCACCAGAGGCAGCCGGATCGCTGATGCTTCGGTCGTCGACGTTTGTGGTGCACGTGAATCGTCCTCCTGTGACCGCTCAAATTGCCACGCGCCGGAAGAACCCTACGCAGCCTCGCGCGGCTGCACGTCCCGTTTGATCCGGTCTGCTAATGCGCGCGTGGCGACGTCGAGATCGTACGCCGCCTGCAGGTTCATCCAGAACTGCGGCGTCATGGCGAAGTAGCGCGCCAGGCGCAACGCGGTGTCGGCCGTGATGCTGCGGCGGCCGTTTACGATCTCGCTCATCCTGGTGACAGGCACCCGCAGGTCGCGGGAGAGGCCGTTGATGCTCAGCCCAAGCGGCGCCATGAGATCCTCTCGTAGGACCTCTCCGGGATGCACCGGCGGTAGTCGGCGACTCTTCGCCATCATTTCCTCCTGCGCTAGTGATAGTCCACGATCTCCACATCGTCGGCGTCCCCGTCGTGCCAGACGAAACAGATGCGGTACTGATCGTTGACCCGAATGCTGTGTTGGCCGCGCCGGTCGCCCGCGAGCGCCTCGAGCCGGTTACCAGGAAACGCCGCCAGGTCGCGGAGTTCTCGAGCCGCGTGTAGCTGCTGCAGCTTCCGCTGGGCGACCCGCGCCACGCGCTGTAACCGGCGGCTGAACTTACCGGAGAACAGCGCCTCGGCTTCGGGGTCCTTAAACGACCGAATCACCTGAACTCCAGGGTATAACGCCGTGCGTTATACGTCAAGCAGTATGGCCATGTACGCCTCAAGTTCGTCCTCTGAGCGAATCACGCGTCGATTTCCAGCGGGACATTCAGACTCAGCTTCCAGGTCGGCGCTTCGGAGATCTTGGCGCTGCGCGCGAGGCTCGCCACGAGCCGCACCGACGGGTCGAGCGGCGTAAGCGACTTCGCTTTCCGGGCGAGTGGACGCAGGCTCGCGGCCTGGCGCGCGTGGCCGAAGTGCTCGAGCAGATAACCGAGGCGCCGCGCAGTTGCGCCCTGTTCGCGCAGGCGCTCGGCCTCCTTGAGGTACGCGCGATAGACCTGCGCGTCGTGCGTCAGCTCGCGCGGCCGGTGTACGGCGAATCGGGTGTGGCGCGCACTTCGGATGCCGACGTGGAATTCCTGCCGGCCTTTCGGCTCCTGAGGTCTGCTGCGCTCGTCGTCAACGTCGCGCCGGTTGTCGAACTCCCGCTCCACGGCCGCCCACTTCAGTTCTTCGCTGTGCACGCTCGACCAGCGGTTGCGCTCGAGGACGTCCCGGCCGCGTTCCGTGAGCACAACCAGGGCCCGGTCCGCGCCGGTCGTCGGAATCGTCTCGACGATCCCTTGGTCCCTCAGGTGCCGGAGATCGCCCCGGTGCGGGTCGAGCGGCCGGTCCCGGCCGTCGCGGAGATCGCCAGCCGGCACAACGCGGAAGGCGCCGACGGTTGCCAGCGTGCGGACCTCCGAGCCACGCAGCGTCACGTCGCTGTCTCGTGCCCAAACACGCTCGCGTTCACGGCCGTGCGGTAGCTCGAGATCGCGCGTGAACACATCGCGAGCATCGAGCGGCTCGCGTTCGCGCGGGTTGGACAGCCCGCCGCGGCTGCCTTGGCTCAACTCTCGGCCGCGGTCGTCGCGGTCGCGCGCGTCATCAGTCCAACGAGGATCGAAGTCCATAGACACCCCCGATTGAAAAAGCTCGTGTGACAGCACGCAGAGAATGGCCGGGAAGCGCCGCAACCGGCCGTGTGTGACCACTTCTGACGGCTGCTTTCCAGCAACCGCCTTGATTTGCATCACTTAGCTGCGATTCTTGTGGGCCCAAATTTGGGCCCAGTCCGATGCAAAAAGTGGTGATTCGCGGCGATGAGAGGCAGATCGCGAGTAGCGCTGAGGATTCAGCTAACTCGCGTTCTTCGTGGGTGTTGTGGAGATTTTCGAGTGAAGTGGTCGGGGCGACTGGATTCGAACCAGCGACCCCCTGCGCCCAAGGCAGGTGCGCTACCAGGCTGCGCTACGCCCCGACTCTGAAGATCCTTAAGTTTACTGCGGTTTCTCCCAACCCGCTCGTTTGCGTGCCTCGCATCCGGGCGAAAGACTGTCGCGGGTCGCAAAACGTCGATTGGTCATCCCACCTTTCCCAAAACGCCCACGGACTCGTTGGCCGTGCGATCGAGCTTCCGCAACGCCTCATGCTGCAACCCACCTGCAAACTTCATCTGCGAGTACTCCTTGAACATCCATCCGTGCGATGTGTGGGTCCCTGATTCGACCGTCCATCCAACGCCGACGCTGATCACGTGCTATGTCTTTGTATCGTCGGAACCAGGCCTCAGCGGTGTATCGTTCACGCTGATCTCTTGGTCGCGCGCTGGTAGAGGGTGAGAAGAAGTGCCTGCTTGACAATGTGTCTCGCTGCCTGCTGTACACTACCACGTAGAAGGTCACAACTCGATCCTAGGCCACCGAACCGATGGAGTCGTCAATATGCGTGACGAGGTCGTTACACAACCAGAGACATACCTCGCCCCTCACCGATGCCGTCGCACCGTCGAGCCCTTGTCGGAAATGGGCCGTCCACGACGG
>ORMF010341788.1_pt1 | contig 19962 bp, 12 predicted proteins | sample 1779871 | NCBI WGS metagenome assembly ORMF01 (sample SAMEA104232316, study PRJEB22302) | groundwater metagenome | biome: forest; feature: aquifer; material: groundwater | place: USA | collected 2011-08-07 | depth 5.4 m | reverse complement strand
CTGTCCGGCCGACCCTTTGGCCAATCCAAAATCAAGCAGCACAATCTGCCCGCGCGCGGTTAACTTAAGATTCTGCGGCTTGATGTCGCGGTGAATGATCGGCGGTTCCTGAGTGTGTAGATAGTCGAGCGCGTCGCAAAGTTGATCAGCCCAACGCAACACTTCGTCTTGCGGAAACGGGCCGTTCTTTTGTGCCAGCATGACCGAGAGATCCTCGCCGGCAATGTACTGCATGACCAGGAACTGCCCGTCATCTTCATTAAAATGATCGCTGACGCGCGGCAGCGCCGGATGATGCATTCGCGCCAACAGACGCGCTTCTCGCTCGAATTGTTTGCGAAGTTTTTCGTCAGTGAACAGGGTTTCTTTGAGCGCCACTGTCGTGTCCAGACGCTCGTCAATCGCTTCATAAACGGCTCCCATGCCGCCCTGGCCGAGTTGGCGAACAATCCGGTAGCGCCCCTGCAAAACTGTATCTGCTGCCAGCATAAACCTAATCACCTGGTACGCCGGACGAGTCTATCATTCCGCTCAACACCAGGCCACCCATCGAAGGCAGCGAAAGTACCGACATGATCCACAGTTTCCTCATGACACCCTCTCCCTCTGGGAAAGGGTTCGGGTGAAGGCATGCAGGCAAACGCGCTACACCTAAACCAGTTGTCCTGGCAAACACGGCAGAAATAATTTACGACTTTTCGACCGTAAGTTTTGCACCCTCTCCCCTGACGCCTCTCCTAACAGGAGAGCGGAAAGAGTGACACCCTCTTTGAGGCCGAGGGTTTTCGGCGTATGCTAGGCGCGCAATGAGCCAACCAATTTCGGTCGACCAGAGCGGCGAGATCATCGACGTGGGTCACATCAAACCGCGACGTCGTCGCTGGGGATGGTGGGTATTGGGGGCGATTGTAATCCTTGTCTTCGTCGCCTCCCGCGGTTTATCGATATACATTTCGGCGCTCTGGTTTGGCTCGCTCGGTTACTCCGCTGTTTACTGGTACATGTTCAAGCTGAAGATTGCGCTGTTCGCGATTTTCTTCTCACTGACGGTAATAATCCTGCGCGGCGGCTTTTGGTTAGTTGAACGAGCTTTCGCATCGATCTCGTTTGACCGTCGCACGATCTTCGTCAACCAACAACCGGTTAACTTCTCGCCTTCACGCGTGCTCAGGCCGCTGGCGTGGGTCGTTTCGGTGCTGGGAGGACTGGTCTTCGGGCTCGGCATGCGCGACGCCTGGCGTAGCTTCGCTCTGTATTTCCATGGCTCGCCTGGAGACGTTTCCGATCCGATTTTTAACCGGCCGCTGGGGTTCTATCTGTTTACGCTGCCCATTTATGACGCCTTCAGCGCCTGGCTGCTCTATCTTTCAATCATCATTCTGGCCGGGGCAATCATCTACTCGTTGCTGGCGGTCACACAGCAGGGCTTATCTAATGCCGGTGACCTGGCTAAAGCGCGCAAGACAAGCCTGGCTACGGCCTCGTGCGCGTTGGCGATCTTCCTGGTGATTTTGGCCTGGCGCTTTTTGCTTTCGCGATATCCATTTCTCTGGGACGATCACCAGACATTTTCCGGCGTCACCTACGTAGAAGCGAATTACCTGCTGCCGGGTTTGCGTTGGGTCGCGGTCGCGCTGATTCTGGGCGCGGTAATCTCTCTGGTGAATGCCTTCGCAATGCGAAGAGTCCGCGTGCTGATCGTGGCTGTCGCCATCCCTCTGTTGGTTTATGTAATCGGCACCGTGCTGGTCCCGGCATACGTAACTAATTTTATCGTCAAGCCAAACGAGCTGGGTCGCGAATCTCCTTATATTGCACACAACATCACCTCGACCCGCCGCGCCTTTGGCATCGATCGCATCGAGCAAAGAAACTTTGAAGCTGACAACTCGATCGAAGCTTTCGATATCCAGAACAATCGGGCCACGCTGGACAATATTCGTCTCTGGGATTGGCACGCGCTGCAGGACACGCTCAAGCAGATCCAGGCGATTCGAACTTATTATGACTTCCCCGATGTGGACGTTGATCGTTACCAGATCGGCGGCCAGGGCCGGCAGGTAATGATCGCGGCGCGCGAGCTAAACGATGCGAAGTTACCGGAGGCGTCGCGAAACTGGATTAATCAGAAACTGATTTACACTCACGGCTATGGCGTGACCATGAATACGGCGAACGGATTCACTCCGGAAGGCATGCCGCGTTTCCTACTCTCGAACATGCCGATCGAATCGGCCGCCCCCGAGATCAAAGTCACTCGACCGCAGATCTATTTTGGGCAGGAAACGAACACCGACGTCTACGTGAAAACCAAACAGAAGGAGTTTGATTTCCCGCAGGGCGAGTCAAACACCTACACCAGCTACGAAGGGTCCGGAGGCATCCGGATAGGAAGCGGAATACGCCGGCTGCTCCTCTCATGGGCCCTGGGCGATCTGAGTAAGTTGCCCTTCTCAGACGATGTCAACTCCGAAAGCCGCGTCATGATCCACCGCAACATCCGGGAGATCGTCGACGGGCTGGCGCCTTTTCTGATTTATGATCGCGATCCTTACATCGTCGTGGGTAATGACGGCGGACTTTACTGGATGATTGACGCTTTTACTGAGTCATCGAATTATCCCTATTCGCGTCATCACAAGGTCGACACCAAAGAAATCAACTACATCCGCAATAGCGTCAAAGTTGTGATCGACGCATATAACGGCACGATTCATTTTTATGTTTTCGATCCCCAGGATCCTCTGATTGCGGCGTATCGTGCAACGTTCCCCACCCTGTTTCAGGATGCCAGTCAAATGCCCGCTGATCTGCGCGCGCACGTTCGCTATCCCGAAACCCTCGTTCGCGCGCAAGGCGAAGTCTTTGGCCTCTACCACACACAGAGTCCAAAAGTGCTCTTTCAGCAGGAGGATGTTTGGAGCGTCGCCCAGCAGGTGGTCCTGGATGAGCAGGAGAAGAAACAGATCCAACCGATCGATCCTTATTATGTGCTGATGCAATTGCCCGGCGAGCAACAGAAGAGCGAGTTTGCTTTAATTCTTCCGTTTACCCCTGCCAGTCGCAACAACATGATTGGCTGGATGGCTGGTCGCAGTGATGGCGACAACTACGGCAAGCTACTGGTTTACGATTTTCCCAAGTCGCGTCTGATTGACGGCCCCCTGCAAATCGAAGCGCGCATCGATCAAAACGCACAACTCTCAGGCCAGTTCAGTCTCTGGAACCAGCAGGGCTCGCGGGTGGTGCGGGGACATTTGCTGGTCATTCCGATCGGCCGGTCGCTGCTGTACGTCGAGCCCATCTATCTCAGGGCCGAAAGCAGCCCAATGCCTGAATTGCGTTTGGTCGTGCTGGCCACGCAAGAGCGCCTGGCCTATGGCTCCAGCTTCGAAGAAGCTCTCAAGAGTTTGTTTGGCGAAGTCGCGCCAGCCGCGCCGGATAAGAAGACTGAGCAAAAAGGTGAACTGCCAAAGCCAAAGCCTGGCGCGTCGCCACAACCCTCACCAACACCTCAAGTCGCAGGAGCGGCAAATGTCCAACAGCTAATTAATCGCGCGATTCAGGAGTTTGAAGAGTATCAGCGATTAACGGCTGAGGGTAAGATGGGCGAGGCCGGCAAGAAACTCGAAGATCACAAGCGGACGCTGGAGGAGTTGAAGAAGGCCACTGGCAAACCTTAGTGGCACAGACTCCAGTCTCTATCAAATTGATGAAGATTTTGTCTTAAGCCGCGAAGCGCGGCGAGAGCATAAAGCCTGGGGTGGACCGGAGCGAACCCCAGGATCGTCGGAGTACGCACAACAAGCCCGCGAAGCGTGGCGACAGTCATTCATCATGAACAACTCCCGGGTTTGCGCTATCGCACGCTTCGCGCGCTCGGCTTTCTTACAGTCGGCAGCCTGGGGTTCCGCTTCGCTCCACCCCAGGCTTTATGCTTGCACCCGCTACGCGGGTTTGGGAGATACTAACTCGCACTAACTTGATCAGAGATTCCTTCAGTCTGTAATGCTTGCGCGTGAGCATCACAGACTGAAGTCCGTGCCACTTACTACTTAATTTTCTCTTGCAGCTTCTTAACTTCCGCGACCGCCTCATCATATTCCGGTTCGTATCCCGCCGCGGGTTTCATCGCCAGCAACGCGTCGATTTGTTTGCGCGCGTCGTCATTCCGGTGCGCCTCGACATAAGCCGCAGCGAGCTGGGACCGCAGGAGCGCGTTGTCCGGTCCCAACTTCAATCCCTTTTCCAGATACTGAATCGCCTTCTGAGTATCCCCACCCAACAGTCCGGGGGCCTCGAGATAGAGCTGGCCCAGAGCCATGTAGGCGCTCGCGTCTTGATAGCGTTCATCCAGCTTGATAACGGTTTCCATCTCACGCTTGATGTCATCGAATTCCGAAAGACCTGCCAGCATGCTGGTCTTTGCGCTGCCCCCATAATTTGCACCCAGCCAGAAGTGCCCCTCGGGTTTGCCATCCTGCAATTTCACCGCCATCTTCCCAGCTTCGATGCCATCGTGAAATGCCTTGTCCCGCTCGCCTGCGTCCGGGCTACGGTCGCCAAGATAGTAGTTGAACTTTGCCAGGCGCCAGGCGAGCTCATAGTTCCCCTGGTCCTCTGCCTGGGCCTGCCGCAAAGCAATAATCCCCTGGCGCACCTTCACTAGATCTGACCGCCCGGCAAAGAGCTGGTCCGCTTGCGTAATAGCGTCGCCGGCCGGGCGCATCGCGGCCGTCTCACCCGTCGAAATTACCGTTTTGCGGCAGGAAATCGCCACGATGGACAGTGTGACAACAAGCAGGAAAATACCAAGTTTTCGAGCATTCCTGAACAATCCACCTGTCTTTATAGCACTATTGTATGGTCGATTCATACACGGTCACTTTGCCTTTCACTTCGTTACCAGAATAAGGTATATTGGCGCGCTCGAACAACAAGCAAACACGGGAGGGGCTGGGTGGCAGCGGCAGCATTCTACGATCTCGAGGGAACTCTAGTCAGTACAAACCTGGTTCATACGCTGGGCTTCTATGCTCGTAACCAACCTAACCTGGTCCGCAGTTTCACTAAGAGCGCCGCGACTCTGCTGAGTGTTCCTTTATTCGCCGTCAGCGACCAGTATAGCCGAAAAGTCTTCAACGATCTTTTCTTCAAGCGATACAAAGGAGAGACGGAGGATCGGATGCGGTTCTTTGCCGGCGAGTTGTTTGAGAAGGTTCTGAAGCCCGCAGTGTACCCCGGCGCCTTTGAACTGATTGAGAAGTCGCGAAGCATCGGTCAGCGTCAGGTTGTCGTAACTGGCGCGCTCGAAGTTTCGGTAAAGCCGTTAATGGAGTATTTGGGAATCACGGACTATGTAGCGAACCGTCTGGAATTTGTCAAAGGGTTGGCGACCGGGCGTTTGCTGCCGCCGGTCCTGGCGGCTGCTACCAAAGCCTCATGGATTCGAACTTTCGCCGAACGCGAGGGGATTAATCTCAGCGAGTCCTTTGCTTACTCGGACAGTATGAGCGATCTGCCGATGCTTTCGATCGTAGGTCATCCGGCCGTGGTGAATCCGGATTTTCGTCTGCGGCAAACAGCTCTGCATCACGATTGGCCGATTTTGAATTTGAAATAGCCCGTTGTTAGTTGTCCGTTGTCAGTTGGACACAGCAACTGACTACTGACTACTGACTACTGACCACTGACCACTGACTATGGCCCTCCAACTACGAAGAAAAACACACGAATCGATCGTCTACATTGACAGCGACAGCGCGCCGCGCATCATGCCTTCGGGAGAAGATTTCATTCTCGAGGATTTGCCGGTCGGCACGCGCGTCCTTTATTCCAATCCGCCGATGAAGGGCTTGCCAAATCGTGAGGCCGCGATCCGCTATGCGCTAAACCATCCACTCGGCTGCGATCCGCTCTTTGCGCAGCTTGAGCCAGGGATGAAAGTCACCATCGCAGTTGACGACATCAGTCTCCCTTTGCCGCCGATGGCTACGCCTGACATTCGCCAGACGATGCTCGAAATAGTGTTGGATATGCTCGCCGGACACGGGGTGGACGATGTGCACATTATCATCGCCAATTCGCTCCACCGCAAAATGACGGCCTGGGAGATGAAGCGGATGGTCGGGCAGAAAATCTATGATGAGTTCTATCCCGACCGCTATTACAACCACGATGCCGAATGGAAAGAAGGTCTGATCAAACTGGGCGAGACGCGCCACAAAGAGCCTTTGACCATCAATCGTCGCGCAGCCGAAAGCGATCTGCTCATCTATGCAAATATCAACTTTGTCCCGATGGATGGCGGGCACAAATCAGTGGCGGTCGGGCTTTGTGATTACGAATCGCTGCGCGCGCATCACGAACCGCAAACCATACGCGATTCCGACAGCTATATGGATCCGGCGCGTTCCGAATTGAGCAACAAATGCGGACGCCTTGGCAAGATCGTCGACGAGCATTTGAATGTCTTTCACATAGAGACCTCTATTAACAACCGCATGTACAAAGGCGACATGGATTTTCTCCTCAAGAACGAGGACGACTTCAGCGCTTTTGATCGCATGAAGTTCGAAGCCATGCGTTACACGATGAGCAAACTGCCGCGCCCCGCGCGCCGCAAGATGCTGCACTCGATGCCGGCGCAATACGAGATGACGGCTTGCTACGCGGGCAAAACCGAGCCGGTGCATGAAAAGATTCTGGAAAAGGGGTTTCAGCAGTACGCCATCCCCGTGCGCGGACAATGTGACATTCTGATTACCGGGATTCCCGATATTTCACCCTACAACGTCTACTCGATTTTGAATCCCTTGTTGGTGCAGGTAATGGGGCTTGGTTATCACTTCAATTTCTATCGTAATAAGCCGCTGTTGAGAAAAGGCGGCGTGCTGATTATTCATCACCCTTGTTACGACCAGTTCGATCACAACCACCATCCCAGCTATATCGAATTTTTTAATCGCCTGCTGCCGGAATCGCGGGATGCGTTCTATCTGCGCGACAAGTACGAGCGCGAGTTCGCGAACAACCCGAGCTATGTCGAGATGTACCGCCGTGGGAACGCTTATCACGGAGCGCATCCGTTTTTTATGTGGTACTGGGGCGAGAACGGCCGGCAGCACGTCGGCAAGGTGATCGCCGCGGGCGCCGAGAACGCTCACGTCCCCGCAATGTTAGGCTGGGAGCGCGCGGACAACCTGACGGAAGCGATCGCGATGGCGCGAACTTATATGGGGAACTCAGCTGAAATAACGATGCTGCACCAGCCGATGATTGGCATTGCTGACATGGAATAGAGGAGTGGCACAGACTTCAGTCTGTGATTCCCCTCCCATTAGGAGAGAGGGGCCAGGGGAGAGGGCTCACCGCGTAAAGGCGGGGACAAGCTGGAAATTGAGATAGTTCGTCGTTCGGGAGACCGAGTCCAGGGGTTGTCACTTCGCCGTTAAGCCCTCACCCCAACCCTCTCCCAAAGGGAGAGGGCGATAAGACCAGTTTATGACTTGGAACACCACAAGAAAGATCTTCCCGCGAGCAATCGCCTTTTTGGCCACGGCCATTTTCTCGTTGACGATCATGAACAGCATGCCGCTGGTCAGGCAACAGCGACAGCGATCCCTCGCCCAGGCGACGATGGATGGAAACCTCAGTCGCGTGCGCTGGCTTCATTTCGCCGGCGCAAAAGTCAATGCGCGTGGTAGCTGCTGCATGCCGCTCTTTCTGGCGGCGGAGCAGGGCAATCTGGAAGTCGTTCGCTACCTGCTGGATGAAGGGGCGGACGTAAATGCTCGCGAAAAGCTGGGCCATACCGCGTTGGCCGAAGCGGCCTACTATGGGCACATCGACGTGGTTAAGGAACTACTACTTCGAGGCGCCGATATCAACACCCTCAGTGACGATGGCACGGCGCTCGACATTGCTGTTAGCAGAAAGAACAGTACCGTGGCTGACTTACTCAAGCATCGCGGCGGCAAGTCCGCTCGGGAAATCCGCGCCGGGAGTTGAGTTTTGGAGTTCCGCCTTTAGGCGGAAGGGTTCCATTAAGATCATGACGACGAAGCTTTCACCAACCGAAATCTACAAAGATCGGCGAATCTTTCTGATCGGCAGCACGGGTTTCCTAGGCAAGGTTACGCTGAGCATGCTGCTGCACCGTTTTCCCAATGTCGGGCGAGTCTACGTCACGGTCCGCGCCCGCTCGCAGGAAGAATCCGAAACCCGTTTCTGGAATAATGTCATCACCGCTCCACCCTTCGATCCCTTGCGTGAGCGATACGGCAGCGCGATGGATGGTTTCGTACGCGACAAAGTGGTCGTCGTCGGCGGAGACATCGCCGAGGACAATCTGGGTTTCACTGATTTGGAGGCGCAGCGCATCGCCGATGACCTCGACATCATTATCAACTCAGCCGGCAACGTTACCTTCAATCCGACTCTCGAAAGCGGGCTGCGCACCAATGTCGTCGGCACCCGAAATGTGATTGCGTTTACCAAGCGCATGCAGCGGCCCTGTCTGGTTCATATCTCGACCTGTTTTGTCGCTGGGAACCGGTCCGGCGCCATCTGGGAAAACGACGATGTCATCGGATATTTTCCGCGCCGCGGCGAACTCAAAGGCGTCGAGTTTTCCGTCGAGCAGGAGATTAAAGATTGCGCGAAAATGTCTGAGCGCGCCCGCGAAGAAGCCAAAGATGCTATGCGCGTCGCGCAATTTCGCGAGCAGGCGCGCAAGCGTCTTAACGAAGAAATGCGTGATGGAGACGACCCGGATGCGCTGGGCCTGGCAGTGGCGCGCGAACGAAAAGTCTGGACTCGCAATCGATTAACCGAACTCGGCATTGAGCGTGCAGCGTTTTGGGGTTGGCCCAACATCTATACTTACGCCAAGGCCCTGGGCGAACAAATGGTCGCCGCTGAGTCCGGCATCGTTCGCAGCATCGTGCGTCCCAGCATCGTCGAATCCGCGAAAAGCTATCCGTTTCCAGGTTGGAACGAGGGGTTCACGACCACGGCGCCCATCATCTTCATGGCCCTGAAGGGCCAGCGCCAGATTCCCGCCAATAAAAAGTTGATCCTCGACATCACGCCGGTCGATCAGGTCGCGGCGGTCATGCTGGCAGTCGCCGCCCAAGCCTGCATCGAAGAGCCGCGACTCGTGCACCAGGCAGCGACCGGTGATGTGAGTCCCAACAACATGGAGCGCATCATCTCTCTCGTCGGCATGTACCGGCGTCACCAGGAGCAGCAAAAAGAGAATGGTCTAAAACTCTTTCATGAAATCAGCGCCCGCATTGAACCCTGGGCCGTCTCGCCCGAACGTTTCGAAGCCGCTTCAATTCCGATGATGAATAAGACCGCGAAGAGGGCGTCTTCGCTGCTTGACTGGGCCCGGCCCCGTTGGGGCGGCGGCCGTTATGAAGGCGTCATCAACCGGATGAGGCAGACGGTAGATCGCATAGAAATGCAGACCCGCGAAGCGAAGGAAGCTTTCGAGATGTTCCTTCCTTTTACGGTTGAGAATGCTTACGTCTTTCGCGCGGACAATATTCGCGCCCTCTTCGAACGCATACGCGAAGACGAGCAACAACTGCTGACCTGGAACCCCGAGTCATTCGACTGGTACGACTACTGGTTGAATATTCACTTGCCCGGTTTGAAGAAGTGGGTGTTGCCCACGCTCGAAGAAGACATGCGCGTGCAGCCGAAGCGCATTTACACCTATCGCGATCTACTCGAGATGTTTGAGACCACCACCAAGCGTCACTCGACGCGGGTCGCGATGCGCATCGAACGCGATGGTCATAAGGAGCAATACACCTACGCGGACCTGCGCGAACTGGCAACTCGCGCGGCCGGCTTCTTTGCCAGTCACGCCATCAAGTCCGGCGATCGAGTCATGCTGTTTAGCCACAACGCGCCTGAGTGGGGCATGACTTACTTTGGCGTGTTGCGGGCCGGCGCCACCTGTATTCCGGTCGACCCGGAAAGCTCAACCGGTGAGGTTGTTAATTTTGCGCGCGCTGGTGAAGCTTCTGGGATCGTTATTAGTGCGAAACTGAAAGAGGAACGCTCTGAACTGCCCGAGAAGTTAAAGGCTGCCGGGCTGGGCCAAATACGGCTGTGGACGTTTGAGGAAGTCTTCGAACTGCCGGACGAGCAGACCGAAGATCAGCGCATATCGCTCTTGCCGCAGCGCGTCACGGCGCAATCGGTCGCTTCGCTGATCTTTACCTCGGGCACGACCGGCCGCCCCAAGGGCGTAATGCTTTCGCATCGCAATCTGAACAGCATGGTGTCGATGCTTTCATCCGTCTTTGACATGGACACCAGCGACGGAGTTTTGTCCGTGCTGCCCTTGCATCACACCTTTGAATTCTCGACTGGTTTTCTGACCCCGCTGAGCCGCGGCGCTCAGATCACTTATTTGCCTGAGTTGAGCAGCGAGCACCTGGCGAAAGCGATTAAGAATGGACACGTCACGGGCATGGTCGGCGTGCCCGCACTCTGGGAGTTGCTGCACCGGCGCATCAAGACCCGCCTGCACGACCGCGGCAAAGTAGTCGGCGAAACCGCGGACCTGTTGATGAGATTCAATGCGTGGCTGCGCGACAAGACGCCTTTGAATTTTGGGCAGTTACTCTTTTATCCGATTCACGAAGGCCTGGGCGGCCGTATTCGCTATTTCATTAGCGGCGGGTCGGCCTTGAATGACAAGGTGCAACGCGATTTTCAGGGACTTGGATTTACGATCCTTGAAGGTTATGGGTTGACCGAAGCGTCGCCGGTGTTGACTGTGACCCGGCCAGAGAATCGTATGCTGGCGGGCACGGTGGGCAAGTCTTTGCCCGGTGTCGAGATCAGAATTAGCGAGCCTGACGCCAGTGGCGTAGGTGAAGTAATTGCCCGCGGTCCGAATGTGATGGTCGGCTATTTCGGCAACGAAGAAGCAACCCGATCGGCCCTGGTCGATCGCTGGCTTTATACCGGCGATTTGGGCCGGATCGATGACGAAGGAAATCTTTATCTCGTCGGGCGTTCAAAGGACATTATCGTCGATACGAATGGAAAGAACGTCTATCCGGATGAAGTGGAAGAAGTTTATCAAGACTCTCCTTATATCAAGGAACTAAGCGTGATTGGCTTGCCCGACGGCATCGGCGAGAAAGTCGCGTGTATCGTGGTACCCGATGAAGAGTACAACATCGCGCTTTCACGCTCCGAAGTGCGGCAAAAGATCGAAGAACACTTTCGCGAGGTCTCGGCCGCGTTGCCTTACTTCAAACGCGTTAAGTTGCTGCAGTTCACCGACGAAGAACTGCCGCGTACGGCAACCCGGAAAGTGAAACGGCGCGAGGTTCTGGAGCTAATGCACAAGCTACAGGAGGGCGCGCGGGCCACCCAGGAGTCCGGCGGCGAGGAAATCACGGGCGATGCGGCCTGGTTGATCGACATTATCGCGTCGGTGTCGAATCGATCGCTGGATGAAGTTTCGATTAACTCCCGGCTGCCGGATCTCGGTTTTGACAGCCTTATGTTTGTCGAGCTCGCGACGGCAATCGAGAATGCGGGCGGCGCGCTGACTGCGCCGGAACGTCTGAACGAAGTTCAGGACGTGCGCGAGCTCTTAAGCGTAGTCAACCGTCAGGGATCGCAGACCCCTCGGCGAGAGGCGGCGCGGCTGCGGCTGGACGCGGAAAAGGGCGACGACGAGATTCACATTCCGCAGTTTCTGCGCACGGTGGGAAATAAGGGCGTCGAGCTGATGCAGCGCGCTCTATACGAACGTCTGCTGCGCACGAAGTACGAAGGCCGGACCAACATTCCTTATCACACGAATTTTATTGTGGCCGCGAACCACAGTTCGCATCTCGATATGGGTCTGGTCAAGATGGCTCTGGATGATGCGGGAGAGGATCTGGTGGCCCTCGCCGCCGCCGACTATTTCTTTGACACTAAATACAAGCGCGCTTACATGGAGAACTTTACCAATCTCGTGCCGATGGAGCGCACCGGATCGCTGAGACAGTCTTTGCGGCACGCGCGCTCGTTTCTGGACAGAGGTTTCAACGCGCTGATCTTTCCGGAAGGCACGCGTTCAATGAGCGGCATCATGGCTGATTTCAAACCGGTGATCGGTTATCTCGCGCTGGCGTCGCGCGTAGGGATCGTGCCGATTTACCTGGAGGGAACATACGCGGCCTTTCCCAAAGGATCGACGATTTTGAAGAGCCGCGATGTGGGCGCGCGCATCGGCCGCTTCCTCTCTGCCGAGGAACTGGAGGAGATGACGCGCGGCCTGGCGCGCGCTGAAGCTTACCGGCTAATAGCCGCTCGGGTGCGTCACGACATCGTCAACCTGCGCGATCGGACGAACGTTAAGTTCGATGCGAAGGCTCTACGAGATCAATGGAAGGCCGAACGCCGCAGCGCACGCCTGGAAGCGAGCGACGCTGAATTTGCGACAGCGGAGGCGTGAATCGTTTTACCACAGAGGACACAGAGAAGAACCGAAGTGAGGTCAGTACCACCCGCGTGAGCGGGTGGGTCTATCAAACAACTCCGCAGTTTCTGAGCTTTGTTTTGCTCTTCTTTGTGTCCTCTGCGGTTCTAACTACCTGAATGCCTAAGACACCGCCAAAGAAACGGACCGCGCAAATCGTGCCCAAGAAGAGCACGAAGAAGCATGCGGCCATCGTTAAGAAAGTGCCGCCGACGACTCTGATTACCGGCGGCACAGGTTTCCTCGGCGCGCATCTGGTTCGTCAACTGGTCGAGTCCGGCACCAGAGACATTCGCGTAATGGCCACCTCGATTCCCGAGTGGCTGACCGGCCTGGGCGTGGACACCATCGAAGGCTCCGTCACCAACGATGAAGACGTGGCCCGCGCAGTTGCAGGGGTCACTGAGATTTATCACCTCGCGGGGAAGGTCTCTCGCGAAAAAGATGAGTCGCGAGAGATGTACAAGCTGCATGTCGATGGCACCCGCCTGCTGTGCGACGCTGCGCGTAAAGCGGGAGTGAAGACGATCGTGCTCGCGTCCAGCAGCGGCACCATAGCGGTGACCGAAAAAGGCGATATCGTCCCGGACGAGAAGTATCCGCCGCCCCTGGATATCATTGCGCGCTGGCCCTATTACGCCAGTAAGGCTTATCAGGAGATGGCGGCGCTGGAACGATTCAACGGCAAGGGCCAGCGGCTGGTGATCATGAATCCGAGTCTGTTGCTGGGTCCCGGCGATGATCGTCTGAGCTCAACGAAAGTTGTTTTGGATTTCATGGCGCGCAAAATTAGCGCGGTCCCGAACGGTGGGCTGAATTTTGTCGACGTGCGCGATACGGCGAGAGCGTTTCAGGCGGCGATGCAGAAGGGCCGGCACGGCGAGCGTTATTTGCTGGGCGCTGTGAATTGGACGTTTGTGAAGCTGTTCGACCGGCTCGAGCGGCTAACAAAGGTCCAATCCCCGCGCCTGGCGCTGCCTTCAAAGTTCGCGATCACCGGAGCGCATGTAATCGACTCGCTGTTTCGGCAATGGAATTTTACTTCGCCAATCGAAGCCGACACAGTAGAAATGGCGGAATATTTCTGGTACTTCAGTAACGCGAAAGCGTGCCGCGAGCTTGGCTTCACACCACGTGATCCCGGCGACACACTCAACGATACTGTGCGTTATGTCAAAGAGAATTTCCTGGGCGGGAAGTGGTAAGCGCTACGAGTTTTCCCATAGTCCAACGGACCATTAACGAGCCTGCGAATAGGCGACGGTTACAGAACCGGAAGCGATAGCGACCGGGTCCCGAGCATTCAAGTCACGTCTCTATTGGCTCTCCAGTTTCCGGATTACTTCCCGTCTTAGCTTAGGACCCCTTCGTTGTCGTTCATGCACTTCGTTCCCTCGCTGACGCACCTCATGATACAACTCGGCCTGGCACATTCCGGCATGGGCCGGGCTGTGTTCTCTTAACGGTTCGGGCGTTTCTTAACTTGATTGGAGAGCATTATGCGTTACCGAACGGAGGGACGAGCGATCATGAGATTGGCCAATATCCTTTTATGCGTCTTTAGCGTTCTGGGCGCCGGCGCGCAGGCGCAACAGAAGCCTATCCAAAGCAAGCGCGTCGTGATCGCCGCGAGCACGGTGCTCGATGGCAAAGGCCACGTGTTACGCGACACGCGCATCGTGATCGAGGGCTCGAAGATTGCGGCCATTGATCCAAAGGCCGCACCGGTGGATTACGACCTGCGCGGCCTGACCGTGCTGCCGGGATGGATTGACGCGCATGTGCACATTACCTGGAGCTTCGGCAAAGACGGGAAGAACACCGGGCCTGCATCCACCACGCAGGAGGCTGCGTATCAAGCGGCGTCGAATGCGTGGGTGACGCTCATGGCGGGCTTTACAACGGTGCAAAGCGTGGGCTCGCCCGCTGACGTTCCCTTGCGTGACGCAATCGCGAAAGGCCTGGTACCGGGCCCGCGTATCCTGACGGCGGTTGAGCCTTTGATGGGACGAGGCGAGCAGACCGGAACACCGGAAGAAATCCGTGCGTTCGTGCGGAAGCAGAAAGCAGCAGCCGCGGATCTGATCAAAATTTTCGCGGCGGGCGGTCCCAGCCGGCCCGATATGACACTTTCACAGGAGCAACTGAACGCGGCCTGCGATGAAGCCAGGAAGCAGGGCCTGCGCACGCTAGTGCACGCATACAAGGACGCCGTTCCCGCAGCGACACTCGCCGGCTGCACTGAGGTCGAGCACGGCGTACTGGCGACCGACGACGATCTGAAATTGATGGCCGCGAAAGGAACTTATCTTGATCCACAGGCCGGTCTGGTGTGGGAGAACTATCTGCTGAACAAAGAAAAGTTTGTCGGCACTCCCGGCTATCCGGCTTCTTTGGCCGGGTTCGCGTCGATGGAGAAGTTGATTCCGATGTATCACGCGTTTATCCAGCGGGCGTTGAAGGTTCCGGGGCTCAAGATCGTCTTCGGCACGGACGCGCTGGCGGGCTCGCACGGACGCAATGCCGAAGAGTTTATTGATCGAGTGTGCGACTGCGGTGTGGATCCGATAGCGGCGATGGTCTCAGCCAACTCACTGGGCGCGGAAGCGATGGGCCTCTCTGATCAGATCGGAACGATCGCGCCCGGCCTGCAGGCGGACATCATTGCGCTCGATGGCGATCCGCTGATGGACATCACGGCCGTTCGGCGCGTGGTGTTTGTAATGAAGGGCGGTGTGGTTTACAAGAACGCTGCGCGCTGAAGGCTCCTGACTATGCGGGCGTGGTTCCTTGAGAAGACCCACCCGCTACCGCGGGGCGGTTGTGTATCGGCGGTCAGAGCGCTCCCAACTGCTTATACATCTTCATGAAGTCAAAGTTGTTCCAGGCTTCGACGATCTTTCCGTCTTTGATCCGCGTGATGGTTATGCCGGTGAACTCAACCGGGGCCTGGGTCGCGGCGAATCCCAGGCTGTGGCCGGTGTGTTTGCCGCGCACGCTGCAACGCGTGGCTACCATATCGCCTTCGGCAATCTGATCTTCGACGACCACTTCGATGTTGGGAAAGGCTTCGCGGAACTGAGCGTGGAACGGCAGGAAACCTGCGGGGCCGCGCAAAGGATTCGCAGCATCATCCGACAATCCGTGCGCGATACCGTCGGCGGCGAACAATTCCGGAATCGCGTCGGCGCGGCCTTTATTCCAAACCTCTTCGAACCAGCGGCGAATCAGGACTTTGTTTTGTTCTGACATGAGGAACCTCCCTTAAACCAGATGGTTGGGCCAATTGTACCAATTCGTCTTTGCGCCTTTCGTCGGTCTGCGCGCCTTTGCGTGAAACTTGCCTGCGCGACTGGATTTTCACGCAAAGGCGCGAAGTCCAAACAGAAGGTGCAAAGAAGAATAAGACCAACGGCGGCTACGTCACATCCTTCTCATCCACATGGAACTTGTGCATGATGCGATGCACGACCGGCGAAAGAATAATTCCCATCACAGCAATTAAGATTAGTCCGCTGAAGAGCGCGTAAACTGACGCGAAGATCTTCGCCGTGTCATTCGACAATTCTTTGACCGGGCCCATCCCGCCCAGGATCATCGATGCTTCGAGCAGTGAATCAATCAAATTGAATCCGGCGATGTAGTGATAGCCGGCAATTCCAATCAGCAACGCGAAACAGATGATGGCCAACGCAACCGCCAGCGATGCGACGATCCTTTTGATAAATACCGATCGGGGAGCAAGCTGATCGTGCCTCCGCTCATACCTTAGCCAACCAGTCCTGGACTTTCGACTTTGCTTTGCCACCGGCTTACTCCTGGGTTGGCCTTTCTCCCTCTCCCTCTGGGAGAGGGTTGGGGAGAGGGCGTAATGCAAACGAAACTAATCCCTCACCCCAGGCCTCTCCCAACGGGAGAGTGGGATTTTCAGGACTCCTCACGGACACCGCACCCGAAGCGCCAGCGGTTTGATCTGGAACGTCGCCGGCAGGCGGCCGACAACTTCGCCATCAAGTTCGATCGCGACTTCTTCGTCCTTCTTGACGGGACGGGCAACAATCTGTCTGGCCAGCGCATGATTAACTTCATCCATACGCAGGTGGGCGCCGAAATAAAGTCTGGGCGCATTGCTGAGAATGCGAAAGGCACTGGCGTCCCCAATACTGACCACGTCAAGCCAACCGTCATCCAGTTTGGCGTCCGGGGCGATCTTCATCGCCCCGCCATAGTAGCGGGCGTTGGCCACGCAGAACTCGGCTACGCGTATGCGCCGCTCTGGTTCTTCGTCCAACTGAATATGAACTTCGATCGGCGAGGCGGCCAGCGTTGTTTGCACTGTGGCGGCGGCATAAGAAAGTTTGCTGCCGAGTTTGCGCGGGGCAAAGCCGGGAATCCATTTCTTCGATTCACCGCTGGCGGTCCGAGTCAGCACTTCAGTACTCATGCCAAAGCTGGCCACGTTCACGAAACAGCGCGTCTCACGCTCACCGCCGTCGTTTACGAACGCGACCCGAGCGACGTCGATCACGCGCGTGCGGCCGTCGCGCAGGGCGCGCGCGGCGGCAGCTGTGTTTGTCGGCATGCGTAAAGAGCGACGGAAATCGCTGCCGGTTCCACCCGGCAGAATCCCCAGCTCAGTTTCTTTATTCGAATCCAGAATGCCGTTCGCAACTTCCGAGATGGTGCCGTCGCCTCCGCAGGCTATGATGAGCTTGGCTCCCTGCTGGGCGGCTTCGGCCGCCAACCCACGCCCGTGACCAATCCCTTCAGTGAACACGACCGTGAACGGACCAAAGTGGGTGCGGAGATCACTCGCAAACTTTGGCCACGCCTCGCGCGTCGCACCATCGGCGGATGCCGGGTTAACTATGACAAGGGGTAACGTCATGAGGCGAGTTTGCGCCTGATTGGATTAACCGCAAAGGACGCAGAGGTATTCGCGGAGGGACGCAAAGGTTTTCCTCGGCGTTCCTTTGCGAAAGCCTTTGCGTCCTCTGCGTTAAGATTTTTCCGCATCCGCATGCAATTCGCGATCAGCTTCGCCCAACTCCGCAATCTTGCTCATCACAAACTCGCCGATCTCCTTATAAGTGCGCACATGATCCTTCTTTGCGATGTAGTCTGACAAGTCGAGCTGTTTGCCAAAATGAATCCGAATCGGTTCGCCGCCGAACCAGTTCCCTAAAACCTGCTTCGCCAGCTTGTTACCAAGGCCGGCAATAAAAATGGGAATGACTTGCGGGTCCGAGGCCTTAATCAACTTGCCAAGGCCCGGTTGTGGCCGCAGATAGGAATACGGATCGCTGTTCTTGTTGCGCGTGCCTTCCGGATGAAAGCCAATTACGTTCCCGGCTCCTTCGTGACAAATCTGAGTCAGCCGTCGAAATGAATACTTGTCGAACTCACGCTTCTCGGGAAGAGGTTTGTCACCCCCGGTAAAGAATGGCGGATACATCGACCACCAACCCATGACCAAATTCACGAACATTCCGGCCGGCGATTGATAGAAGAAGCGGCCGCGCACCGGAAAGAAGAGTTGTTTGCTGAAGCGGGTGCGATAGAACAAAACGCTCGAAACTGTGAAGAAGTCGAAAAACGATCGGTGATTGGCCACCAGTAGGATCGGCCGATCGTGATCCACCGCTTCGATGTTTTCCAGTCCATAGACTCGCATCAAGTTGTACGTTGAGATATGAATCCAGCCCGCGCCGAACACGCTCTGGCTCCAGGTCCAGAAACGCTTCCAGCCCCCGCGATTCATCCGATGTGTGATGCGGAAGGCGAAGCGCTCGAAGGGGGAAAGAACCGCGAGTTCTTCGGCCAAGGGTTCGAGGGCTTCTGATTGATTAGAAGGCAAGATCGTGGGAGCTCGATGTGATTCAGGCGTCGTCCGAGCGGCTTCGCCGCCTGATGTGCGGAAAGCCTCTGGCTTTCCGGCGCGTGTTTCTTTTAATTCTTCCAAGAGGCTAGGCCTCATCTTGCGAGGCATAGCCTCGCGTAAATCAAAAGGTGACTCCGACGGAAAGGCGGAGCCTTTCCGCACATCGGGCGGCAAAGCCGCACACATGGCGCATGCTCGCCCAGCTTATCATGGGTCACTCAATCGAAAAGTATCTGGCTTCGGGATGATGAATAATGATCGCCGAAGTCGATTGCTCAGGCTCGAGCTGAAATTCTTCGCTCAACTCCACGTCGATGCGCGCGGGATCGAGCAATTCGAAAAGCTTGGCCTGATCTTCGAGATTGGGACAGGCGGGATAGCCAAAGCTGAATCGCGAGCCCTGGTAACCCTGGCGGAACAACTTATTAAGATCCTTTGAGTCCTGTTGGGCGATGTCCAGTTCCTGACGAATGTGCTTGTGCCAATACTCGGCCAGCGCTTCCGCGCTTTCCACACTGAGGCCGTGAAAATAGAGATAGTCGGCATAATTGTCACGCTGGAAAAGTTCCTGGGAGTATTCGCTGGCCCGTCGACCGACTGTCACCAGGTCAAAGGCAACGACATCCATATGGCCGGATTCCACTGAGGCGAAGTAATCGGCGAGACAGAGCCGCTTGCCGTCCGGTTGTCGCGGGAAAGTGAAACGCGTGCGTTCAGTCCTGGTATCGGCGTCGTACACGATCAGATCGTTTCCGGATGATTGGGCAGGGAAGTAGCCGTACACGGCGCGGGGTACAAGCAGTCCTTCCCGCTCGCAACGCTCTTTCAATTCCTCATAGATAGGCCGGACCTTTTCGGTGACCAGCGCCTGGTATTCTTCGGCCGATGTCCGTCCCTGCTTGAACTGCCATTGACCTTTGAACAGAGCAGTTTCGTTCACGTATTCAAAAACATTCTCGATCGGAATATCGAGCACCACACGCGAGCCAAAAAACGGGGGCTGGGGAATAGGCACATCCGGGCGCACGTCGGAACGTACGGTATGGGTGGTATCTCCTGAGATTTTGCCGATACCTCGAGGGGTCGCGGATTTGCGCACGCCGCGCTTTGCCTCCTCGCCAATCAGGTCGTCAACTGCTTCCGCGTTGTCTGAGCCGTTGCCATTTCCGCTTGCCGCTGCGACTGCGGCCCTGGCTTGCTCGTTTTCGGCGTGCCCATCGCCAGACATGAGTTTGTCCATCGTGTGCAGACCGGCGAACGCATCCCGGGCATAAAATAAGGTGCCGTTGTAAAGAGACTTCATGTCATCTTCGACATACCGCCGAGTCAGAGCCGCACCACCCAGAACTACAGGAACACCGATGCCCCGTTCGTTCATGACTTCCAGATTGTCCTTCATTATCAGCGTGGACTTTACCAGCAATCCACTCATGCCGATGGCGTCGGCTTGGTGCTCTTCGTAAGCATTTAGAATCGTGTCGATGGTCTGCTTGATGCCGAGATTTATCACGCGATAGCCGTTATTCGTCAGAATAATATCGACCAGGTTCTTGCCAATGTCGTGCACGTCGCCCTT
>ORMF012262547.1_pt1 | contig 19963 bp, 25 predicted proteins | sample 1779871 | NCBI WGS metagenome assembly ORMF01 (sample SAMEA104232316, study PRJEB22302) | groundwater metagenome | biome: forest; feature: aquifer; material: groundwater | place: USA | collected 2011-08-07 | depth 5.4 m | reverse complement strand
CCTTTCGCGATCACCGGCCGCGCCAGCGACGTGCCCATCAAATAAACGCCTTCATAGAGCGCGTTTGCTTTGACCGCGGTCCAGACATAGTCGCGCACAAATTCTTCTCGCAGGTCTTCGATGTAGAGTTTCGACGCGCCGGTCGCTTTGGCTTTTTCGTCGAGCCCATCCATCTCCGCACCCTGGCCGACGTCGGCGCAGTAGCAGACGACTTCGCACTGGTACTCTTCTTTCAACCAGCGCAGCATGACCGACGTGTCGAGTCCGCCGGAGTAAGCCAGGACGATCTTGTTAATTTTCTTATCGCTCATTTTTCCAAGGTGCTCACTACTGTCCGATAAACTTCAGTTTGTCGTTTTCAATCGAATCGAGCTGGATTGGCAATCAGCGACAAACTGAAGTTTGTCGGACACTACCCAAATAACTCCCAAATCTTTTTCATCACGGTGCGCTGCGACTTCTGATCATGCGCCGCGATAAAAATCGTATCTTCGCCCGCCAGCGTGCCGACGATCTCGGGAAGCGCTGCGTCATCAATCTCGACGGCTACTGCGGAAGCGAGGCCCGGCAGACACCTGGCGATCACCAATACGTCGCCGGCGACATCCAGACTCACAAGACCGCGTGCCGAATCGCCGTTCGCATGCGGCAGAGCATATGCGCCGTGATGCTTTACGACACCCAACTCCTCAAGGTCGCGCGATAGGCTCGACTGCGTGGCCGGGACGCCCGCGCGCTCAAGATGCGAGCGCAAAGCCTCCTGAGTGCCGATCCGTTTCGCGCGAATCAGACCAAGCAGTTTCTTTTGTCGTTCTCGTTTCAACATCGCGATGTCCGACAAACTTTAAAGTTTGTCGCCATTCTGCCGCTTCTTCCCGACTTTCTTCCACCGAGCACTCACGACAAACTAAAAAGTTTGTCGGACTCTTCTTCAGACGCGCATTAATGCATATCAGTTGCATTTTCTGCGCATACCTGCATAAAATAGCCTTGGTTATGCAGTTTCGTCAAGAGGAAATGGCGCCGCGTGCATTCCACGTGTTCACAGTACCAACTTCAGTTGGGCTTTTATCGATGCGAAAACCCAACTAAAGTTGGTACTCTAAACGCCTCTTGTCGAAGCTGTGCAAGGCAACCATGGGCGATACACCAGACAAAACTCTTTGGGGTGGACGGTTCTCCGGTGAAACCGACCGCGGCTTCGCTGAATTCAATCGGAGCTTTGGTTTCGATCGCCGACTGTTTGCAGTTGATGTGCGCGCCAGCATCGCTCACTGCGACGGCCTGGCCGGCGCTGGCGTATTGACGGGAGCCGAATCGAATGAGATCAAGTCCGCACTGAAGCAAATTCTCGATCGCGGCCAGGCCGATGCGGGTTATTTTGACGAACCGAGATCGGAAGACGTGCATTCGTTTGTCGAGGCGCGTCTGGTGGAAATGATTGGCGACACCGGCCGTAAGCTGCACACGGGACGCAGCCGGAACGATCAGGTCGCGACGGACCTGCGTCTGTGGCTGCGCGACGAAATCGATCGAACCGCACTAGCGCTGCGAAGTGCGCAAGCAGCTCTGCTTGATCTCGCCGACGCCCATCCCGACGCAGCGATTCCTGGATACACGCATCTTCAACGCGCCCAGCCAGTCTTGTTTTCGCACTGGTGTCTCGCATATTTCGAAATGCTGGCGCGCGATCGTGAACGACTCGCCGACGCTCGCAAGCGAGTCAATGTATTACCGCTTGGTTGCGCGGCGCTGGCTGGAACTTCATACGCAATCGATCGCGAGGCCGTAGCGCGCGCGCTTGGTTTCAAAGGAATCTCACGCAACAGTCTGGACGCGGTCAGCGATCGTGATTTCTGCATCGAATTCGCGAGCGCCGCGTCCCTCGTCATGGTGCATCTCTCAAGGCTTGCCGAAGACATCATTCTTTACTCGACAACCGAATTCGGTTTCCTTGAACTCAGCGATGCGGTCGCCACTGGATCGAGCCTGATGCCGCAAAAAAAGAATCCCGATTCGATGGAGTTAGTGCGCGGCAAGGCCGGACGCGTCTTCGGCCATCTTGCGGCGCTGCTCGCCACGATGAAAGGATTGCCGCTCGCTTACAACAAGGACATGCAGGAGGACAAGGAAGCCGTCTTCGACACTGTTGATACGGTCAACGCGAGTCTCGCGGTGACGGCCACGGTGCTGCGCAACATCCGCTTGCACGAAGCACGCGCGCGTGAAGCGGCGTCGCATGGATACCTGAACGCAACCGAACTAGTGGACTATCTGGTGCGAAAGAGCATGCCCTTCCGCGAAGCGCATGAAGCCGTTGGGCGCATCGTCGTGCAGGCGATGGAACGCGGGGTTGAGCTCGGCGATCTTTCCCTCGACGATCTCAAATCATTCTCGTCGCTGATCGATCAGGATGTGTACGAATCGCTGTCGCTCGAAAACACGCTGACAACGAAGTCGCAGATTGGCGGAACGTCGCCGGAGAGGGTCGCCGAAGAATTGAAGAGCGCGAGAACGCGGTTGTAAGTTTCAGAGAGGGTCGAAGCGCCGTAGGCGCGGAATATTTATAGGACCAACGACGTACAGGAGAGTTCTTTGCGCGGAGCGAAATGGTCTAACCATTTCGCTCCGCGCAATCATTATGAAGGCTTCCGTGCTATAAATATTTCGCCGCTAACGCGGCTGAGAACAGAGTCGGCACGGATGTCGGCGGTCCGCACCCAGGATGCGTGCGCTCCATAATGTTCTTCATCACCACCCAAACACTTGATCGCAAAGAGGGCGTGCGGCGTATCAATCTGCTCGCCGGCAAAGATCTGCGGCCGATGGCTGATCAGTACGGCATTCCGGTTTGGAAAAATGGTCATGAGAACAAGGGCTGGGCCGGACTGGTCATCGAGCACTATCTCGGCTTGCCGCAAAACTCGCGACAGGCACCCGACTTCGGCGATTGGGAGTTGAAAGTTGTGCCCCTGCGAAAAGACGCTGACGGGAATCTGCGCGTAAAGGAATCGATGGCGATTACGATGCTCGAGCCATCTGAAGTGCTCACCAGCAGGTTTGAAGACAGCCACCTTTATGACAAGCTGCGCAGTATTGTCGTCGTTAGTCGGGTTTACGAAAGTGCGCAGGAGTTGCATTCGATCCTGCACGCGGCGGCCGAATTCGATCTCGACAATCCCCAGATTCATGATCAGGTGAAAGCCGATTACGAGACAATTCGTGGGCAAATTCGTGCGCGCGGGATTGACTCAGTCACGGGAGATTTGGGACAACTGGTCCAGGCGCGCACGAAAGGGCGCGGGCATGGCAGCACTTCGCGCGCGTTCTATGCGCGGCCAATATTTGTGGCCCACATTCTGAACCTGCAAAAACTCGCGTTCATGCCGCGCGTTTTCGCCGAAGAGCAAATCGTTCTAAGCTAGGCAAGAATGAAAGACGCGCTCATCGAGAACATGACGGAGTTCACGAACGCGGGCATTGCTTGCCCCGTGTGCGAAGGCTTTGCTCATGGCGGTCTAACTCCGCTTCACACGCTGCCTGACAGTCTTCAGGAAATCATTTCCTCGAACGCAGCTTCCGCAGAAACCGACGAAGCTTGTGCTCGGTGCCTGGAATTGTTTGGGCGGGCGCAGCGCCAGATTGAATCGCACGCCACGGTGTTTGAACAGAATGATTTCGTCCTGCCGACGCCTTTGCGTATGGACGCGGACGAACGATTCACCGGACACGGCGTCACGATCGCTTTCCTTGATTCTGGATTCTACGCTCATACAGATCTGACGACCCCGAGCAATCGTATTCGCGCTTATCACAGCATCTTCTCTGCTGAAGGCGATCAGACTTCGCTGGAAACCAATGACGTCGCGAGCTGGCATGGCATGATGACTTCGGTCGTGGCGGCGGGAAACGGAGAATTGTCGGATGGTTTTTATCGCGGCATCGCATCAGATGCCGACGTGGTTTTGGTAAAGATCGGCCGCACCGGCCGCATCAGCGAGGATCAGATTCAAAAGGGATTGGAATGGGTCCTCGCGCACGCCGAGGAATACAAAATTCGCGTGGTCAACATTTCGGCCGGCGGCGACTTTGAAGAAAGTTATCTTTCCAATCCCTTGTCGCAAACGGTTGAGCGCTGCACGCGCGCGGGCCTGACGGTGGTGTGCGCCGTAGGAAACGCGGGTCACGTGCCGGGACATCCGGTGCTGCCACCGGCGAGCGCGCCGTCTTGCATAGCGGTGGGTGGACTTGACGATCAGAACTCCTTGGATCGCGCGCGGCGCGGCATGTATCGATCGTCGTACGGACCGACGATTGACGGTCTGCAAAAGCCCGAGCTGATCGCGCCGGGAATCTGGGTGGCCGCGCCGATTCTGCCCAGCACGCCGACGGCCGAAGAAGCTGAATTCTATTCCTATCTTGACGCAACTTCCGATGACCAGTTGCGCTCAGTGATCGAACAACACGCCGGTCTGGACAAGGATTTGGACGAGGCGCGGACCCTGCGGGCGCCTTTGCTCCGGCAATTGATCTCGATCAAGTTGCGCGAAGGCAACGTAATCAATCCCCATTATAAGTATGTCGATGGAACGTCCTTCGCCGCACCGATTGTCAGCTCGATCATCGCGTGCCTGCTGGAAGCGAATCCGCGCCTGACACCAACGCAGATCAAACGCATCCTGATCGACACGGCCGAGCGCGTTCCGGAAATCGAAGTCGATCGCCAGGGCTGGGGAGTGGTGTCTGCGAGGCGCGCGGTTGAGCGCGCGTTGGGGCAGTAGCCCGACCGTAAGGGAGGGCGCAATGCACGCCCTTGCTGACGCGCGGGCTACTGCCAAGCTAGACATCCGCTTCGTCGCTGTGCCAGAATCCTTCGCGCCACTTCAAATACAGTCAGAGGAGCAAGTCGAAAGTTTTATGTCCGAACCTGAAACCGCACTACAGGCAAGTGCCGAAAGTGCGAGTCAACCGGCCCCTGCGGAAGACATCACTTATCACGCAGTCGAAAAAGACGGAGTCGTCACGGCAATTTGGGAAATGCAGGGCCGCAAGCACCTACGCACGATCGATCCGCGTTCGCGTCAGGGCCGCGAGATCCTGAATCTCTACACCACCGAGCATCACGACGAGAATCAGCCGAGTACCAGCGACGCTGCACCGGAGTAATTCCCTTCTCGGATTCTTTTTGAGATTCCTTTCTTAGTTTAGACGTCGCCCGTCCGTTTAGACGCCCGTTTAGACGCCGCACTTGTGCGGCGGGCGTTTGGAGCGTTTAGAGCCCGCACTTGTGCGGGGGACTCGGGCGGCACAAGTGCCGCCTCTAAACAATAGTGTTTTTCAATTCAATAGGTTGCGCGGCTCGCCGCGCGCAAACGCTTCGAGGTTGTCGATCACTTGATCGGCGAGTGTCTGCATCGCTTCGTCGCTGGCCCACGCGACGTGCGGCGTCACGATAAGGTTCGGCAAGTTTGGATCAAGCAAAGCATTGCCCTCGCGCGGTGGCTCTTCACGCAGCGCATCAACCGCAGCGCCGGCAATCAAGCCTGCCTGCAACGCTTCAATCAAAGCCTTCTCTTCGACGAGGCCGCCGCGGGCGGTGTTAATTAGCAGCGAGTTGCGTTTCATTAACTGGAACTCAGCGTTTCCAAACAGGTCTCGGTTTTCATCGGTCAAGGGGCAATGCAGAGTCACGACGTCGCTCTCTCTTAGCGCCTGATCGAACGGCGTGCGACCGTCGCGAATTGTCGTGGCGTGCCTGCGCTCCGCAATCAACACACGCATTCCGATTGACTCCGCGAGTCGGGCCACACTCCGTCCGATCGCGCCAAAGCCAATGACACCCAACGTGCTGCCGCGCAAATCGTGAAGCGGGTGAGCGTAGAGGCAGAACTGTTTCGACTGTTGCCACCTGCCCTGCTGCACGTCTTCGCGATAGGCGAGCAGATTACGCCGCAGCGCCAGCATCAACATCAGCACGTGTTCGGAAACTGAATTCGCGGCGTAGCCGCGCACGTTGCAGACTGCGATATCGTGCGCTCGGCAGTAATCCAGATCGACACAATCAAAGCCCGTCGCCGCGATGGCAATCAATTTCAGTTCGGGCAGGCGAGCTAAATCGGCGGCGCGCAACGCCAACTTGTTGCTGATCACAATCGTCGCGCCGCTGAGACGATCCAGGACTTGCTCCTGAAAACTCTCGGCGTACTCGATCCATTCGTGATCGAATTTGGGCCGGCGAAAACTGGCCTGGACCGTGTTGCGTTCGAGAAAGACTATGCGTTCCATGTTTGGCGATTTGGAATTTCTCTGTGTAACCTCTGTGTTCCTCCGTGTTTCTGTGGTGAAAATTACTCCGAAAAGCATTTACCACAGAGGCACAGAGACCTCACAGAGAATCACAGAGAAAGTGCTAAACTTCAACCCGGACATGGACATTCACATTCGCCGAGCGCTACCTGACGAGGCCGAGGTGCTCACCGAAATCGCTCACGCTGCCAAGCGTCATTGGGGCTATCCCGAAAACTGGATTGAACATTGGAAAGAAGATCTCACGATCACGCCTGAGTTCATCGCAAACAACGAAATGTACGTTGCGATTGTCGGCGAAAAGTTTGCCGGCTGTTGCGCGTTGGTTTTGAGCGATTCGCTCGCGGAGCTCGAGCACATGTGGATTCGACCTGCGCACATGGGGGCGGGAGTCGGGCGTGCGCTATTCAATCAAATCGTAGAACGCGCGGCGATTCACAATGCCAGAGTCGTAGAGTTGTCTGCCGATCCAAATGCCGAAGGCTTCTACCGGCGCATGGGCGCAACTCGCATCGGCGAGGTTCGCTCCGAGATCGAGGGACAACCGCGCGTGCTTCCGCGCATGCTCATTGCTCTTCGCCCTTAACCCTTTGCTCTTTGCCCTTTGCTCTTTGCCCTTTGCTCGGTTTATGTGGGATCTCAAGCGACAAATCATCTGGCTGGTGGTCGGCATTTCGTTCGGCACGTTCATCGTTTACCAGGACGCGCACGATGACGTCGGACGCTTCGACAAGAGTGTCTTTGCGTTTTGGGAGATTATCCTGCTGGCAATTATCCTGACGCTATTCTTTCTCTATTCTCGCAAAAAGAATTAGATCGACTTGCTTAGTCCGGCGGTTGCATCGTCTTCGATCGCGCGTCGATGCCACGCTCGCCGATGACCAGCAGTCGTCGCGCTTCGCTGTACACAACGCTTTGCGGCAGGTACGAAAGCACGTAGCGGTTACGGCGCAGCTCATCACAAATTGCTTTCGCTGCCGCGCTCGGATCGTCGATCGGGAAAATGCGGCCGCCGGTGCCTTCGGCAAGGTCGTCGATCACCTGGCGCGGTTTGGGTACATCGCGGCGAATCGCGCCGCGGGTGCGGTCCGTCGCCTGCACGCAATAGACCGCGATGTCCAAAGACTGGAGCAAGCTCAGCGCCTGGGTGAATTTTGTTTTGCTGCCGCGATCGAGCCCGTCACTGACCACTACTATCGCGCGTTTCTGCGCCGACAGAGGCCGCAGCGCATCTTCGACCACGGCCGAGATGGCGTCGAACAAATGCGGATCGCCTTTCTTGCGAAAAGTCTTCAGCTCTCCTTCAATCTTTTTCGCGTTGTCCGTCCAATCGGAAACGATCTCGGCGCTGTTGTCGTAACCGACGATCAAGAGCTTGTCGCCGTCGTAGATTTCGTAAGCGAACTCCTGCGTCGCAGCTTCCAGCTTTTCGACATCGGCGCGGATCGTCAACGAATTGTCCACCAGCAGCACGATGCGCGCGGGTGAGAGGTCGGGTGAAAAGTTTTTGATTGTCTGCTGGGCGCCGTTATCGAATAGCGAAATGTCTTTGGCGGTGATCGGAGGTGCAGCACCGTTTGAGCGTACGGCGACGACATTAAGCGTTGTCGATGCATCGCTGGTAGGGTGCGCGCGGCGGCCAGCTTGCGCGAAGAGCGCGCCCACCAAAGTCGCCAGCGTCAGCGCGAAAACAAAAACGCGCCAACCGCGGCGAGCCTTTCTGCTCTGGTGTGCGGTGGCGCGTGTGTTGACCTTCGTGCTCATTAACTGGCCTTGCTTTAGGCGCTCTCTTTCTTGGCGGGAGATTTCTTTGGCTTTGCCTTCTCAGTTGACGAAGCCGGTTCAGATGACGCAGCCGGTTCCGGCGCCGCTAGTTCCTTCTCGACTTTTTCGGCCACGCTTCCTTTGCGCGCATAGTCGTTGACGTACCAGCCGGCGCCCTTAAATTGGATCGCCGACCTCGAAAATAGCTTCTCTAAACGGCCCTTGCATTTTCGACAACGCGTCGGTTGCTTGTCCGACAATTTCTGAAAAACTTCGAGATGCGCGTTGCACTTAGTACAGCGAAATTCGTAAATCGGCATTGGTGACTCGGCTTCGGGGAAACTTTCTTTGCGTAGCTGAAAGGATTATACGAGACCCGTTTCCCAACTGACAACCACCGCAATCCTCAGATGCAGCCCACGGCCAATCGGCACGCCGAGCCGAAGATCTTTCGAGGGTTTTTGCAACTTACGCCCTCGTTCGTTATGATCGCTCGCAACTTGAAGCAATTTAGCCTCGAAAGCTGAGTTACCGATTTACCGCTAACCATTAATCAGATGCAGTCCGCCGCCGAAACAGAGCAGAAGCTGTCGCTGGAGCGCAAGCTAAAGCTACACGAAGCCCGCGAATCGATCATCGATCGGTTGGCCGGGAAAGTGCCGACTTCAATCAATCTGGATTCTTTCCTGCGCATGATCGTTTCGGAATTGGGCCGAATGATGGAAGTCGATCGGTGCGACGTTATCAAGCTGACGCCGGAAGGCGAGCTGCACGTCAGCCACGAATGGCGCGCTTCGGAAGAGATTCTGTCGAACCTCGATACGCGCATTCCGGTTGATATGGCGACCCTGTCCCAGCACGTCGACATCAAACGTATTGTCAGGCTCGACGACACTTCGGCACCCGAGCTGGACCACAAGATTCGCTTCTTTGCCAGAAGCATGGGCACGCGCTCGTTGCTTCTGGTGCCGGTCATTCTGGACGAAGACATGCTCGGCATGATTGGACTGCACTACACGCGCGCGCCGCGCAAATGGTTCGACGAAGAGGTTGCATTCCTGGAATCAATCGCCACGCAGATGGCAATTGGCTTTCAGTACACGCGGATTTATACGGACAAAAAGCGCGAAGCCGAAACGACGAAAGCTCTGCTCGAGATTGCCAACACTCTCAACTCGCGATCGGACTTTGGCGAGGTCAGTTCCGTCGTGCTGGAACGCGCGCTTGCGTTGGTCGGCGCTGACTATTGCGCCCTGGGAGTGCTGGATGCTGACGAAAAGCGAATCAGCCTCGCGGCTTTCAAAGCGTCGCCGCACGCGGTGATCGACAACGTGCGCGGATTGATCGAGGCGCACGGTCAGTCGATGGACATCACGGAATACCCGGCGATGGTTGAACTGCTGTCGGATGGCAAGACGCTTCAGCTTCTGGAAACGGATCTGCCGCTCCCGCTGCGCGGAATTTTTAATGCCACGCTCGGCGGGCGCGCGGCGCTGGTGGCCCCGGTGCGAATTGCCGGGCACTCGTTTGGATTGATCGGTTGGGTTTGGAGCGGGCAACGGGATCGTTTCAAAGATCACGAGGTCGCGCTGGTCGAGGGAATTGCCGACCAGATCGGCACCGCGCTGGAGCGCGATCACCTTTCGGCCGAAGTCATGCGCCTGAAGAGCGCGCTGCACGAACGTTATGGCGAAGATCGCATCATCGGTCAGGCGCCGGCAATTCGGCGCGCGATTCAGCTGGCGCTGAGCGTTGCGGATACGCAGACTTCGGTGTTGATTCAAGGTGAATCGGGAACGGGCAAGGAATTGATAGCGAACTTGATTCACTTCAATTCGGGACGTGAAGACAAGCCATACATAAAACTCAACTGCGGCGCAATTCCCGAGACACTCCTTGAATCCGAACTCTTCGGCCATGAGAAGGGATCATTCACCGACGCGCGCGCGCGCCGCATCGGACGTTTTGAAGAGGCGCATGGCGGCACGTTGTTTCTGGACGAAGTCGGTGAGATGAGTTTGGCGGCGCAGGTTCGTCTGTTGCGCGTGTTGCAGGACGGCGAGTTCACGCGCGTGGGCGGCAACGAAGTGCTCAAAGCCGACACGCGCGTCGTCACGGCCTCAAACGTCGATCTGGATCGAGCCTGCGATCAGGGAACATTTCGTCGCGATCTGTTTTATCGCCTGTCAGTCTTTCCCATTCACCTCGTGCCGTTGCGCGAACGGCGCGAAGACATTCACGTGCTGGTGATTCACTTCCTCGAGTACTACAAGAATCGCACCGGCCGTTTCGTTTCCGGAATCTCAAAGGCCGCCATCCAAGCCCTGATCAGCTATGACTGGCCGGGCAACGTGCGCGAACTAGAGAACGCGATCGAGCGCGCGGTGATTATTGCCTCGGGTCGTGAGATCGACCTCGAGGATTTGCCGGCAGCGATCAGCGAAGCCGGCTTGCAAAGAGAAGCAACGCTCCGCACAGAGCGCGCCCAGGCTGCCAGCGAAGGCCGATCATCGAAACTTGAGATTGCCGTTCCGTCATCGATGGATGAAATCGAGCGGCAGGCGATCGAAGCGACGCTCGATTACACTTCCGGCGACAAGACGCGCGCGGCGCGTTTGCTGAATATCGGCCGCAAGACGATCTATCGAAAGTTAGACCGGTACAACGGGAAACACGAAGCTCCTGACGATCAGGATAATCAAACATCCGAACCATTACTGAACCGGGAGCGTTAGCGACAAGCCTCTGGGTACGCAGTCGTCCCGACTGCTTAACCTCAGCACGGCCGATTCACGAGCAGTCGGGACGACTGCGTACCCATCATGATCCCATCGCTACCGCTCCGGGTTCTGACACGTCTGCGATAGCGCGGCCTTGCTGCTTGCGCTAAACTGCTAATCGCGTGAGTACACCTCAAGATTCCGCCTTTTCGGCGCCAACGAATCACCATCAATCAAGTTCGGAGTCAGCACCGAATGGGTCGCGCACTTTGAGCGCACCAGACCCCGACAATCCGCCGTGGGGCTTACCGGAGGCGTTGTTGACCTGGGCCGCGAGCATGCTGCTCTCGCTCTTCGTGCCGTTCTTGATGGCGCGTCCGTATCTTGCCTCTCACTATCCCGGCGTGCAGCTCACGAGCGAGATCCTAAAGGGCGATAAGACCCTCATCATCATTTTCATAACGGGATTGTTGCCGGTGCACGGACTCACTCTGCTTCTGGCTTGGGCCGTGGTCACCAGAATTGGAAAGCTCTCGTTTTGGAAGTCGCTGGGTTGGAGCTGGAAATCCGATTTCGGATTAGGGAAAAGCGTCGGCTTGGCGGTCCTGCTCTTCCTCGCTGCCTGGGTCATCCTCATCAAGTTCGGAGGGCAGGAAACAGAACTCGAACGGATCCTTGAAAGTTCGCGCGCCGCCGCGCTGATCACGGCATTCCTGGCGTTCGCCACGGCGCCACTCGTGGAAGAAGTCGTCTATCGAGGTCTGCTCTACTCTGCTTTCCAAAGGGCAATCGGTCCGGTGTCCGCAGTCATCGTCGTCGCGTCGATGTTTGCGGGTCTTCACGTCGTGCAGTATTGGCCGAACGCCGGGGCGATCTCGGCGATAACTATGTTGAGCGTGGTCTTGACCGTAGTTCGCGCGCGGACGGGCCGCTTGCTTCCGTGCTTTGTGATCCACATGGTCTTCAATGGAATCCAATCGCTGATCATTGTCTTCGAACCTTATCTGCGCGCGCTGATTGACTCGTGGCAGCATCGCGGGGTCGGCTCTGGATTCATCAATTTCCTGCCCGAGTTTCTCCGCTAGCAAGAATGGAATACGAAGTCGTAGTTGTCGGGGGCGGCATCGGCGGGTTGACCGTCGCCGCCCTGCTTGCGGCGCGCGGCGTGAGCGTCTGCGTGCTCGAACGGCAGTCGCAAGTTGGTGGCTGCGTCGCCAACTTCGAATTCCAGGGCTACGCGTTCGAACCGACTTCCGGTCTTTACACCGGATGGGAAACGGGAGGAATTCACGAGCGCATCTTTTCAGAATTGCCGGTTCGCCCTCCGGAAGTTCACCGCCTTTCGCCAGCTTACGCCGTGCGTTTGCCAGACCACGCAGAGATTGAAGTCACCGAACCACAAGAGAAGTTTGAAGAGAATCTTCGCGCTGCCTTTCCCGAGTGCGCGGACGCGGCTGTCTTGTTTTATCGCGAGGCGAATCAGGTCGCGAGTCGTTGGCCTGGGATGAGCGATCTTTTCGAATCGAACCCTGCTGGTCTACCTCTTCCCGAATTTGCATCAGACGTGGCCGCGGCGCATCTCGGCGATACGTCTCCGCGGTTTCGGCGCTTTATCGATCTTCAGCTCGAGACTTTTGATTTATGCGCAAGTGATCGATGCTCTTACCTCTCTGCCGCGCTCACCTTGACGGCGCCGCAGCGCGGGATGTGGTCGATTCGGGGTGGCGCACAGACGCTGGCTGACCGTTTGGCAGAGTCGATAAAGATCAGTGGCGGGTCTTTGCGCTTGAATTCTACGGCCCTGCGTTTGGCTTACGCATCTGATGGCTCTCCGGTCGGCGTCGATCTAATCAGTGGCGAGCGAGTAATCGCGACGAAGGCAATCATCAGTAATCTGACAATCTGGGATACATATGGACGTCTGGTTGGATTGAGCCGTACTCCCAAGACAATCTCTGCGCAATTCAAGCTTCTTGAGGGCAGCGGCGGTTACCTGCTTTTCCTCGGCATGGATCAGTCCACCGGCGCGAGTCTAACGACCGACCATTTACTGATATGCGGTGACTCACAGCAAGAGCGCGCTTCCGAGGGTGAAGACGTCCGACTGATCTTCAACGCCGCACCCAAATGGGATCCGCGTGCTCCTGAAGGCAAGCGCGCCGTTACGGTCTGGACTCCGGCCGACGTTTCTGATTGGTTCGCTTTCCATCAGGATGAATCAGCGCACGAGGAGCAGGACCAGGCGACGCTTGAGCGGCTGTGGCCACACCTGCACGCGGCGATGCCCGAACTGGGCGACAGCGTTGAAGTAATCGAGAGCGCGTCGCCGCGAACATTTCACGAGACGACTCGGCGCAAGCTGGGGATGGTCGGCGGCCTGCGCTCGACGCCGGCGCGCATGGCTTCGAAATTCGGGACCACAATTTTTCCGAATCTCTTTCTCGTCGGCGACACGGCAACTCACCGCAATGGGATCGAGGCGGTATCAAGGTCGGCATTAAGCCTGGCCGATGGGATCGCTCCTCGGCGCTGAGCGTCCAGCCTATCGTCGTCACAGTTAACGATGGGTTCTTCAGCAACGCCACAATTCTCTAATAACAGCCAGTGAACAATTCGGGGATAGGGGAACTTCCTCGTGGCCTACTTAACGAGCGATGCGAAGGTCTTTATCGATCTGAAGCGTTCGAGGTCGGTGTTCATGTTGCAGAGTGTCAGTGAGTGTTCGGGTCTTCGACTGCGAAGCCTTCGGCGATGGAAGCAGCCAACAGGTCCTGGTCAGCCGTCACCAGAGTCGACAGGGGTAATTGTTTCCTCCTCAACGTCGCTTGAACCGACGATAGAGCAGCGAGTTGCACCGCATCGTATCCACGCAGGGCGTGAGCCGTGGCAAACCGCATCGCTTCATCAATCAGGGCAGGACCGATCTCGACCACCTGGTACTGCGTGCGCAGGTCGAATTGAAAGCGAGCCACCAACGCATCAAAGCCGGCTTGATCAATATCGCCTTTTCGGTGCCGGCGGGTTAGCGCGGAGACGACCTCAACGGCTGTGATGCTGGCTATGTGCAAGCTATTTCCTGAAGCCGGGTCGCATAGCGCATTAATCCAGACGCTGCCCTTTTCCGAGACCTATCTCTTAACCACGGCGCTGGTGTCGAGTGAGTAGATGCCCACGAGGCTAGCGGCGCTCCTCGATCACAGTTTCTGAAAGCGGTTTCCCTTTGATCGTAATTGGTTCGCGGCGATACGGCGTGGGATCGGTGATCGGAGGTTTGATTTCGCGCACCAGACCGGCTTCATACAAGGCGCGCTGGACCCGCTGATCGAGATCTATCGCTGCCTGACGCTTGTCATCGGGACGTGCTTCGGTTTCGGAAGCCTCGGTCGGCAGCGTGTTAAGGCGCCGCCTGACCTCTAGCTGCTCTTCCGGGGGCAAGGCCTTTGCTGCATTCACTATCTCTTCAACGGTGGACATCTTTCACAACTCCTCCCGAAGCTTTTCCAGATGCCATCTATTCTAGCTTCGCCAGCCAACTCTAGGAAAGCTCAATCCAGGCTTTGAGCGTCGGTTTCACCCCGATCAGGGCCTGAACCTTCTTGAGATAGGTATCTTTAATGTACTTATCGATCTTCTTTCTGATCTCGCTCAGCGTTTCTTTCCGGACGGCGCAAGCTGGGGATGGCCGGCGGCCTTCGCTCGACGCCGGCGCGCATGGCTTCGAAATTCGGGACCACGATCTTTCCGAATCTTTTTCTCGTCGGCGACACCGCAGGTCGGGGCAACGGCGTTGAGCCAGTTTCAAGATCCGCGTTCAGCTTGGCCGAGGCCCTCGCTCCTCGAAACTGACCTGCCGCCCTCATTTAATGGGGCTTGGGAGTGGTTCAGTCCGATAGTTGTTATGCGGATGAGCTGCCGCTATAATCCCGCCGTCTCAATACTTTTCTGACTCAGCTTCCTCACGTTAGGTTGAAACCAAGCTAGTGTAGTGTCTCAGAAATTCCTTTACAACGAGAGACCTTGGCGATGATCTGTTGTGCGGTAGCGGTCCAGATGAACGGTTTTGGTTGTTTGTTGTTCTGAGCAAGATATTCCTTGATGGCGGTGATGAGTTCTTTTAGGTCAATAAAGTTACCGCGCCGCAGACGCTTTTGAGTGAGTTCGCGAAACCAGCGTTCCACCAGGTTAAGCCAGGAAGAACTGGTGGGGGTGTAATGCATATGAAAGCGCGGATGTTGGACCAGCCACTCGGTGACGTCGTCATGCTTATGGGTGCTGTAATTGTCCAATATCAAGTGCAAGTCCAAGCCGCTGGGGATCTCTCGATCAAGCTTGCGCAGGAACTTCAGATATTCCTGATGTCGATGACGAGGCATACACGCACCGATCACTGTCCCGTCCAGCACGTTGAGAGCGGCAAAGAGAGTTGTCGTGCCGTGTCGTTTATAGTCACGCGTCATGGTGCCGCAACGACCTTTCTTAATAGGCAGCCCTGGCTGAGATCTTTCCAAAGCCTGAATTTGGCTCTTCTCATCCACACACAGCACCAGCGCTTTATTCGGTGGATTCAAGTACAAGCCCACCACATCGTTAAGCTTTTCGACGAACTGTTTATCTTTCGACAGCTTGAAGGTCCGGCTGCGATGTGGTTGCAATCCATTCGCATCCCAAATACGTTGGACCGTGGCTGGACTGACGCCGTGCACTTGCGCCATCGTCCGCACACTCCAATGAGTCGCCGCTTTGGGAGTCGTATGCAGAGTAGTCTCCACGATTTTCTTGACCTTGGCGGCCGGGATCTGCCTGGGGCGACCACGACCCGAAGCATCATCAATCAGCGCCGCCGGGCCTGCTTTCGAGAAACGGTCGCGCCACAGAATCACTGTGGGTCGACTCGTTTTCAACTCCTGCGCGATCCGATTGTTGGACATGCCGCCGGCTGCTGCCAACACGATTCGCGAACGGAATACAACTTTCTGCGGACTGTTACGAGCAGCGATCCAGGTTTGCAAAACCTCCCGTTGCTCTTCGGTAATCGCCAGTGCTTCACAGCTATCCCACATAGTGACCCACAGCATACAGCCCGCGAGTCATATCGTAAAGATATTTATGAGACACTACACTAGCGACTGAAAAGATCGCAGAGGATGCGACCGCGATCTGGGATTTGATTCGCTGCGGGCCCGAAACGCCGCGTCATTGCGCGGTCGAAAAAGAAACGCTCAGCCAAATTCGGAAGAAGATTGAAAAGCACATCAAGGATACCTACCTGAAAAGGGTGCAGGCCCCGCAAGGCGTGAAGCCAACCCTAAAAGCCTGGATGGAGCTTTCCTAGCGCGGCATGCGGAGTTACAATTGAATCTCAATGAGGTTGTGAAGATGTCTACGGTTGAAGAAATTCTTAATGCAGTAAAGGATTTACCGCCGCAACAGCAGGCGGAGGTTAAACGCAGGCTGGACGATTTACCGGATCAGAGCGATATCCATGATGCTCTGGTCGCTGAAACTCGACCAGCCGGCGATCTCGACCAGCGCATTCAGCGCGCCATGTTTGAAGCGGGGCTCGTGTCCGAGATCAAGCCAAGAGTGAAGCGCCCGCGCAAACGGCCGCCGCCGATCAAAATCAAAGGAAAGCCGCTCTCAGAAACCATCATTGAGGATCGCAGGTAGGTGCCGGTCTATTTCTTTGACAGCAGTGCCCTCGTGAAGTTCTATGTCGATGAGATGGGAACTGGCTGGGTGCGTTCGTTCACGGACTTCGAGACCAACGTCATACACGTTTCTCGGCTGGCCAAGGTTGAGACCATTTCGGCCCTGACGCGTCGGCTCCGCCGGAACGACATAGCGATAGTCGAATTTGATCAAGCCTCGATCAGTTTGGAGGAAGATTTTGCTACTCAATTTCGCACCGTGGCGGTAACGGAAGGGATTATCGATGACGCGGAGGGTTTGGCGAAGAGATATGGACTCCGCGCGTACTATGCGGTGCAACTTTCGGCGGCGCTCGACACCCGCCGAATTATTTCGCAGGTTGAGTCGAATGAACTGACGTTAGTAAGCGCCGACCTCGAACTCAATGAAGCAGCGCTCGCCGAAGGCCTCAAAGTTGAAGACCCAAATAGCCACTAACCTTACGCAACATGAACACGGACCTCGAACGCCTCCGATCGATCAAGAGCTTTCCACAATTAGTTACATATCTCCGTGATGTGCTCGACTGGGAGTTCGACACAGAGGACGTTGAAGACCTCACCTACGATTACAGCGCATCTGAGTTTGGACTCGGTCCCAAGAGCGCGGCGAAGATTCGCTCAATTAAGCAACTCGTTCCGTTGGTAGATAGACAACCATGGGGCATTTTCTATCTGGATTTTGCCGGACAAGGCGTTTCCATCTCGGCACTGCGTGCGATCTTGCGCGGGCTTGTCGCCAAGAAAAGAGCCTCAGCTAATCAGTCGGAGATGCAGAAGTGGCGGGTCGAAGATCTCTTGTTCATCTGCACGAGCGACGACTTCAAGAATTTCAACTTCGCTTACTTTCGCGGCTCGCAGACCAACCGCGCAGTTCTTTCCACGTTCGGTTGGCATCATGGCGATACACACTTAAGAACTCTGGCTGAGTACAACCTGCCTGCCCTCAGCTTTCCTTCCGATACAAGCAACTCAGAAGAGTGGCTGAAGAAGTGGCGAGCCGCATTTGATGTCGAGAAGGTTACCGACGAATTCTTTCGCCGCTACAACGAGGTATTTACGGCGGTGGAGCAGGAAGTCAGCGCTCGTCGAAGCGACGCAACCAAACACCGACTCCGGCGGCTTTGATGTTGTGCTTGCCAATCCTCCGTATGTTCGACAGGAGTTGTTAGGCCGTGAATATAATGAGGAAGGGAAACTCAAACCTGTCTTCCCAGAGGTTTATGGAGGCACTGCCGATCTCTATGTGTACTTCTACGCTCGCGCCGCGCAGTTGCTACGAAAGGGCGGAGTAGGGGTTTTCATTTCGTCGAACAAATGGCTACGAGCGGGTTACGGCGAAAAACTCCGCCAGGAACTATTGGACAAGCAAGCATTTGATCTTATTGTGGATTTTGGCGAGCTACCGGTGTTCAAGGCGGCAACCTTTCCCGCGATTTTCGTTTGGCAGCAAAAGTCGCGAGGCGATCAAGGGACAACTGTCGCAATCATAAGAGACTTAGGGGCGTGTTATGTTGATGGCTTAAGAGAGCACGTGAATCCGTCTCAAGGTTAGTACCCGCCTCGCAGTTTGCCTCCGGAAAAGCACGCTTGGCTCTCACGAAATCGGTGAGTTCACGCGAAAGGATGGAGAAGAGTGGCGCAAGGCTTGGTGACTTCACGAAAGGGCAAATCTTCTACGGTATCAAGACGGGTTGTAACGACGCCTTCATAATTGATGCTTTCACGAGGGACTCCTTGAGCTCTAAGGATCCACACAGCCTCAAAGTAATAAAGCCAGTAATCCATGGAGATGACATTCGACGATACGAAATCCATTGGCGTGGGGAATACATGCTGTACGTTCCCTGGGATTTCAAAATCGACGATTCACCTTTCCACGGCATTGTTGTTGGAATATGAAGCTGTGGCGCGACGCGAGTCGCAGGAACTTTGGCTGTCGCCCGACTTGATTGAAGCGGTGCTGGACTATCTATGCGCCAATGCCCAGGAACATGCGATCAGTTTTCGCTGGCGGCCGTTTCTTTCCGATCCGGATGATGACTTCATTCTGGAGTTGGCCGTGGCGGCTAAGGCACAGTATATTGTTACGCATAACCTGCGCGACTTCGCAGGCGTTGAAGCCTTTGGCCTGGAAGCAATAATACCAGCCCAAATGCTGGGTAAGTTGAGTGAAACATCATGACAACCATCGAAGCTAAAATTCCTGAACCGGTGCTCAAACAGGCCGAGGAGTTGGCTGAGCGCGAACAGATTTCTCTTGAGCAGCTCATTAGCCTGGCAGTCACTCAGGCCGTAGGGATCTGGAGCAATCAGAGCTACATCTCACTTCGGGGCAAGCGTGCCAGCCGGGAAGATTTTCTCAAAGCGCTGGAGCAAGTGCCAGACGTCGAACCGCCAGAGTATGACCGCCTGCCTGAAGAATACCAGCCGAAGTCGGCTTGAGAGCCAATGTTCTTTCGGGTAACGCTCATGAAGATTCTGGTCGTAGACATTCTGAAATCACAGGCTCAAACTCTGATCAATACTGTGTCGGCATCATGGATTCAATCTCTCATCTCCATCGTGCGGAATGAGAATCAGGCAGTGGCAGATCCACCTGCCGCCGAGTCCCCAATTTGACGGGGTGTTTGTGCGTGTGTATAGTGTCTGGCGACACTAGACTATGTACATAACCATAGATGAAGCCGATCGCAGACCCATCTATCGCCAGGTAGCCGACGAGATCAAATCCCTGATTGCCCGAGGCGAATTGGATGAGGGGGTGGCGCTGCCGCCGGTGCGTCAGGTGGCGACCGATCTCGGAGTGAACTTGAACACGATTGCGGCCGCCTATCGCGAACTTCAGAAAGAGGGATTGCTCAAGGTCCGGCACGGAGCCGGAGCTTTTGTTTCGTCTCGGAGGAGTGCCCAACAGACCGACGCTGAGATGCGCAAGCGGCTACGCGCGGGCCTGACTCATTTGGTCCTGGCAGGCTTGCCAAAGTCCGAAGTTATCGAGATCGTCAACGAAGAGATTCGCGAACTGTTCAGACGCGAACGCTAATCTACCGCGCTTCAGTTAATCGGATCTTTGATTTTGTTGATGGACCGGCTGCCCGAGTCCGGATCGCGTGGTCCCGCTTGTGACGGTCCCGTCGACGGCGGAGACGGAGGCCGGCTAGGCCCAATCGATCCACCAGAAGAACCACCGGAACCGCCTCCGGACGAACCTCCACCTGACCCGCTGCCCGCCCCGCCACCCGACGAGCCTCCATAACCGCCTGATGGACCATACGGCGAGTTGCTGACGATTATCGGCGGGTTAACGCGGCCTCGACAACACAGAGGATCAAACGTGGGACCGCTGCAGCACGGAGAATAGGAATCGTAATACAGCCAACCGCTGCGACCATACCCGACGCCGTATGGTGAACCCCATCCATAATAGAACGGGAAAAAGGTAAAGCAGCGAGCAAACGGGCTAAACGCCCACAGACCGTACAT
>ORMF012388565.1_pt1 | contig 19966 bp, 22 predicted proteins | sample 1779871 | NCBI WGS metagenome assembly ORMF01 (sample SAMEA104232316, study PRJEB22302) | groundwater metagenome | biome: forest; feature: aquifer; material: groundwater | place: USA | collected 2011-08-07 | depth 5.4 m | reverse complement strand
GATGGCAAGTTCGTCGGCGGCTGCGACATCCTGCATGAGCTTCACGAGCGCGGCGAGCTCGAGCCGATGCTGAAGGCCGCCTTCGGCAAATAGTCATTCATACCGACCGCCGCTTGAAATAAACTCCCTGCTCGTTCGTCTAAGGCTTAACCGGGGAGGTTAATGACCATGGCGCTTAAAAAAGCTGCGATTTACCTCGCCTTCGTTTTGACGATCGCGAGCGGTTGCGCCACGGTTGGCCATTTTCGGGGAGAGGATAGTTTCGAAAGGGGCCTGGCGCTTTTTAATCAGGGACGATTCTCCGCGTCTATCCCCCATTTCGAGGCGGCGACCCGCGAAGATCCCGACTACGCTCAAGCTTATTTTTATCTCGGCCGCGCCTATGTGAGCGAAAGCCGCTGGCGGGCGGCGATCCAGCCGCTGCGGACGGCGTTTAGACTGGCCCCGGAAGCAGCAAAGCAAGAAATAATGAATCTTTTAGTCGACGCAACCTTCGCCGCCGCGCTGAACGATTTTAAACTGGGGGATCGAATAGCGCCTCCCGAGCGCTTCAAAGATACGTTATAAGACATCCGCCGCGTATCGGCCTCGCCTGGATCCTGGATTTTATTTGTTCGACTTCGACGCGAATGCTCGTCGGCGCCCCGGTCGAACAACTACAAGGGGAAATTACAATGCTGAGAATATGGGTTACGTTATTATTCTTGACGCTGATGGTAAGTCCTGCATCGGCGCAGTTTGACAAGCTGCTTAAGGGTTTAAGCGGAGCGGGAAGCGGCGGTGGATTGAGCGATGCAAGGGTCGGCTCAGGATTACAGGAAGCCCTGAGAGTGGGAACGGAGAACGCCGTCTTTCAAACCAGCGCCATCGACGGTTTTTTTCTCAACGCGGCGATCAAGATTCTCATGCCGAAGCAGATTCAAAGCATCGAACAACCGCTCCGTATGGTCGGCTTCGGACCGCAGATCGACGATTTTGTTCTCAACATGAACCGCGCTGCCGAGAAGGCAGTCCCCTTCGCCAAAGAAATTTTCTGGGACGCTATCGGCCAGATGACCTTCGACGACGCCCACAAGATTCTAAACGGCAACGACACCGCCGCCACCGACTATTTCAAGGCGAAGACATCGAAGAAGCTCCACACCGCGTTTCGCCCGCCGGTGGAGAACGTGATGAGTCAAGTCGGCGTCACCCGCCAGTATAACGATCTGATGGGCAGTTATCAGAACGTGCCGTTCGCCAGGAGCATTACCTTCGACATCCATCAGTATGTGACCGAAAAGGCCACCGACGGGATTTTCTACGTCGTCGCCCAGGAAGAGAAAAAAATCAGAACCAACCCGGCGGCGCGGGTCACCGACCTTCTGAAAGACGTCTTCGGCAGCCGGAAATAGCTGACTCACTCCCAGCTTCAAGCCTGGAGGCTCGTCGCGACCGGCTAGAAGCCGACTTTGACCTCTCCATCTCAACCGTTCCATGAGTCACTCCGAGCGCCCACTTGGTACCACGCTCGCGCTTTCATTCCTCATTTGAGTCAGTTTTCCAGTTCGGTGGGCGTCGATTGTCATAGGCAAAAATTGCCCGTTCAGCGCTGCAATCACCTTTTCCGTCTTCCGACGATCATGTGACTCTAAGTCTTGAACCGAGGCGGGGGCCAGAGTCCCGTGGATGGACTCTGAGTGTCGTTGCCGGTTCCGGTCAGGTATATTGAGATTTCGCAGACCTGGATATGAAGGTATGAGTTGTTCTCCGAAGCGCTTGACAGGGGGTTGGAAACTGAGGAAAATCCGTCCGCCGTATGGCCTTTAACACCCGTCATTCGCAGACCTGTATACTCACTGGTTGACACTAAGGCAGAATGCGTGCTCGAAACATCATATTCGTAATAATCGTTCTGTCGGTTTCGGTAAGTGTCTGTTACGGGCAGGAAAAGCAGATGCCGAAGGAGGTTGAAGCTGTCCGGCGTTACATTCTTGAGAAGGACTACCCAGAGCTCTTTGGTGGCACGCTTTACCGGACCAAGATTGAGAATGCTGTGATTGCAGACCTCAATAACGATGGTCGCCCGGAAGTTATCGTCCACTTCGCTCCACACTATCGTCAATCAGCACCAATCGTTATTTACCGCGTGTCTGAAACTCTCGAAGTGACCCGTGTCAAAGAAGGACTGGCGCCGGGGCCGCTGGTTCCCCTCACTGGAGCATACCTAGACAGTCATTCACTGGGCTTGGCTGTTGACTTCATACCCGAGTTCAAGGCAGGAGAAGAGGCGGGCCGGAGGACGCTTGCAGACGTGGCTCTACAAAAGTTCGGAGGCGTCGTCGAGTACAAGAGATTTTTCCATACCGATATCCGGAGCGGGAACGGCGCTTACATCGATATGACGCATTTGGATGTTCCGAACAACAAGAATAACTGCGAGGACTTTGAGTTTTCACGTGTGCTTCAAACCACCGCTGGTCAATTACTGTCGGGACCAGTCGGGACTCATTTGGCAGCGCTCGTGGGGACCAATATTTGGCTGTACCGGGTAGACGAGTTTCTTCCAAACGGGCTATTGAGAAAATCGCACCGAGTCGAGAAGACTCCAAATGATTTCTTCGAGTTTGCTCCTGGTTCTGGTTCCCATATTCGCTACCGAACAAGAAACGGAGAAATAAATTCACTTACTTTCCCGAAGAACTAGGTAGGATGTCTAACTATTGGGTTGAGAAGGACGCGGCTCAAAAAGCTGCCGCGCCTCTCACCCACAGCGTTCTGCTAGTATGGCGCGGCGTGCTATGGTGGAATTGGGTGAGGATTGATTATACCGATTCTGTCCATGTTTTACGGCATCGTGGTGCGGATGTATTTTTTCGACGACAAGCAGCACCATGTCGCCCATGTTCACGCCGAGTGCTCCGGCCGTGAGGCCGTATTTTCGATTGTGAGCGGGGACTTGCTAGCTGGTGAACTGCCCTCCGGGAAGGCGAGGCTCGTGCAGGCGTGGATCGAAATCCACGGTGACGAGCTGCAAGCCGCATAGGAGTTGGTGATCAACGGCGAAGAGGTGTTTAAAATCGACCCACTGAAGTAGGAGGGTCAATGAATCCACACGTCAAATATGTCCGTCCGTTGGACGACTACGAATTAGAGGTCTCGTTCGAGAACGGTGAATCGCGGAGATTCGACGTGAAACCGTATCTCGGACGCGGAATTTTCGTGCGTCTATGCGACCTCGCACTCTTTCGCGGGGTAAGGGTCATTGCGGGTTCTATCGAGTGGCCCGGAGGGCTAGATTTGAGCTATGACACACTCTATGTCGACGGCCAGCCGATTATTGCACCGGCACTGGAAGCCGAACAAGGCCATGCACCCGACGACTAGAAAACGGCGCTCGGGTGATGGCCGGCGTTGGGCGCCGATGATGTGTTTCCTGTGAGCCAGAACACGCGCCCTAGCTGGTATGAGCGTCGCGTCCTGCCATATCTCGTTGATATCGCGTGCGGCGTCAAGCCCGTGTGGCGGCAACGGCAGAAAGTGGTGCCGTTAGCCCATGGGCGCATTCTCGAGGTTGGTATCGGAACAGGCCTGAACCTCGAGCACTACGACAAGGCCAGGATCGAGAAAATCATCGGCCTGGATCCGGGGCTGGAGATGCACCGGCTGGCCCGAAAGCGAGTCAAGAGGACAGGGGTGCCGGTGGAGCTGGTTGGTCTGTCGGCTGAACAGATTCCATACCAAGACGGCAGCTTCGACACGGTGCTGGTCACATACTCTCTCTGCACGATTCCTGATCCAGGAGCGACACTCGAAGAAATGCGCCGGGTGCTCAAGCCCGGCGGCAAGCTCATCTTCTGTGAGCATGGGCTTGCACCCGATGCGTCCGTCCGTCGCTGGCAGGATCGGCTCACACCGCTTTGGTCGAGACTGACCGGCGGGTGTCACCTGAATCGAGATATTCCTGGCCTCCTGCGAGACGCGGGATTCCATTCTGCAGACATGCAGACCATGTACCTGCCGGGTCCTCGTCCGCTCACCTACAACTATTGGGGCACCGCGGTTGGTGTATGAGTTCAAGGCGTTAGACCTCAGCCTACCATCCGATGGGAGTCGCATAGAATGTCCGATCGAAATACGAGTCGCACAGCGCTAGGAACCGCGTACCTGCGGGCCGCGCATCAGTTGTTTGATGCACCGCCGCGGATCCTCGATGATCCCCTCGTGGTGTTGCTGCTTGGACCGGCGACCGTGCAACGGATCAACCAGACGGCGGAGAGCTATCACACGCCCGCAAGGCGGGCATTGCGCGCGCATGTCGCCCTGCGTTCGCGGTTCGCCGAGGACCGGCTCACCGCAGCGGTTCTTCGCGGGGTGACGCAGTATGTCATCCTCGGAGCGGGCTTCGATACCTTAGCCAAACCCCCTGCCAGGCAGAGTATAAAGAGAGAGGATGCGTTATGAGTTATTGGATGAAAATTGCCGAGCAAGAACTGGCGCGTGGTGTTACAGAAATTCCAGGTGCTGACAACAACCCCCGCATCCTGGAATATCACCGCTCTTGCACGTCGTGGCAGAGTAATTGGGGGCCAAGCCAAGATGAGACGGACTGGTGCTCCTCTTTCGTGAATTGGGTGATGCGGCAATGCGGTTGTATCGGTAGCCAAAGCGCAGGTGCACGCAGTTGGCTCCGCTGGGGAGTGGCATGTGAACAACAATACGGGGCAATCACGGTTCTTCGCAGCTCCAGTCATGTTGGGTTCTTCTACGATAACGGCCCAGGCAACCACGTCGCACTCCTGGGCGGGAACCAAGCAATTGACGGGCGCAACCGTGTCTGTATCAAGTCCTACCCCAGATGGCGTGTTGCTGGCTATAGGTGGCCTGCCCAGAGCGTCGTTCCTGTACGATCGAGCGGTTGATATCTGGCTGCTTGTGAGAAGGGGGTCGTAGGTGAGTTGGCGTGCAGGATGCTGCAGAAGCGCAATGAGATTCTGCGTATGTTGAAAGCTCTGCCCGAGGCTGCAATCGGAGTTCCAGGTGAAATAGTTAAAGGAGCGTTCCGACTCAGTTGGTGATCTCGATCGGCGATGGATCTTACGGGCACATGTTCTGAAGAAAATTCAGCTGGACGTCTTCAAGGCTTTTGACTATTGCCGTCGCTTCGCTCAGCAGTTCCGCGGGATGCGAGTTGGTTACGGCTAGGCACTTCATGCCGGCGCGGCGGGCGCCTCTGATGCCTTCCTTGGAATCTTCGATCACCACACAGTCGGCGGCCTCGATCGGTTTTCCATCTTCGCGGCGGGCGTTGAGCGCTGCTAGCGCTTTCAGATAAATCTCCGGCTCGGGTTTGCCTTGGGTCACGTCTTCGGCGGCGACGATGGCGCGGAAGTGATCGAGCAGCCCCAGCGTTTTAAGAATCGTCTCGATCTCGTGGCGCAGGGCGCCGGAGGCCACGGCAAGCGGAAGCGTCTGGGCCAGATCGGCAACCAGGTTTTTCACTCCCGGAAAAACTGTGACGTGATTGCGGATCGCTTCTTGGTAGTAAACCGCTTTGCGCTCGATCAATTCTTGAAGCTTTTGGGCGCTCAGCGGACGGCTGTGTTCACGAAACCCGGCCATGAACGCGCCGCGGTCGTCGAAGCCCAGATAGCGCGCGTAGTAATCCTCTTCGGTGAGCGCGATGCCCTCTTCGGCGAGCACTCTTTGGAATAGTTTCAAGTGGATCGGCTCGCCGTCGACGATGATGCCGTTGAAGGCGAAAATGACCCCGCGCAGCATGCCTTTAGCTTACAGCAATCTTCTTTCGTTTCAACGCGATCTGCGCTAGAAAGTAATCCATGGCGTCCGATCATTACTTGGCCCACCACACCGACGGACATTTCGAGTATCGCTTTTGCCCGCGCTGCGGCGGCGCTCTAGATTATCGGGTAGTAAAGTTCAACGAACCCAAACGGCTGATTTGCCAGAGCTGCTCATTCATTTTTTATCAGGATCCCAAGGTCGTGGCCGGAACGGTGTTCACGGTGGACGGCGGCATCGTTTTGCTCAAGCGCAGTGTGGAACCGGCGCTGGGCAAATGGGTCTTTCCCGGAGGTTACGTGGACCGCGGCGAAGCGGTACACGACGCCGCGGTGCGTGAAACCCTTGAAGAGTCCTGCCTGGAAGTGAAGCTCGGCCCGTTGTTGAACGTGTACTCCTACCCGCGCTCCGCCAACGTGATTGTCGTCTACACCGCGGAAGTGATCGGCGGTACGCTTTCGGCGGGAGATGAGTCTCTGGAAGCGGGGGCCTTCCCGCCGTCGAAGATCCCCTGGGACGAACTCGCCTTCGACAGCACCAAGCAGGCGCTGCGAGATTACATTAAACTTTACTTGAAAGGGTAGGCCCCAAGAGTAATTTCTTTTGGGTATTCACCAAGAAGATTCAGCGCGACAGAGCCGCAATCAAAGTAGAAAAAACATTTCACCACGAAGGACACGAAGAGCACGAAGTTAAGAAGTTTGGAAATATCAATGGCCGAAACCTTCGTGGCCTTCGTGTGCTTCGTGGTGAGTTTGGGTTTTCTTCTCCATCATAGGCAGTACAGAGTTTGCACAGGTTTGTTCAAGTGGTGAGCCATTCGGCAACCTGAAGACCCATAGAAAAAGGCCCGTTGCCTCTCGCGAAGCAAACGGGCCTTGTCGCGTTTGCGGAATTCGAACTAAGACAGGTCGACCAAGATGTCTTCGCCCTCGATCTTCAATTCGTATTTTTCCGTTGGTAGATCGGGAACCAGCTCATTCTCGCCTGTCGTGACGTTGTAGCGCCAGCCATGCCAGGGGCAGATGACCGTCTTGCCGTCCAGTTCCCCTTCGCCCAATGGGCCGCCGCGGTGTCCGCAGACATCATTGATGGCGTAGAAGCCGCCGTCCACGTTGAACAGCGCCAGCGGTTTGCCGTTGATGTCGATGCTTCTGCCGCAGCCCGCTTTGACATCGGCGGTTTTGCAAACTCTTACGAAATTGGCCATTCCTCGGTTCCTTTCTCGTGGCCGCGAAAGTTCAGCTTACTATATGGACTTGAAATCGGGATTCAAGAGGAGGTGGCGAAGGGTAGAGCCGTCACTACGGCACGAATCTGCGCGCCGGCGCGCTTGATCGTAACCGTAGTACCCGCGTTCCAGAAATCCCTTTGCAAGTATCCCAAAGCGATAGGGCGCTTGAGCCGCGGCGAGACCACCGAGCTGGTGACGCGGCCGATCTCCTTACCGTCAACTTGAATCACGTCGCCGGATTCAGCCGGCGTTTGGCCGTCGAGCGACAAGCCGCAAAACTTTCGGTTGACATGCCCGCGCGAGCGAATCCGCTCGACGACTTCCTGGCCGAGATAACATCCCTTGGTGAAACTGACCGCATGGTCCAGCCCGACTTCCAGGAGTAAGTTCTCTTCGCTGAAGTCGATGCCGTAGCGGGGAACGCCGGCTTCGATGCGGAGCAAGTTCTGCGCCTCGCCACCGACCCATCGAATGCCGAACTGCTTGTCGGAGTCGGTCAAACTCCGGGCGATGGATTCTACCGCCGCATTGGGAATGATGAGATCGAATCCGGGCTCGTCGGCATGACCCGCGCGGACGACGCAAACCGCGGCTCCTTCGAGGTTAATCATGGCGTGGTGCGCCGACTGGGACGGCAAGTCGGCGGGCCCCGTGACGTCTCGTAGGAGAGTCTCAGCGTTGGGCCCCTGGAGCGAAAGGGTCGCGTACTCGCCGGAGCGATCGGCGATCTCGACCTCATCGGCTACGAGGTAACGATTCAGATGCTCGATGATCCGGTCTTTTAGATTTTCCCAGAAATCCAGATAAAGAGAATTCAGCGCGCAAAGCACGCGCAGGTCGGCGAGCACTTTTCCCTGCTGGCTCAACAGGGTCGCGTACTGGCCGTCGAAGGTTTTCAAGGGACGCAGATCGTTCGACAACATCCCCTGGAGAAAGGTGAGTCGGTCGGGACCGGTGAATTGAAGCAGGCCGCGATGGGAAAGATCGAACAAGCCGACGGCGCGGCGAACGGTTTCGTATTCCGCGGCAACATCGCCGAAATGAACGGGCAAGAGCCAGCCGTCCCGTTCGGTGAATACCGCGCCATTCGAGCGGTGAAAATCGGTCAAGAGCGATTGTTTCGCCATCCTGTGGAAAATATACCGTCAATAGCGCCGATTGACAATGTGAACCGGGAAACCGGTTTGTCGGTGAGCGCGATGTCTCGACAGGATTGATAGGTAGTTGATGAGTGTGATAGACACTGGAAACATCTAATTACGGAGGTATCACTATGGCAGGTCTTGAAGGACAAAAGGCCCCGGCGTTTACCCTGGACGGCAGCGACGGCAAGAAGCATTCGCTGGCCGACTACGCAGGGAAAAACATCGTGCTTTGGTTTTATCCCAAGGACGACACCCCTGGCTGAACCAAAGAAGCGTGCGGGTTCCGCGACGCTATTCAAACGGTAACTCAGGCCAACGCGGTGGTTCTCGGAGTCAGCCGAGACGGCATCGAATCGCACAATCAGTTCATCGCCAAATTCAACTTGCCGTTCGCGCTGTTGTCCGACCCACAGGTCGCTGTGATGAAAACCTACGGCGCCTGGGGGCCAAGGAAAAACGCCCAGGGCGAAACCGTCGAGGGGCCGATCCGGTCGACGGCGCTGATCGGACCGGACGGCACGATCAAGAAGCACTGGATCCCGGTCGCCGATGCGGCCGCGCATCCGGCGGAAGTTCTGGAGTTTTTAAAATAGTGGTTCTTCCGGCTTTACTGTGAAAGAGTATTCACCACTGAGACACAGAGTTCGCAGAGTTCGGAGTATCTCTTAATCAAAAACTCTTTGCTCCGTGCCCTCAGCGCCTCTGCGGTGCAATCTCCGAGTCCTTGCAGTGAAATTGCATTGGCCAGGTTTGCCACACAGAAGCCTGAAGATCCAAAATAGTAAAGCATTGAAAGCGCGGTGGGGGACGGGCTATATAGCCTGCCCCATCCGCCTTGTTACCTTTCCGGGATGCGCGCAGTCGGGCGCTCAATCACGGCGTCTCCCCACTCTTAATGGCCAAACTCAATCCAGATTTAGACCTCTATAAACTTGAAATCTTCTACTGGGTCGCTGAACTGAAAAGCTTCTCGCAGGCCGGGGAACGTTTGTCGCTCCGCCAACCCACCGTGAGCGCCCATGTGCAGGAATTGGAGAAAGTCGTAGGGGGCAAACTTCTTAACCGCATCCCCGGGAAAGTGAGCTTGACGCCATTGGGCGAGATGCTCGTGGACCGGGCGAAGAATCTGCTGGCGTTTAAACGAGCAACCGTAGCGGCGGTGGAGCAATTCCACGGCACGCTCACGGGAGAGCTTTGGGTGGGTGGCAGCAATATGCCCGGTGAATACCTGCTGCCGCAAAAGCTCGGTGCCTTTAACAAAAAGTACCCGCGGGTAAAGCCGATACTTCGGATCGGCGACTCCGCGGGCATCGTCCAGGATGTCTTGGACGGCAAGGTCGAATTAGGGTTTGTCGGTTTTAAAAGTAGCGATAACAGGCTTTCGTTTCAGAAAATTTGGAAAGATGAAATGGTTCTTGCCCTGCCCAAAGACCATCCCTGGAGCCGGCGGAAGTTCGTCGGCCTGTCGGAATTGCGTTCAGAGAAATTCATCTCGCGGGAGCGAGGTTCGGGCACGCTGGATTCATTGCGGCAGTTGCTGGCAAAGCGCCGGCAATCGTTCGATGAGCTTTTGAACGTTGGCATGGAGCTCGGCAGCACGGAAGCGGTGAAAGAAGCCCTTATGGCGGGATACGGTATATCTATCTTGTCGCGGACTTCCATCAGACACGAGCTGGCCGAGGGCAGCATCGTGGAAGTCCCGATACGCGGGTTAACCATGACACGAGACTTCTACGAGGTTTTTCATAAACACCGTCCCCTACATCCAATCGCACAGGCCTTCCGAGCATTCTTGCAGCAGTCATAGCCGATCTCTTTGCCTAACCCGGATCAGTCCCCGTAAAACATTATCCGAGCGTTTGTCCTGGTGTCCATTGCGCCTTCAGGTCTAAAGCCCAGGACGTTCAATCCCTTCAACCGCGGCGCTCCGTTCAAACGTCTCGAACGATTCGAACGGGTTGAACGTCTTGAACCGTCATGTTTTCATCGCGCTAAAACGCGAAGGCGCAAAGTAAGATTCATTTGTTTTCGCCGCGCGCGTAGTGGGGTATTACCTAACCTATAGGGAAAAACGATTTGACTTATAGTAATGATTGATATTTAAATTAAGGGGTGGATCGAAGTGATTATTCTTGGAGGTCATGATAAAAAAAGTGTGGATGTTGGCCGTCTTGTTTCTTTCGACTCTTTATGTCGGAAATGTGCTCGCGCAAGCGACGAAAGAGTTAAGGCTGTCTGCGATTCCGGATGAAAATCCACAGGAGATGCTTCGCATTTATCAACCCTTTGCGGACTATCTGAACAAGGAAGTGGGCGTCCCGGTAAAATTCACTCCCGTCGTCGACTACGCCGCTACCGTGGAAGGGCTGGCGGCAAACCGCTTGGATATGGTTTGGTACGGCGGTTTAACTTCCGTTCAGGCGGCCAAGCAAGCGAAAGGCGCTCACCGAATCATCATGCGCAAGGAGGACGCGGAGTTTAAGAGTTACTTTATCACTCGCAAGGAAACCGGCATCAAGAACTTAAAAGACCTCAAGGGCAAAACGTTTGCCTTCGGCAGCGTCAGTTCGACTTCAGGCCATTTGATGCCGCGCTATTACCTCCTCAAGGCAGGGATCAATCCGGAAAAGGATTTTTCCAAGTTCAGCTTCAGCGGCGCCCATGACGCCACGGCCGCTTGGGTCGAGGCGGGTCAGGTCGATGCCGGCGCGCTGAATTTTTTGGTTTGGGACAAACTGGTTCAGAATAAGAAGGTGGACACCAACAAGGTATTCATCTTTTACACGACTCCGCCCTATGTGGACTACGTCTGGATGGTCAGGGGAGGGCTGGATAAGGCAGTCGTCGACAAACTGTCGAAGGCTTTCTTAAAGCTCAATTACAACAACCCGGAGCAGAAGAAACTTCTCGATTTGCACCGCACCAAGGGCTATATCGTCGCCAAAGACGCGGACTGGAAGGGTATCGAAGAAGCGGCCGTCGCGGCCGGGCTGCTCAAACTAAATTGATGAGCTCCTTGAAACGCCAGTACCGTCTTGAGCGGGTCCGCAAAGTTTTCGGCCGCCGCCAAGTAGCCCTTGACGGCGTCGATTTGACCATCCGGCAGGGGGAACGCGTCGCCCTGATCGGGCCGAGCGGCGCGGGTAAAACCACACTATTCCGTTTGCTCAACTGCACCTTGAGGCCTACGTCGGGCAAAATTTGGATCAATGGCGATGACGTTGAAACCCTGCATGGCAAACAACTCCGGCAGGCGCGGCGTAGAATCGGCACGGTTTATCAGCAGCACAATCTCATTCCGCGTCTCAAAGTGATTCATAATGTGCTGGCGGGACAGCTGGGGCGATGGTCGACGCTCAGATCGTTGGCATCGTTGGCGAGACCGCAGGATGCGAAGTTGGCGCACAAAGCGTTGGACCAAGTCGGGATTCCGGAAAAGCTCTTTGATAGAACCGACGAGCTTTCGGGCGGGCAGCAGCAGCGGGTCGCCATCGCCCGCGTGTTGGTCCAAGATCCCGAGGTAGTCCTTGCAGATGAGCCGGTTTCTTCCGTTGATCCGACTTTGGCTTCGATTATCGTCCGGCTATTGATCGACATCAGCCGGGACACCGGCAAGACACTGGTGGTGAGCCTGCATAGCGTCGACTTGGCCTTGGCTTATTTCCCTCGCGTGATAGGTATCAGAAATGGAACCACTGCGTTCGACCTTTCCCCGGAGAAAATTTCGGATCCCATGCTGGAGGAATTGTACAATGGGTCCGGCCGGGAGAATCCCGACAGTGAGGCAATGAGTGAATCCGCCAGTTCCATCGCGTATCCGTCAAACTCCTAAGTCCTTATTTCCCTATCTCTTCGCGGGCCTGTTTCTGCTGGCCTTCTTCGATAGCTGGCACAGAGCGGGGATCGATCCAAAAATTTTCTTCGAGCCCAGGGGCCAGCAGGCGTTGGGCAAATTCTTGACGGGGATGTTCCCGCCGGATCTGTCGCCGGCTTTTTTGTCCCTGATGTTCCGCCCCGCGTTGGAGACGATTCAGATCTCGATATTAGGGACGATTATCGCCGTGATAATCGGTTTCCCGCTCGGTTTGCTGGGAACGAACACGATGGCGGTGGCGGGGATACTCAACGAAGCCGAGTTGCAAGGAGCGCCGCTGCGACGGGGCCTGCGCTATGCGGTTTATTTTCTTGCCCGCGGCTTGTTGAGCTTGTTTCGTGCCATCCCGGAATTCGTTTGGGCGTTCATGTTTGTGCGCGCGGTGGGGCTCGGTCCATTCCCCGGCGTATTGGCGATCGGGGTCGCTTATGGGGGGATGCTTGGAAAAGTGTACTCGGAAATTTTCGAGGGAGTGAACTACCGGCCATTGGAAGCCCTCCAGTCCCTCGGCGCGAACAAGCTGCAAATCTTTTTCTACGGTTGGTTCCCCCAAGCCTTGCCCAATTTCGTTTCCTACACGCTCTATCGCTGGGAATGCGCCGTGCGGGCGTCGGCTATCTTAGGACTCGTAGGGGCGGGCGGTCTGGGGCAACAGATCGAGATTTCCATGCGCATGTTCAATTTCAACGAGGTGCTGACGATTCTGATCATGTTATTCTTGATGGTCGCGGCGGTGGATTACCTCAGCGCCAGGATTCGGTCGATGCTATGAGCCAAACACCGCAATTGAAGACTTGCGACACGATCCCCTTGCCCGGCGGGCGAGCGCGCGGAAAATCGACGGCGAGCAACATTTTTATTCTTGTCGCCATTATAATTTTCTTCGTGTGGAGCTACCGGGGAGCGGAGATAAGTCTCTCGCAACTATTCAGTCGCGACAGTTTTGAACAGATCGGCATCTATGTCCAAAAACTATTTCCACCCGATTTTTCCGCGCCGGTCGTTAGAGAAGCGCTTAAGGGCACTATTGAGACCTTTGCGATCTCCTTTATGGGCACCTTGATGGCCGTTGTAATCGCGCTCTCGATTGTTTTCTTTGCGGCAAAAAATCTTATCTTTTCCGGCTTGCTTTACGAGATGGAGCCCAAACAGGGGTGGAAGCGGGCGTGCCGCACGATTCCCTATGTGGCGGCAAAAAGCGTGCTGAACGTCCTTCGGACCATTCCCGAGATGGTCTGGGCTTTGATATTCGTCTTTCTTGTCGGGTTGGGTCCCTTTCCGGGAGTCCTGGCGCTCGGGGTTCACACCGGGGGTGTTTTGGGAAAACTTTTCGGTGAAGTATTGGAGGATGTCGATACCCAGCCTCTTGAATCCCTTCAAGCTACCGGCGCCAATCGCCTGCAGATTCTTCTTTACGGTATCCTGCCTCAGGTTCTGCCGCAGTTCGTCGCTTATACGCTGTATCGCTGGGAGGTGAATATCCGGGTCGCGGCGGTATTGGGACTGGTGGGCGCCGGTGGTCTAGGACAGAGAATTCACATCGCCATCAGCCTGTTCTTTGAAAACCAACTGCTCACCCTGATTATCGCGATCTATATCTTGGTTACGATCGTCGATTATCTTAGTGCGTATCTAAGACGCAAGGTCATTTAGCTTAACCGCTCGGCACTCAGGACGGGTAACCCCGCCTTGCGGTGCCAAAGTTTTCAAAATAAGCTTACAGAAGTCTCAGCCGCAAAATCACAGAAGGGAGTCTCTCTATGCGTGGACTAATTCTCAGCGTTGTCGTTTTCTTTTTGCTGGCCCTTGCAGCGGCCCACGCCTTGACCGTCGACGAGATCGTCAAGCTCAAGCAGGCTGGTGTTGGCGACGCGACGATTCAGATGCTGATCCAAAGCGAAGGCACGGCCCGGGCGGCCGGGACTTGGCGGACGAAAGACGGCTGGATCGTGCACACGACCGAGACGCGGGAGCGCCGTCCCGTCGAGGAACCGGGTTACTATCCGATGGTGGTAGTACCGCGGGTATTTTCCGGTCGGAGATAGGGCTAGGGAATTCAGTCAGCTTTTCAGCGCGGCTTCGATGGCGCGGGCCACGTAGACATGGGTTAACTGGGTTCGGTATTCGACGGAGCCGTTGATGTCCTCGATGACATCGATGTTGTGCGTTGCCTCCGCGGCCGCGCTTTCGATCAGCTTCGCATCAAGCTTTTTCCCCGCCAGCATCTGCTCGACACGCCCGGCGCGGTAGGCCTTGTCCGTCACGCCGGTGACTGCGATGGCAGCCCGGTCGCAGGTGCCGCCGGCATTCATCGTCATCCGGACCGCGACCCCGACCACGGCGAATCCGGACGAACGCGGCGCGGCTTTGAGATAGGCCGTCTTGTCGTTGCCCGTGACCGGAACTTTGATCGCGGTCACGATTTCATCCGGCTCAAGGACGCTCATCAGGAGCCCAAGAAAAAAATCTTGGCACTTGATCCACCGTTCGCCGTTTGGGCCGACGACTTTGATCTCGGCGTCCAGCGCCAAGATGGCAGCGGGCATGTCGCCGGCCGGGTCGGCGTGGGCGACGCTGCCGCCGATGGTGCCGCGGTTGCGCACCTGCACGTCGGCGATGGTAGTCGCGGTCTGGGGCAGGAGCGGGCAATTCTTATTGAGAAAGTCCGAATATTCGATCTGCGCGTGAGTGGCCATGGCGCCGATGACGATGTGGTTGCCTTCTTGAGTGATGGTGTCGAGTCCGGGAATCCGGCCGATATCGACGACAAATTCCGGCTTGGACAGCCGCATCTTCATAAGCGGCAGCAGGCTCTGGCCGCCGGAGAGAATCTTCACGTCCTCTCTATGCGCCGCGAGAAAGTTCACCGCCTCGTCGAGCGAACGCGGCGCGAAGTATTCAAAGGAGCCGGGAATCATCGTTAGTAAGACCTCCGAACCGTCTCTACTTTCTTGTTGATGAGGCGCCAGACCGCTTCCGGCGTGAGTGGCAGATCGTTGACCTTCACTCCAAGGGGAGTCAAGGCGTCTTCCACCGCGCTGGCAATGGCCGCGGGCGAGGGAATCGCGGCGCCTTCTCCAGCGGCTTTCTGCCCGAGCGTGGTGTAAGGCGAGGGCGATGGGCGATGAATCACTTCCACCCTCGGCGTTTCCACCGTCGAGCATTTGCCGTAATCGAGATAGGTGATGGTCAGCGGCTGGCCTTCCGGGCTGTACATGAAACCTTCGCCGAGGGCGACGGCGATGCCGTGGGCCGCGGAGCCGTAGACCTGGCCGTTGACGACATCGGGATTGATCACGGTGCCGTTGTCGCCGACGATCAGATAGCGCAGCACCTCGACTTTCCCGGTCGCTTTGTCGACTTCCACGACCGCCGCATGGGCGCCGGCGGAAAAAGTAAACTGTGCGCGCACCAGGCGATCGGCGCCGGGAACGATATTGGGCTTGGCATGGGGAAAGGTGTAGTAAAAGGTCGCCTGCAGGCCCGCCTCCATGTCGTCGGGAATCAAGTGCTGGTTGTTGTAGGCGATGCGTCCGAGCTCCGCGAAGGTCACTTTCTTGGTCGCTGAGCCGGGAATCTGCACGGTACCGTTCTCGATGGTCAGTTGCGCGGGATCGACATTTAAGACATGGGCGGCGAGCTTCAGAACTTTTTCTTTCAGTTTCGTCGCCGCGCTGTGCACCGCCCCGATGTCGTAGAGGTGAAAGTTGTTGCCGCTGTTGGCGGCAGCGACGCCCCACGGAGATAGGTCGCTGTCGAAGGGAATGCTGGTGCTGATCTGATCCGGCGTCGTGCCCAGGACATCGGCGGCGACTTGCGCCGTGGTGGTTTCATGGGCCTGTCCGCAATTCGGCGACCCAAGGTGCAAGCTGAGCGTGCCGTTTTTCTCGATCTTGATCGTCGCGCCGTTGATGCCGCCGGAGCCGGGCGGCTCTTTCATTTCCGGGAAGATCGCCATGTCGCGGGCGGCGTTACGCCCGCCCGGCTCCACGCCGATGACGATGCCGATGCCGATCAACTTTCCTTTTTCGCGTTCGCGTTTTTGTTCTTCGCGCAGTTTGTCGTAATCGAGTTTTTCCAAGAGTGTCGTGAGTAAACCAGGGTAATCACCGCTGTCGTAGACGTTGCCGCTAATCGTGCGGTAGGGCATCTCGTGCGGCTGGATCAGATTCTTGCGTCGCACTTCGATAGGGTTCAAGTTCAATTCCTGCGCGACCCGATCCATCATGCGCTCCCAGATGTAGCACATGCCGGGTTTGCCGATGCCGCGGTTGGGAATCACCGGGCACTTGTTCGTGACTACCGCAAAACCTTCCATGTGAATGGCCGGCGTCCGGTAGGTGTTCGACAGGTTATTGAGCTTGTTGGTGAAGTGAATCGTCAGCGTGCTGATGGAGCCGCCGACGTCGTCGTATTCTTTGAAGCGCAGCCCCAAGACCGTGCCGTCGGTTTTCACGGCCGCTTCAGCTTCGAACTCCTGGGCGCAAGCGTGGCCGCCCGCCATCATGTGCTCAGTGCGGTCCTCGATCCATTTGACCGGCCGGCCGGCTTTCATCGCGAGCAGGGAAACCAGCACTACGTATTTTCGAATCAGATGGATCTTCTGGCCGAAGCCGCCGCCGACATCGGGAATTATCACGCGGACGTCTTGCAACCCCAGCGCTTCGCGCAGGCCGTCGTAGATGACCTCGGGGACCTGCGCCGTGACCCAGACGGTGAGCCTCTTGCTCCCGGCGTCATAGGAGGCGATGACCGCAAAGGGTTCCAAGGGCGTTGAGCTGTAACGGTGAATTTTTAAATTTTCTTTGACGACCCGGTCGGCGGATTTGAAAGCGGCGTCAATGTCGCCGTATTGGAGCGAGCCCTGCCAAGCGAGGTTCGTCCCCAGCTCATCGAATAACGTGGCCGACGAAGGTTTGATCGCTTCGCGCACGTCAACCACGGGCCGGATCGGATCGTAGTCGACCTGAATCAGTTCCAAAGCGTCCTCGGCCGCGCCGCGGTCGCGCGCCGCCACCGCGCCGATGGGTTCGCCGACGTAGCGGACCTTTCCAACCGCGCCGGCGTATTCGTCGATCGGTCTCTTTAGTCCCGCCGCGTAGCGCCCCGGTTTGAACGGCTTGGTGAGCGTCTTTACATCGTCCGGTGTGATGACCGCGAAGACGTTGGGAATTTTCAGCGCCTCCGATGGATCGACCGAGAGAATCGTCGCGTGCGCGTGCGGGCTCCGTAAAATCATCGCCTGGAGCATGCCCGGCAGCCGAAAATCGTCCGTGTAGAGACCGCGGCCCGTGACGTGGCGCGGACCTTCCTTGCTGCGAGTGCGACTGCCGACGAACTTAGCCATTTTTGGAACCTCGCGCGGCTTCTTTTACGGCTTCGACGATCTGCACGTAGCCGGTGCACATGCAGAGATTGCCCGCCAGCGCCTTGCGGATCTCCTCCTCGGAGGGATTCGGATTGTGCTGCAGCAGAGCATAGCTCGTTATCACCATGCCCGGCGTACAGTAGCCGCATTGAAAAGCGTAATTTTTGACGAAGGCTTCTTGAACCGGATTGAGCTCCCCGTTCTTGGCCAGGCATTCCACCGTTGTGACCTCGCGGCCATCGGCTTGGACAGCGAAGTGCAGACAGGATTTCACGACCTTGCCGTCGAGGAGCACGGAGCAGGCGCCGCACTCACCAACCACGCAGCCGACGTGAGTTCCCGTCAAGCCGAGGTTCTCCCGGAGGAAATGTGACAACAATAGACGCGGCTCGACGTCTTCTTCGTAAAGCCGGCCGTTGACGGTGACACGGATCGTCTGCTTCATGGAGTCTTACATAGCAGTTCAAAGTTCAATGTTCAAAGTTCATTGTGTCGGATACGAACGGCGGATTTCCACTCACCGAAAAACTGTTGAATTCAGTGACCGGCGCGCTGTAGCGCTTCACATCCGAAGCGCACCCTCCTTCGCCAAGGCTACGGGAGCCTGCTATGTGGATGTCAAGTCACCTACACACGAGTGCTCCTAATTGTCTTATGACTCTCTTCCCTTCCCCCCCAAGAGAGATTGCCTGCTATGCGTGGCACGGCACAAAGTCCGTCACCCTGACTTGGGATGCGCCCCTCTCTAGGGCACAAGGCCCGGGGATCTCTGTCTCAAGGTTCGAACCGTTAGGAGTTTGTCTCTCCTGGTTCTGGCTCTCGTCGAGTCGTTCCCTGGGGCGATGTCTCCTCTTGGGTCAAAGGAGCCGATTTAACCTTTTCTCTAACTTCGTACGGTCTCTGTTTCATTAATACCACAGAAATCCTGACACTCAGTTTTCGCGGCCTTCTAGAAGACCCCGGGCAAATCTCTCAAACCTCCGCAATCTGTTTAGAGCGCGAATCCGTGATTACGCCTCCCGGTCGCTTGAATACATGTAGGGTCTGCCGCATCGGGATAACGGGGATCGTTTTGCCACCTATAACAAGGTCATATGATTGCATTTTTTAGTTTGACCTGAGCGGCAAATAGCAGTAAATTAGAACTCTTTCGAGGCATAGGACGACTTTGGGGGGTTCCAATTCTCACGCGATCTTCAATCTTTAGCGTTTTACTTGTCGCGGTGCTGGGCTTGGTCGGATTGGAAATCTATCTGCTTTGGAATCGTGGCCCGTGGAATTTGCCCAGCCCTGGACGGAGTAAGTCAACGGTGACAGTCGAAAAATCTGAACCTGATGCCAGCGCGCAGCGACCGGTGAATACAGAGATCATCATCACCAAAAATCTTTTCGACCCAGAGCGAGGGGCCGGGGCGACTCGGGAGTCCGAGGCCAACTCAAGAGCCGTGCAAAGAATCCGTGGAATGATATTGCTGGGAACGGCGATCATTGGGAATAGTAGACTAGCGATCTTGCAAGACGCGGGAGCTGCGCCGGCAGTACCCGGAAGTGCGGGCCAAGCCGGAAGCCCGATGCGAGTGAAGCAGGGAGACGTAGTTGAAGGTTTCAACTTGTCCGAGGTCGGGGATAAACGAGTTGTGTTCACCAGGGGGGGCTCGCGGGTGGAGCTTGTTTTGGACTACTTTCGCAAAGTGGAGCCGTCATCCCCGACAGCCGCAGGTCCGGCGCGGGGGGTGCAAGTTCGTCCACCGACTCCGGTCGTGCCGAGAGTGATACCGGCTCTGCCGCGTAGACAACCGGCGCCGCCGAACCCCGGTGGCGAGGGGTAACTCATGATCGCTGGAGGTCCAATGCCGATTAGGGTCTTTACCCTATTTTTGATCTCGCTGCAGTTGGCCGGATTCTCACCGGCGATCGCTGCGCAAGAGCAACCCGGGCCGCAGCAGAATGTGCCGGCGCCAGCGCAGCCAGCTCCCGTTCCGGGGGCGTCCAAAGCCGAGCCCGCGGCTCCCGCTCCGAAGCCATTCCCGCAACCCCCGGCTCCGAGGCGGGCACCCGCTCGACCGCAGCCGGATGCGGCAACCGGTGACCAGGCCGGAGCGCCGTCGGCAGAGTCGCCGGCGCCGGTGACGCCGCAGCGCAGATTGCTGCCGTCACCTTCGGTTGCCGGCGGGGGCATGGTCTCGCTCAACTTCAATCGAGCCGATTTAATCGAAATCGTTCACATCATCGCTCAGCACCTCAGGCTAACGTACACCATCGATCCTGAGGTCAAGGGCACGGTCACCATCAATAGCGCCGAACCTCTGAAGCCCGAGGATTTGTTGCCGATCTTTCACCAGATCTTGCGCATGAATGGCGCGGTGGCGATCAAGGCCGGAAATCTGTATCGGATTACGACGATCAAGGACGGTAAGATATTGGCGCGGCCGGTGGGACCCGGGAAAGAAGATAGTTTCGCACTTCAAGTTGTCCCTGTGCGCTTTTTCTCGGTATCCGAGATGAAAAAAGTGCTCACGCCATTTCTCCAATCGGGGGGAGAGATCGTCGATTATCCGCGCGGG
>ORMF010762557.1_pt1 | contig 19975 bp, 18 predicted proteins | sample 1779871 | NCBI WGS metagenome assembly ORMF01 (sample SAMEA104232316, study PRJEB22302) | groundwater metagenome | biome: forest; feature: aquifer; material: groundwater | place: USA | collected 2011-08-07 | depth 5.4 m | reverse complement strand
TCAACTGTTTGACCAAACCCCCTCGCCAGGGAATCGGTTCGGAGCCCAGCCATGCTGCCAAGAATCAAATTACCGCGCGCTGAAGATGCCGATTTCCTGCTCTTTTCCACCAACGATATCATCTCGCGCGGCATTTACGAGACCGGGCAGTGGCTCGATGCGATCGCCAATCTTGTCCTGCTGTTCGTAGAAGAAGTGCGCCAACCCCTGATACTCGATATTGGCGCAAACCTGGGTGGCTACGCTATACCCCTGGCGCGAAAGCTCGCGCCTATGGGTGGCATGGTGTACGCCTACGAGCCCCAACGTATCATCTATTACCAGCTGTGTGGCAACGTGTTTCTTAACCGGCTTGATAACTGCTATCCCTTTCACATGGCTCTGGGAGAAACGTCGGGGCAGGTGGAAATTCCAGAAATCGACTACAGCCGGTCGTTCAACAACGGCGCATTTTCATTAAACGCCGAGTACATGAACAAGCAACCCTCTGTCGTCGCCGTAGCTAGCGAAAGCAAACAAATGGTCGATCTCAGGCGGCTGGACGATTTGCAATTCCCCCGAAGAATCAGCCTGATCAAACTCGACGTCGAAGGCTTGGAGCTTTCCGTGCTAAAAGGCGCGCAGGCTACGCTGCAAAAGTCAGGTCATCCGCCATTATTGCTGGAAGCGTGGACCGCTGACTGGTTCGCCCGGCAACGCCGCGAACTGTGTGAATTCCTTGAAAATCTGGGCTACAAATTATTTTTCTTTGGCGACGAAATCCTGGCTCAACACCCGGCCTATCCGCTGTTCTATGAATTCACGAGGAGTAAACCGGGAGTCTTGACAGCGACGAGAGTGAAGGTTGGCTGACCGTTGAAACCAAGGAAGCGTCTATCAAGCAACCGCAGGCGGCGGCAGAGAATGGCATTCGGTCGAGGCGGCTCCAAACGCATACCCGGCGAATTGCCGATATGGCCTTAGTTATGAAGAACAAGCTTAACAACATATTTGAAAAGTTTTATGTAATAAATATCGATCCGAATTCCGAAAGAATGCAAAGAATAAGGAACGAGCTGGAAGGCATTCCCTATGAGAGATTTCCGGCTATAACTTCGTTCGGCAAGGAGCTTGCAAAAAACGAAAGGCTATGTGTCAAACCTCTTGAGGTATGCATTACGCTTTCTCATCTTGCGATAATAAGGAAAGCAAAGGAACAGAATCTGAAAAGTGTTGTTATTTTTGAAGACGACATTTATTTTGACAATGATTTCGCAATTTACGATCTCGATCTAATCAAAGACTTCACGAAAAAAAATGACTGGGCGCTCTTTTATTTGGGCGGGATCCACGTCAAGGCACCCAGCCTGACCGGGGTGGGCATCGCCAGGATATCAAGTACGCTAGCGACGCACGCGTACGCGATTAACGGCAAATACTTTGATCTGATCATAAATCAGATTGAGTCAAATAAACTGAGAATGCCGCTTGACATCTTTTATGCGTATTTCATTCAAAAAAACTTCCCTTGTTATTGCTGCTGCCCGCGCCTGATTCTTCAAGACAGCATTAAAGAATATGTACCTTACCTTAAGGACGTGATCAACAATAACGTTTTCCAGTTGAAGCTTTTCCCGTTGATGTTGGAGCACACTGAGTGGTATCAATGGTTGCCCAAATAGTGTGGGCTACGCTCTCGTGGTCCTGCACTTTTCGACCGCCACCCTGAACCGCTATCTCATTCCCGGAAACATCCCCTTCATCGACCGCATCATCTTGGTCATCCCGCCTTTCGCCATCATTTTCATCATTTTCTGAGCCTGCTCGAACTGGGCGAGCAGGCGGTTGACCTCCTGCACCGTGACGCCTGCGCCGGCGGCGATGCGGCGCTTGCGCGAAGCTTTGAGCACTTCGGGCCGGGCGCGTTCCTGCGGCGTCATCGAATTGATGATGCCCTCGAGGCGCCGCATCTGGCTGTCGTCCATCTGCGCGCTGCCCGCGATCTGCGCGAGCTGACCCGGCAGCTTGTCGAGAAGCGCCGCAACCCCGCCCATCTTTTTCATCTGGCCGATCTGCTGCCTGAAATCCTCGAGGTCGAAGCCCTTGCCGGACTTCATTTTCTTCGCGAATTGTTCAGCCTCGCCACGATCGACCGTGCGCTGCGCATCCTCGATCAGCCCCAACACATCACCCATGCCAAGAATGCGTGAAGCCATGCGGTCGGGGTGGAAGGCTTCCAACCCGGCGAGCTTTTCGCTGACGCCGGCGAACTTGATCGGCCTGCCGGTGACATGCCTGACCGACAGCGCGGCGCCGCCGCGCGCATCGCCGTCGAGCTTGGTAAGCACAATGCCGGTCAGCGGCAGGGCGTCGGCAAACGCTTTAGCCACATTGACTGCGTCCTGGCCCTGCATTGAATCGACTACGAAAAGCGTCTCGATCGGCTGAAGCGCAGTATTGAGATCCGCAATCTCGCGCATCATCTCCGCGTCGATCGCGAGCCGCCCCGCGGTATCGACTATCAGTGTGTCATGGTAATGCCTGCGCGCGAAATCCAGCGCGGCAGCCGCGATGTCAACCGGCCTTTGGCCGGGGGAGGACGGGAAAAAATCAACCTCAGCCTGCGCTGCGAGCGTCTTGAGCTGTTCGATCGCTGCCGGCCGGTAGACGTCGCAACTTACGAGCAATACCTTCTTTTTCATTTGCTCGCGCAGCATCCTGGCGAGCTTGCCGCTGGTGGTGGTCTTGCCCGAGCCCTGCAGGCCCGCCATGAGGACCACCGCGGGCGGGGTGACAGCGAGGTTGAGCGCGGCGTTTTCCCCGCCCATCAGGCGCGCGAGTTCTCGCTGCACCACGCCCACCAGCGCCTGGCCCGGCGTAAGGCTGCCGATCACCTCCTCGCCCATGGCCTTTTGCTTCACCGCGGCGATAAAATCCTTCACCACCGGCAGGGCGACGTCGGCCTCAAGCAGCGCCATGCGCACTTCGCGCAGCGCATCGGCAACGTTGGCTTCAGTCAGGCGTGCCTCGCCGCGCAGGGTCTTGATCACCCTGGACAAGCGGTTGGTCAGGTTATCCAGCATTCTGTAGTGTAAAATTTGGACATGTCCGACATTTTACTCTATGCCGTCACCTCTCTCCTATACGCTGTGCTGGGGCTGCATTTCTGGCGCACGCGCTGGACCAGCAGAAGCGAAGCGGCGGTCGCGGCCGAAAATGCCGGCGTCGTCTCCTGGGAGCGGCTGGCCATACTCGCGCCGTTCATGCTGCATTCGTACCTGCTGTACACAAGCCTGTTCGCCGCGGCCGAGCTGCGCTTCGGTTTTTCCCAGGCCATGTCGGTGACGCTATGGCTGACTGTGCTGATCTATTGGGCGGAGAGCCTGATCTACGACGTCAAGGGCATGCAGGCGCTGGTGCTGCCGCTCGCGGCCGTGTGTGCGCTGCTGCCGGCGTTTTTTCCCGGCCCGGGGACCCCGGCCTATACGCAGACTTTTGTATTCAGAATCCATCTGCTGGTCGCCATGCTCGCCTACAGCCTGTTCACCATCGCCGCCCTGCACGCCACCCTGATGACGGTGCTGGAGCGGCGCCTGCACGGCGGCAAGCATGCCGGGCCGTCCGAGTCACTCGCCGGACCCTGGGCCTCGCTGCCCCCGCTGATGACGCTGGAAGCGCTGCTGTTTCGCATCCTTACCCTCGGTTTCGTCCTGCTGAGCCTGACGCTGGTCTCCGGGTTCGTGTTTTCCGAGGAATTGTTCGGCCAGGCCGCGCGGTTCAATCACAAGACCGTGTTCGGCGTCATTTCCTGGATCATCTTCGCTGCGCTTCTGGTCGGCCGCTATGGCTGGGGCTGGCGCGGGCGCACTGCGTTGCGCTGGACACTCGCCGGATTTGCCGCGCTGCTGCTCGCCTACGTCGGCAGCATGTTCGTGCTCGAAGTCATTCTTGGAAGAGTGTAGACCCAGGTGCAAAACGCAAGACGCCGTGACCTGACGGGCAGGACCCGGCCTGCCGCCATCGGCTCGGCTCTGCGCGCTTAGTGTCCGGCATCCAGCCCCTTAGACATGGACGACATCCCCTTAGCGGTGCAATTCGGCGCGCTGGTGTTCCTGCTCATCCTCGCCGCGTTTTTTTCGATTGCCGAGACCAGTATGATGGCGCTCAACCGTTATCGGCTGAAGCACCTGGTCAAGCAGGGACATCGCGGCGCGAAACTGGCGCATGCGCTGCTCGCCCACACCGACCGGCTGCTGGGCGTGATACTGCTCGGGAACAATCTCGTCAACGCCGCCGCTGCGACCCTGGTCGGCCTGATCACCATCCAGCTCTTCGGCGAGAACAAGATCGCGCTCGGCCTGGGCACCCTGGCGGTCACTTTCCTCATTCTGGTGTTTGCCGAGATCCCCCCCAAGGTGATCGCCGCCGCGCACGCCGAGCGCATCGCGTTTGCGGTGAGTTACGTGCTCACGCCGCTGCTGAAACTCCTTTATCCGGTGGTATGGTTCGTCAATCTGTTTGTATCCGCCTTGCTCGCTCTGCTGCACATCAAACCGCCTGCAGGCGGCGAGCCGCAGCGCCTCAGCGCCGAGGAGTTGCGCTCGCTGGTGCTGGAGGCGGGCCACTACATCCCAAAAAAACACCGCAGCATCCTGGTCAACCTGTTCGATCTGGAGCGCATCACGGTCGAGGACGTAATGACGCCGCGCGCGCGGATCGAGGCCGTCGATCTGGAAGCGCCGCTGGAGCTCGTTGCCGAACAGCTCGCCACCAGCTATCACACGCGCCTGCTGGTGTACCGCAACGAGCTCGGCAACATCGCCGGTATCCTGCACCTGCGCAAGGTGCTCGCGCTGATGCGCGATGGCGACTTCGAGCGCGACAAGCTCGCCGAGCTGCTCACCGAGCCTTATTTCATCCCGGCCAGCACGCCGCTGTTTGCGCAGCTGCAATATTTTCAGGAAAACCGCCAGCGCTTCGCCCTGGTGGTGGATGAATACGGCGAACTGCAGGGCCTGGTGACGCTGGAGGACATCATTGAGGAGATCATTGGCGAGTTCACTACCAACTCGCCCGCGGTCGCAAGCATCCGCGCATGGGACAACAACGACAGCGCGCTGGTGGAGGGGGCGAGTCCCTTGCGCGAGCTCAATCGCAAGCTGGGTCTGGCACTGCCGTTGGACGGGCCCAAGACACTGAACGGCCTGATCCTGGAGCATTTCCAGGACATTCCAGAAGCCGGCGTCAGCCTCAAGATCGCCGGAGTGCCCATGGAAATCGTGCAGACCCAGGATCGCGTGGTAAAGACCGTGCGCCTGTTCAAGCCCAAGGCGGAGGCGCTCCCCGCGCCGGAAAGTTCCTGAACCCGCCCCAGGTGCCGCGCGGCACGCCTGCGCCCGCGGAAATGCGGTTAAAACATTCTTATCTTCAATACATTAGACAAATAACCTCAGGCTTTACAAAAAGCAATGGGCAGTGCATCATGAATGTACCGGCAATAAAATAGGCGCCGTCGGGAAGCGCCGGAGGAAAACATGGTCACAGCCGCAGCAGCAAAAGACAAGATCAAGGACTTCACCTTCAGCTGGGAGGGGAAGGACAAGCAGGGCAAGGTCGTCAAGGGCGAGTTGCGCGCTCAAGGCGAGGCCGTGGTCAACGCGACGCTGCGCCGCCAGGGCATCCTGGTCACCAAGGTCAAGAAACAGCGCGCCGGCGGGGGCGGCAGCGTCACCGAAAAAGACGTCACGCTGTTCACGCGCCAGCTCGCCACCATGATGAAAGCTGGCGTGCCGCTGCTGCAGTCTTTCGACATCGTCGGCAAGGGCCACAGCAACCCGGCGGTTGCCAGGCTGCTGATGGCGATCAAAACCGACGTCGAGACCGGCTCCAGCCTGACCCAGGCGTTCCGCAAGTTTCCGCTATATTTCGACCCCCTGTTCTGCAACCTGGTGGGCGCCGGCGAGCAGGCCGGTATTCTGGAGTCCCTGCTCGACCGCCTGGCGACGTACAAGGAGAAAACGCAGCGGATAAAATCCAAGATCAAGTCCGCGCTGTTCTACCCCGTCGCCATTATCGCAGTGGCTTTCATTATCACCGCGTTGATCATGATTTTCGTGATCCCTACGTTCAAACAGGTGTTCACCAGCTTCGGCGCCGACCTGCCCGCGGCAACCCTGTTCGTGATGGGCATATCCGATGTTTTCGTCGCCTACTGGTACATCATCTTTCCCCTGATCTTCGGCGGCGTCTACGGTTTCATGTATGCGTGGAAGCGTTCGCTCGCGGTGCAGATCTTCATGGATAAGCTGCTGCTCAAGGCGCCGGTATTCGGCAATCTGATACGCATTTCGACCATCGCGCGCTGGACGCGCACGCTCTCGACCATGTTTGCAGCCGGCGTGCCGCTGGTGGAGGCGCTTGATTCGGTAGGCGGCGCTGCCGGCAATTACATCTACCTGGTGGCGACCAAGCAAATCCAGCAGGCAGTCAGCACCGGCTCCAGTCTTACGGTAGCCATGACCGACACTGCCGCGTTCCCGAGCATGGTAATCCAGATGGTGCAGATCGGCGAGGAGTCCGGCGCGCTCGACGGCATGCTGTCCAAGGTTGCCGATTTCTACGAAGCCGAGGTGGATGACGCGGTGGATGCGCTGTCCAGCCTGATGGAACCGGTCATCATGGTGGTGCTGGGTACGCTGATCGGCGGCATGGTGATCGCGATGTACCTGCCAATCTTCAAACTCGGTGCTGCTGTCTAGAGCGGAAGGCAGAGCGGTGGCGAGAGAGGCAGCGAAGCGTCCGATTCGCGTGCCTCCCGCCTCCTCCCTTCTCCCTCACCCCGGTATATGGCGTCCCTAGAGTCCCTGGCCCATCCCGCCGTGTTCCCCTGGCTCTGCCTCGCCATGGGGCTATGCGTCGGATCGTTCCTGAACGTGGTGATCTATCGCCTGCCCAGAATCATGCAGCGCGACTGGGAGGTGCAGTGCGCCGAGCTGCGCGGCGAGAAGCCGCCCGAACAGGAACCGTTCAATTTGGCCCTGCCGCGCTCGCGTTGTCCCGCCTGCGCGCACCCGATCACGGTCCTGCAGAACATTCCGCTGGCGAGCTATCTCGCGCTCGGCGGCAAGTGCGCTGCCTGCGGTGCGCGCATCAGCCCGCGCTATCCGCTGATCGAGGCCTTGAGCGGACTCGCGAGCGCCTACGCGGCTTGGCACTTCGGCTTCGGCCTGGGCGCGTTCGCGGCGATGGCGTTCCTGTGGTGCATGATCGCCCTCTCCTTCATCGATTTCGACACCCAGCTGCTGCCCGACTCGATCACACTGCCGCTCGTCTGGGCCGGGCTGTTGCTCAACCTCGCCGGCACGTTCGCCGACCTCGGTTCGGCGGTGATCGGCGCAGTAGCCGGTTACCTCTCACTGTGGAGCGTGTATTGGGGCTTTCGCATCGCCACCGGCAAAGAAGGCATGGGATTCGGTGACTTCAAACTGCTCGCCGCAGTCGGCGCCTGGCTCGGCTGGCAGATGCTGCCGCTGGTGGTGCTCGCCTCCTCTGTTGTCGGTGCCATCGCCGGCGTTTCGCTCATGTTGTTCGCCAGACACGGGCGCAACGTGCCGATCCCGTTCGGTCCTTACCTCGCCGTGGCCGGCGTGGTCGCCCTGTTCTGGGGCAAGCCGCTGACTCACGCCTATCTGAACCTGCTCTGACGCATGCGGCCACGCACACGCGCGCGACCAGGGTAGAACGATGCCCTATATCGTAGGCCTGACAGGCGGCATAGGCAGCGGCAAGAGCGCCGCGGCGCAGGTGTTCGATAAACTCGGTGCGACGGTCATCGACACCGACGCCATCGCACACGCGCTCACCGCGCCCGGCGGGGCCGCGATCGAGCCGATCCGCACCGCCTTTGGCGAAGATTACATCACCGAGCAGGGCGCGCTGGCGCGCCCCCGGATGCGCGAGTTGGCATTCGCCGATGCGGAAAAAAAGCGCCTGCTCGAGGCCATCCTGCATCCGCTGATTCGCGCACATTCGGACGAGCTGGTGCGCACGGCGCGCGGCCCATATGTCATTCTTGTGGTTCCGTTGCTGATCGAATCGGGCGATTACCGCGGGCGCTGCCAGCGCATACTGGTAGTGGACTGCCCGGAAGAACTGCAACTCGAGCGCGTCATCGCGCGCAGCGGGATTACCGCCGCGCAGGTGCGCGCCATCATGGCGAACCAGGTCACGCGTGCGGCGCGCCTCGCTGCTGCCGACGACGTGATCGACAACAGCGGGGACCCGGCGCAGCTGCGCCGCCAGGTCGAGGCACTGCACCTGCGCTATCTGCAGCTCGCCGCCGCACACGGATGAAGTTGTAAATTACTGACAAATCGGTCAAAATCTTCAAAACCGACCTTCACCTTCGGGGATTGGCGCGATAGTGATCACTTACGAATATCCTTTCAACGAGCGCATCCGCACGCTCTTGCGCCTGGAGGATCTGTTCGATCGCGCGCGTTTTTTTCTCGCCCGCCAGGATGCGCTGGACCACCACGCCGCACTGCTCACACTGTTCGAGATTCTCGAAGTCGCAGGCCGCGCCGACCTGAAGTCCGACTTGCTGCAGGAGCTGGAGCGGCAGAAACAGGTGCTGCTCTCGTTCCGCAACAACCCGGAAATCTCCGAGGAAGCGCTGAATCAGGTTATCTCCGAGATTGAACAGGCGAGTTCGGCGCTGTTCAGTATGACCGGCAAGATCGGCCAGCATTTGCGCGAGAACGAATGGCTGATGTCGATCAAGCAACGCACCGGTATTCCAGGCGGCGTGTGCGAATTCGACCTGCCTTCCTATCACTACTGGTTGCATCGCGATTCCGGCTCGCGCGCCTTCGACCTGCACGGCTGGATCAACCCGCTGTATCCGCTGCGTGACGCTTCAGCCATCGTGCTGCGGCTGCTGCGCGAGAGCGGCAAGCCCTCCAAGATCGTCGCCCAGCAAGGCATTTATCAGCAGATGCTCGGCGGCAGGGTGGTGCAGATGGTGGGCATCCGCCTGCCGCAGAATTCGCAATTCATACCGGAGATCAGCGCCAATAAATACGCGCTCAACATCCGCTTTGCGATATTCGGCGACGATGCGCGCCCGCACACCAGCACTTCGAACGTGGAATTCGAACTTACCCTGTGTAACCTGTGACCCAGAATAGCCGCACTGTCAGTTGCCCGCGCTGCGCCAAGCCGGTGCGCTGGGGCGCGGAATCGCCTTTCCGCCCGTTCTGTTCCGAGCGCTGCAAGATGATCGACCTCGGTGCCTGGGCGAGCGAGGAATATCGCGTAGCGGTCAAAGACAAAGACGAGGGTCCGGACGCGAGGTCCGCCGGATCGGAACACGACGCGCCTTGAGCGCCGCGGTGCCCGGCTTGGGTTCCCTACGCGGCTGGCGCCCTACCAGCTCCCGCGCACCATGGCGATGCCCTGCGCGCCCGAGCGCCAGGCGGTTTCCAGGTCGTGCGGCCGCATCCCACCCAGCGCAAATACGGGCAGGCTGGCTCCGCGCGCAAGCGCGGTAAAGCCCTCCCAACCCAGCGGCATCGAATCGGGGTGCGAAGGCGTCGCCTGCACCGGACCGAGCGCCACGAAATCGATTCCGAGCTGTGCTGCGCGGGCGAGTTCCGCTGCATTGTGGCAGGAGGCGGCGCACCAGCCGAGCGCGGGCCTTCGTTCCAGGCGCAGCAACTGCGCCGAGGCCAGATGCACGCCGTCCGCGCCCAGGCGCAGGGCCAAGTCAATGTCGGAGTTGATCAGCACCTGCGCGCCGTGCGGCCGCGCCAATGCGATCACCGCGCCGGCAAAACGCTCCAGCGCGGGTGCCTGCATGCCTTTCTCGCGCACCTGGATCAATCTCAGGCCCTGCGCCAGCCGCTCGTCGAGACGGCGCAATTGCTCTGCGGCTCCGATCTCACCCGCGTGGGTGATGGCATACTCGAACGCAAGGTGCAACGCGCGCAACACCGGCGCATTGGCCGGCAACAGCGGCGCCACATCGAGGGCGGATACATGCTGCCACGCGAGCCGTTGCTGCTCTTTTCCATGGGGCTCGCCATGCCAGGCGCGCACGCGAAAAAAATTCAGCCGCACCTTCGCGTGCGGATAGGCGTATGTCTGCACGATCCAGGGGTACGCGAGTTCAACGTCGATGCCGAGCTCTTCGTGCAGTTCGCGCGCGAGCGCCGCGGGGAGCGGCTCGCCCGGCTCGACTTTGCCGCCGGGAAATTCCCAGTAGCCGGCGTACACCTTGCCGCGGGGGCGCTGCGCCAGCAGGAAACTGCCGTCGGGCCGCTCGATCACTGCGGCGACGACTTCGACGGGAGGGGCAATTGAAGACTTGGAGGCCATTTCAGAATTATCGAAATGGCCTGATTCAGGGACGTACCAGGGGAGGCGCCCCGAAGGTCTCGATCCCGCTTGACGGGAAAGTCCCCGTAGGGGATATCCCCTCATATCGTAATAAGCGCGTATTCAACCGCGCTTCGCACGGGGAGCGCTGGCGGCGCGCAGCCGGCCGGACACGTCGCGTGCGAACTGCCAGGCGACGCGGCCCGAGCGCGAGCCGCGCGAAAGCGCCCATTGCAGCGCTTCTTCGTGCGTAGCCGCGATTTCCCGCGGCGAGCAGCCCAACTCGGCGAGCCAGTGTTCGACGATGCCGAGATAATCGTCCTGGTCGAAGGGATAGAACGACACCCACAGGCCGAAGCGCTCCGACAGGGAAATCTTCTCCTCCGAGGTCTCGCCCGGATGGATCTCCTCGCCCACATGCTTGTACTCGAGGTTTTCCTGCATATACTCGGGCATCAGATGGCGCCGGTTGGAAGTGGCATAGATGAGGACGTTTTCCGAAGTCGCGGCGATCGAGCCGTCCAGCACCACCTTGAGCGCCTTGTAGCCGGCCTCCGCCGCCTCGAACGACAGGTCGTCGCAGAAAATGATGAAGCGCTCGCTGCGCGCGGAAATCTGGTCGACGATGTCGGGCAGGTCGATCAAGTCGTGCTTGTCCACTTCGATCAGGCGCAGGCCCTGGCGGTGGAATTTGTTGAGCACGGCCTTCACCAGAGAGGATTTGCCGGTGCCGCGTGCGCCGGTCAGCAGCACGTTGTTGGCCGCCAGCCCGGACACGAACTGGCGCGTGTTCTGCTCGATCAGGTGCTTTTGCCTATCGACACCGCGCAGATCGGACAACCGGATCTTGTGCGGATGGACGACCGGCTGCAGATGGCCGCGCCCGCCCGCCTTGCGCCAGCGAAAGGCAATGCTCGCATCCCAGTCCACCGGCGGCTGCACCGCTGGCAACAACACTTCCAGGCGCGCAATCAGCGCTTCGGCCCGTTCCAGAAATTTTGACAATTCACTCATGCAAGTCAGCTGCGGTAATCCGCGTTGATGGAAACATAATCGTGCGACAGATCGCAGGTCCACACCGTGGTCTGCGCCGAGCCGCGACCAAGTTCCACGCGCACCGTTATTTCGCTTTGTTTCATCACGCGCTGGCCGTCCTCTTCGCGGTAGGCAGGATTGCGACCTCCGTCCTTGACCACATGCACATCGCCCAGATGCAACTGCACCCGGCCGGCGTCGAGGTCGGGAATGCCGGCGTATCCGATCGCGCAAAGCAGCCGCCCGAGGTTGGGGTCGGAGGCGAAGAATGCGGTCTTCACCAGGGGAGAATGCGCAACGGCAAAAGCGACCTTGCCGCATTCCTCTTCGTTTTTCCCGCCTTCCACCTGCACGGTGATGAACTTGGTCGCGCCTTCGCCGTCGCGAATGATCGCCTGGGCGAGCCAGACGGCGACTTCGGTGACGGCCCCGGCGAGGGCTGCGTAATCCGGGTGGCGCTCTTCGGTGATGGTGTTCGTCCCCGCGGCGCCGGTCGCAATCAGCATGAAGGAATCATTGGTCGAGGTGTCGCCGTCCACGGTGATGCGATTGAACGAGCGCGCGGCGGCCCGGGTCAGCATTTGCTGCAGCGCCGCCTGGCTCACCGCCGCGTCGGTTGCGACATAAGCGAGCATGGTCGCCATGTCGGGATGGATCATGCCTGCACCCTTGGCGATGCCGGTCACGGTTACGGGCTTGCCGCCCAGGTTGAGCCGGCGCGAGCAGGCCTTGGGCACGGTGTCGGTGGGCATGATCGCCTCGGCCGCGCCCAACCAGTTATCCTCGCGGCAAGCGGCGAGGGCGCGCGGCAGCGCCGCGACGATGCGCTCCGCCGGCAAAGGCTCCATGATCACGCCGGTGGAAAACGGCAGTACCTGCGACCTGTCGCAGCCGATTGCGGCGGCCAGTTCGGCGCAGGTCCGGCGCGCCCGCGCCAGGCCGTCCTCGCCGGTGCCGGCATTGGCGTTGCCGGTGTTCACCAGCAGCGCACGCACCGGCCGCTCGAGCGCCAGGTGCTCCCTGCATAGGATCACGGGCGCGGCGCAGAAGCGGTTCTGCGTGAACACGCCTACGACGCTCGCGCCTTCGGCAAGCCGCATGACCAGCAGATCCTTGCGGTTTTCCTTACGCACGCCGGCCTCGGCGACGCCCAGCATGACGCCTTTTACGGGCAACAGATCTTCAGGTTTGGGCGGGGCGAGACTCACAGGCATGGCTGCCTCCAACTCAAGTCAGTTTCCCGTGGCATTGCTTGTATTTCTTGCCCGAGCCGCAGGGGCAGGGGTCGTTGCGCCCTATCTTCCCCATTTCGCGCACGAACGGCCGCTCCTTGGCTTTCTCCTTCTCCTCCGCCGCGTCGGCGGCGAGCGCCTCGTCATAGCCGGCGTGCTGGTATTTCACGTTTTCGACCGCCGGCGTCGTTTCCGCCGCTGCTTCGGCCAGCTCGGACTCCGAACTCACCTGTACCGCAGTCAGGGTCTTGGTGACCTCCAGTTTGACGCTTTCGAGCATGCTTGCAAACAGCTCGAACGCCTCGCGCTTGTACTCCTGCTTCGGGTTCTTCTGCGCGTAACCGCGCAGGTGTATGCCCTGGCGCAGATGGTCGAGCGCGGCCAGGTGCTCGCGCCAATGCTGGTCCAGGCTGGTGAGCATGACCCAACGCTCGTATTGGTGCAGGGCCTCGGCGGGCGCGAGCGAGAATTTCTCCCGGTATAAACGATCGGCTTCGGCCACCGCCCTTTCGAGCAACGCCTGATCATCCAGGCTGGCGTCCGCCTCCAGCCAGGATTTCAGCGGGATCGCAAACTGCAGTTCCGCCGCGTAGGCTTTCTCCAGACCGGGCACGTCCCACTGTTCTTCCATGCTCTCCGGCGGAATGTGGGCGCGGAAAATATCGCTCACCACGCCCTGGCGCAGCGAGGTGATGGTTTCGCTGACGTCGGTGCTCTCGAGCAGCTCGTTTCTCTGCTCGTAGATGACCTTGCGCTGGTCGTTGGCGACGTCGTCGTACTCCAGCAACTGCTTCCTGATATCGAAGTTGTGCGCCTCGACCTTGCGCTGCGCCGACTCGATCGAGCGCGACACCCAGGAGCTCTCGATCGCCTCGCCCTCGGGCATTTTCAGCCGCTGCATGATCGACTTCACCTTGTCGCCGGCAAAAATGCGCAGAAGCGGATCTTCCAGCGACAGGTAGAAGCGCGAGGAGCCGGGATCGCCCTGGCGGCCGGAGCGGCCGCGCAGCTGGTTGTCGATGCGGCGCGACTCGTGGCGCTCGGTGCCGATGATGTGCAGCCCGCCGGCGGCGATAACCTTGGCGTGCAGGTGTTGCCATTCCTCCCGCAGCGCCTGGATGCGGCGCTCTTTCTCCGCTTCGTCCACGCCCTCGGTGGCGCGCAGCATGTCAATCGTCTTCTCGACGTTGCCGCCAAGCACGATGTCGGTGCCGCGGCCGGCCATATTGGTGGCGATGGTCACCATCTTCGGCTGGCCCGCCTGCACCACAATTTCGGCCTCGCGCGCATGCTGCTTGGCGTTGAGTACCTGGTGCGGCAGCTTGTCTTTCTCCAGCATACCCGAGAGCAGCTCTGAATTTTCGATCGAGGTAGTGCCGACCAGCACCGGCTGGTCGTCCTCGTAACATTGCTTGATCGCGGCGACGATGGCGTCGTTCTTTTCCTTGATCGTCTGGTATACGAGGTCTTCGCGGTCGTCGCGGATCATCGGCTGGTGCGTCGGCACCACCAGTGTTTCCAGCCCGTAGATCTCCTGGAACTCGTAGGCCTCGGTGTCGGCCGTGCCGGTCATGCCGGCGAGCTTCGCGTACATGCGGAAATAATTCTGGAACGTGATGGTGGCGAGCGTCTGGTTTTCGTTCTGGATCGAAACGTTCTCCTTCGCCTCCACCGCCTGATGCAGTCCGTCGGACCAGCGCCGCCCCGACATCAGGCGCCCGGTGAACTCGTCGACGATGATGACCTCGCCCTCCTGCACCACGTAATGCGTGTCGCGCAGAAACAGGTGGTGCGCCCGCAATGCCGCGTACAGATGGTGCATCAGGTTGATGAACGCAGGCTCGTACAGGCTGCGCCCTTCGGGCAGCAGGCCGACGCGTGCGAGCAACTGCTCCGCATGTTCGTGGCCCGACTCGGTCAGCAGCACCTGGCGCGACTTTTCGTCCATGGAGAAGTCGCCCGGACCGTCTTCTTCCGCCTGGCGCACCATCAGCGGCGCCACTTCGTTCATGCGGTAATACAGATCGGTATGATCTTCGGCCTGCCCGGAGATGATGAGCGGCGTGCGCGCCTCGTCGATCAGGATCGAGTCGACCTCGTCGACGATGGCGAAATTGAGGCGGCGCTGGTAGCGGTCCGCCACCTGCATTGCCATGTTGTCGCGCAGGTAGTCGAAACCGAACTCGTTGTTGGTGCCGTAGGTGATGTCGGCGGCGTAAGCCTGCTGCTTCACGTCCGCGGTGCTCTGCGACAGGTTCACCCCGACCGAAAGCCCGAGGAAGCGATAGACGCGGCCCATCCAGTCGGCGTCGCGGCTCGCGAGGTAGTCGTTCACCGTGACGATGTGCACGCCCAGACCGGATAGCGCATTCAGATAGGCCGGCAGCGTCGCGACCAGAGTCTTGCCCTCGCCGGTGCGCATCTCCGAAATCTTGCCGGCGTGCAGGATCATGCCGCCGATCAGTTGCACGTCGAAATGGCGCATGTTGAGCACGCGCTTGCTCGCCTCGCGCACCACGGCAAAGGCTTCAGGCAGCAGGTCGTCCAGCACTTCGCCCTTGGCCAGCCGCTCCTTGAACTCCGCAGTCTTGGCGCGCAAGGCTTCGTCCGACAGCGCGGAAATCGCAGGTTCGAGCGCGTTGATTCGCTGTACCGACTTGTTATAACGCTTGATCAGCCGGTCGTTGCGGCTGCCGAAAATGCGGGTCAGGATGCGGGTGAACATTAACAGGTGTGTGGGGAAGGTCGGACAGGGAGTGCGAATTTTACCATGCCTGCCCGCCCCTAAACGGCGGGAACGGCGAAGTCTGCGAGGGATGGGTGACAACGGATACGTGCGCGCTTGCACGTCAACTCCAACCGCGCGCTACACCAACCGCGCGCTACACCGAGGACGGGGGTGCGCCTCACCCCGCATCCTTCACAACACGCTCATTTTCCCTTGATGGATGCGGCCGAAACCTGGAGGAAGCGGTTGGGATTCTGTGCGACGCCCTTATAGCGCACCTCGAAATGCACATGCGGCCCGGTGGAGCGGCCGGTGGATCCGGACAAGGCGATGATCGCCCCGCGCTGCACCAGGTCGCCGGCCTTGACCATCAGCTTGGAAGCGTGCGCGTAGCGGGAGGTAAAGTCGTTGCCGTGGTCGATATCGATCATTTGGCCGTATTGAGGATGGAGTTCTGCGGCGACCACCAGGCCGCCGGCCGCGGCGTGGACGGGCGTGCCGGTATCGACCAGGAAATCGATGCCCTCGTGCATGGCTTTCTGTCCGGTGAACGGATCGATGCGCCAGCCGAAACTGGATGCGTTCCAGGCCACGTCCACCGGCCTGACCGTAGGCATGAGCTTCTTCTTGACCCTGGCGTCGAACAGCCGGTTTTCGAGGATGCCCATGTAGTCGTAGCGGTTTTCCATACGTTTGGAAAGCGCATCGAGTTGCGCGGTAAGCTCGTTCATGGACAGGTCCTGCATCGGTATGCTGGCGGGCAGTGCGCCGCCAAGGCCGGGCGGCTCGCTCATGCGGAACTCCTGCGGCTTGATGCCCGCAAGCGCCGACAGGCGCTCGCCCAGCGCATCCAGGCGTATGAGTTGCGCCTGCATCTGTCCCAACCGCACCGCCATCGCGTTCAGGTTCTCGCGCATGAACTCCTTGGCATTCTGCGCCTGCTGCTCCTGCCCCGACAGCAGCAGCGTCTGCACCAGCGGCAGCTTGATCTCGACCGCGTGGCGGAATACCAGATAGAACATGGAACTGGACATGGCCACGATGGCGGCCGTCAGCAGCGCCATTCCCAGCAGCAGGTGGCGCGTGCCCAGCGAAATCGATTTGGCCGTTGCCAGCCGGTTCGAAACCAGAATAATATGCACGATCCCCTCCGAGAGACAGCTCCATGCATTCCAAGAATATTCGCGCCTACCTGGACTCTGCAGTCGGCATAGCGAGCTTGCTACCCCAGGCGGAACGGCTAATCGAATTACGGCACATTTACAGAAAACTTGTGCCACAGCAGTTACTGCGATCTTCCTCTATCGTCAATTACAGGCAGCAGAACGTCGTTATTTTCGCCGAAAATAACGCTATTGCGGCAAAGCTTAGATTGCTAACCCCACGATTAATCAACGATTTTTCGAAATCCGGGGTGGAGGTTACCGGAATTCGCCTTGAAGTGCAACCCCAACAGGCCGCGGTGAAAGAGACCGCTCCAAAGCGGGCGCGGCTAAGCCGGGCAGGCGCCGAAAGCCTGCAAGCCTTGGCCAGGCAGCTGCCGGATTCAAAGCTCAAACAAGCGCTTGCAGGGATGGCGGCGCTAGGCGCGTCGGAGGAGGAACCGGGTCGGCCGGGCCCGGGCGATCAGGGCCGGGAAAGACAACCCGAGGCGAAGTGAACACTGGCGGCCGTCAGGGGCATGGGGGCGCTGGTTCAAGCCGCTTGGGCAAGTAGACGGGTGAGCCCGGCCGGCGCATCCTCGACGCGATCGAAGCTGACATATTCCCAGGCATCGTTGTCTGCCAAAGTCGCGCGCAACAGGGCATTGTTCAGGCCGTGGCCGGACTTATGCGCCGAGAACGCCCCGATCACCGGATGGCCAAGCAGATACAGGTCGCCGATCGCGTCCAGTATCTTGTGTTTGACGAATTCGTCGGCGTAGCGCAAGCCGTCGGTATTCAGCACCCGGTATTCATCCATCACCACTGCGTTGTCCAGGCTGCCGCCCATGGCCAGGCCGCTTGCGCGCAGGCTTTCCACATCCTGCATGAAACCAAAAGTGCGCGCCCGCGCCACCTCCTTGACATAGGAAGTTTCGGCGAAGTCGACCACCACGTTCTGACTCGATTTGTCGAATACCGGATGGTTGAAAACGATGGAAAAAGACAGCTTGAAACCGGCATAGGGCTCGAAGCGCGCCCACTTCTCACCTTCCCTGACTTCCACCGTCTTCCTGATGCGAATGAAACGCTTGGCGACTGGCTGCTCCACGATGCCCGCCGACTGCAACAGGAACACGAAAGGCGAGGCGCTGCCGTCCATGATGGGCACTTCCGACCCGGTGAGGTCGACATAGGCATTGTCCACGCCCAGCCCGGCGAAAGCCGACATCAGGTGCTCCACGGTGGCGACTTTGACACCGCCCTGTTCCAGCGTGCTGCACAGGCGCGTGTCGCCGACCTTGTAGGCACCGGCACGCACATCCGCCGGCTGCGGCAGATCCAGGCGCCGGAACACGATACCCGTGTTCGGCTGCGCCGGACGCAGCGTCAGTTCCACCTTCTCGCCCGAATGCAGTCCCACGCCGGTCGCGCGAATGACGGATTTAAGGGTGCGCTGCTTCAACACGAATGCGTTTTTACTCGATTGGAACTGACGAATTTTAGCATAAGAGCTCTTACAAAATAGGGGGATACACCCCCTCATGCTCGGCCTTCAAGCACCGAGCTGACCGCGCGACCCGGAGCGCGGCCAGCCTGGCGACGACGCCGCTCTCAGTCAGCCTGCTTGCGCAGGAACGCCGGAATGTCGTACTTGTCCATGCCGTTCTGCTGCAGCGCCTCGATAGTCGAGGCGCGGTTCTTGCGAATCACCGCCGGCATGGCGTCAAGCACCGCATAGTCGACGCCGGCAACAGGCATGTTGTCGGTGCCGTTTTTCAACACCAGCTGCGGCTTGGTCTGGCGTATGGCGGCGGGCTGGCCCAGTCCGGTCGCGACCACCGTGACCCGCAGCTCGTCGCCCATGTCCTCGTCGTAGACCGCGCCCAGGATCACGGTCGCGTCTTCAGCGGCGAAACTGCGTATCGTCTCCATGACTTCCTTGGTCTCGCGCAGTTTCAGACCGGACTTGGCGGCGGTGATGTTGACCAGCACGCCACGCGCTCCGGAGAGATTGACGCCCTCTAGCAGCGGGCAGGCCACGGCCTGCTCGGCGGCGATGTGCGCCCGGTCCATGCCTGAGCTGGAGGCCGAACCCATCATCGCCATGCCTTGCTCGTGCATGACGGTCTTGACGTCCTGAAAGTCGACGTTGATCAGACCGCGGATGTTGATGATCTCGGAGATGCCCGCGACCGCGTTTTTCAGCACGTTGTCGGCTGCGCCGAACGCCTCTTCCATCGACACATCCTCTCCCAGCACCTCTTCCAGCTTCTCATTCAGGATCACGATCACGGAGTCGACGTTCTGCGCCAGTTCGTCGATGCCGCCCTCGGCCGCCTGCATGCGCTTTACGCCCTCGAAGGTGAACGGTTTGGTGACCACCGCCACGGTCAGGATGCCCATCTGCTTCGCCACCTCGGCCACCAGGGGCGCCGCGCCGGTGCCGGTGCCGCCGCCCATGCCGGCGGTGATGAACACCATGTGCGCCCCCTGCAGCGCCTCCTCGATCTGCTCGCGTGCCTCCATCGCAGCCGCGCGCCCGGCCTCGGGCTTGGCCCCCGCGCCCAGCCCGGACGCGCCGAGCTGAATCTGGTTCTTCGCCTGTCCGTGCGCGAGCGCCTGGGCGTCGGTATTCATGGCAATGAACTCCACGCCCTGCACGGTGTTGCGGATCATGTGATCGACGGCGTTGCCACCGGCGCCGCCTACGCCGACCACCTTGATCACGGTACCGTTGTTCTGTACATCCACGATTTCAAACATGGTGCCTCCTTCCGGGTCTTAGTTAAGAAACAAACTGCAAACTCACCACCATTTCCAGCCGGAGATACAGGCCGGAGGCCGAAAAAATAACCGGCCCCGCCAATCTCGAATCTCCAACTTCTAGAAATTCCTCTGAAACCATTCCTTCATCCTCGACAGGATCTGTCTGAACGACGCGCCCTGCAGCGCCTGCATTCCGCGCTGCGTCTGCGACTGGCCCTCGAGCAGCAGTCCGATCGCAGTGGCATAGCGCGGATGTCTAACCACCTCCGCCAGTCCGCCGGCATAGCGCGGCGTGCCCAGGCGCACCGGCATATGAAAAATCTCCTCGCCCAGCTCGACCATGCCGCGCGTCACGCTGGAGCCGCCGGTGAGCACCAGGCCGGAAGACAGCAGTTCCTCGTAACCCGACTCGCGCAGCACTTTCTGGATCAGCGAATACAGCTCTTCGACGCGCGGCTCGATCACTTCGGCCAGGGTCTGGCGCGAAAGCTGGCGCGAGCCGCGATCGCCGATGCCGGGCACCTCCACCAGCTCGTCGGGATCGGCGAGCTGGCGCAGCGCGCAGCCGCTTCTGATCTTGATTTCCTCGGCCTCGGCCGTGGGCGTCCGGAGCGCCATTGCTATGTCGTTGGTAATCTCCTCGGTCGCGATCGGGTTCACCGCGATATGCCGGACCGCGCCCTCGCGGAAAATTGCGATATCGGTGGTGCCGC
>ORMF010511958.1_pt1 | contig 19975 bp, 15 predicted proteins | sample 1779871 | NCBI WGS metagenome assembly ORMF01 (sample SAMEA104232316, study PRJEB22302) | groundwater metagenome | biome: forest; feature: aquifer; material: groundwater | place: USA | collected 2011-08-07 | depth 5.4 m | reverse complement strand
TGCCCGGCGTTCCGCTGCTGATGAACTCTTTTCAGGAGCGCATGCTTTGGGATTCGGCGATCCGACAGTCGCCCGAAGCCGCCCATCTCCTGCAGCTCGACTCCACCGCCGCCGCCGCGCAGCAGGCCTGGAACCTGCTCCACCGTCATCGCATCCCCATGAAGCGCGCCGCCTTTCAAGTGTCCGAAGACACCGCCGCCTTTTTCGATTGGAGCCGCGCCTATCAAACACGCGCGAAGCGACTGGATGTTCTGGATGCGGCCCGTTTGTCGGATTGGATTCGCGACCGGTTCGCGGAAGGCGCCATTCCGCCGCCATCGCAGATCTGGCTCGCAGGCTTCGAGGACGCCGCTCCGCAACAGGAGGATCTCCTCAAAGCAATCGAGAATGCGGGCTGCGCCATTGTGGAGTCACAGTTTCTCGACCTGCCTTCCGAGGATGCCGAACTGCAACCCTATCCGGACGCGGCCAGTGAAATGTATGCCGCGGCCAACTGGGCCCGGGAGAAGCTGCAGCGCGACCTCGGTTGTTCGGTTGGCATTGTCACGCCCAATCTGGGTGAAGCACGAGGTTTCGCCACACGGGTTTTTCGAGAAATGCTCAAGGACGCGTTTCTGGCGCCGTCCGGACGTTCCCTGGCCACACTGCCCGTTGTACACTCCGCCTTGCTGGCGCTGGAGACATTCCGTCCGCGCCTGGCTCAGGAAGCAGTAACCGGGATTCTGCTTTCGCCTTACCTGGACGCCAGCGCGCGGGAGGGCGGCGCGCGCGCCCGTCTGGACGCCAGGCTGCGCTCCTGGGGTGGAGTGCACTGGTCTTTGCCGGTCTTGGCGGACGCCTCAGCCCGGCACGATTGCCCGGCCCTGGCAAGAGCGATACAACACTGCGAAACAGTCTCGGCCACTCTTGCGCCCAGCGCATGGGCGCGCCTGTTCGCGCAGCGCCTCCAGGATTTTGGATGGCTGGGAGGCGTCGAGCTGGACAATACCGAGGCACAGGCGGTGGAGGACTGGCGGGCGGCGCTGAATCAACTGTCCAGCCTGGACGTGGTGGCATCCGAGCTCGCCGTATCGGAGGCGCTTGCTCTGCTCCGGCGCTTGGTCCGGGAGACTTCGTTTACGGAGGATGATGCCGGCCAGCCCGTTGCGCTGTTGAGCATCGCCGAGGCGGCTGGTTCAGACTTTGACTATCTCTGGATCATCGGTGTTCATGAGGACGCCTGGCCCGCGGCGCCATCGCCCACACCATTTCTGCCGGTTGCCTTGCAGGCAGCTCACAAGGTTCCTGGTTGTACACCTCGCACGCAACTGGATTTGGCACTCCGGCTCACCCGCCGTCTGCTGGCCTCCGCCGGCCAGGTAGTGGTCAGCTATCCGATGATGGTCGGGGAACGGCCGTTGGGCCCCAGCCCGCTGGTCTCCCACTTGCGGACCGGTCTGAACGGCGGCCGGCATGCTCACTGGTACCTGCGGCCGGCAGCGCTCGAATCGTTCCTCGATGACGCCGCGCCTCCCGTTCCCGATGGTTCCATCACCACCGGCGGCGCGCGGAGCCTTGAACTGCAGGCCGCCTGCCCCTTCCGCGCATTTGCCGAGATGCGCCTGGGCGCGCGAACCCTGGAGAGCCCGGCCCTGGGCCTCGATCCACGGCAGCGCGGCCAACTGGTCCACAAGGCGATGGAGCTGCTTTGGGCCAGGCTCGGTTCACAGGAAACGCTTCTGGGCCTCACGGGAGCGCAGCTCGATTCCGTTGTCGAAGCCAGCGTTGCGGAAGCTGTGCGTCTCAAGAAACTGCCCGGCGGCAGGTTCCACGAAAAGCTCAAAGAGATGGAGGTGGCCCGAATCTCGGCGATGATTCACGACTGGCTTACCCTCGAAAGGGATCGCGCGCCATTTACCGTCATTGCTTCCGAGCAAGAGCGCGCAATCACGGTGGCGGGTCTGCATTTTTCCACTCGTGTGGACCGGGTGGATCAGTTGCCGGACGGTTCCCACGTTCTCATCGATTACAAGACCAATGCGCCTGCGCCGGACGCATGGGATGGCAGCCGCCCGGACCAGCCGCAACTCCCGCTCTACACGCTGAGCTTCGATGCGCCGCTGGCTGGCGTAGCCTTCGCACAAATGCGTACTGGAGATTTCAAGTTTCGGGGACATGCCTCGCGCCAGGGCCTGCTTCCGGGCGTGGATGTAGTGGACTCACTTCCGCAACAAGTCCGCCTCTGGCGTCAGGTGGTGGAAGACCTGGCCGCGAATTATCGTGACGGCCACGCCGAAGTGGATCCTAAATTCGAAAGCACATGCGACTACTGCCGGCTGCATTCACTGTGCCGCATTCACGATTGATTCCCTCATGACGCCTGCCACCCATCCTCTCCCCGCTGACCACTTCGAACGGCAACAGGCGCTGGACCCGGCTCGCAGCTTCATCGTGCAGGCGCCGGCGGGATCCGGCAAGACGGAGCTCCTGATTCAGCGTTACCTGGTGCTGCTGGCCCGAGCCGAACAGCCTGAGTCAGTCCTTGCGATCACCTTCACCATCAAGGCCGCGGCGGAGATGCGCGCCCGCGTGCTGGCGGCGCTGCGCCATGCCGGTGAGTCGCCGGAACCTGCCGCACCCAATGACGCGCTCACGTGGCGCCTGGCCCGCGGCGTGGTGGATCAGGATCGGCGTCTCGGCTGGTCCATTGAGAACAATCACACCAGGCTCCGCATTCAAACCATCGATGCTCTCTGCGTCTCCATCACACGACGCATGCCGTGGCTGGCCCGCTTTGGCGCCATGCCCGTCATCGTGGAAGAGGCGCGGATGTACTACGAGGAGGCGGCGCGCGACACCCTACTTCTGCTGGAAGGAGACGATCACTATGCTGACGCCTCGGCCATCCTGCTTTCTCACCTGGACAACAATCTGGCCAATGCGGGCCGCCTGCTGCGGGAGATGCTCGCGCGCCGCGACCAATGGCTGCGGCATATCGGCTCCGCCGCGGACCGCGAACACTGGCGGGAGACGATGGAGCAGACCCTCGCCGAGGTCACCATCCAATGCCAGACCAGGGTGCAAGCAGCGATTCCTACGCAGGCAGCCTCCGCTCTGGCCGCCTACGCGCGCTTTGCCGCTTCGAACCTCGATGGCAGCGATGAACTGCAGGCCTGCCGGGACCTGACAGGCTTGCCTGGAACCAACCTGGAGGACCTTCCTGCCTGGCGCGGTCTCGCCAAGCTTCTCCTGACCGGTAAGAATTGGCGGAAGTCGGTGAACGTCAAAAATGGCTTTCCGGTGACACACAAGCGGGAAAAGGACGGCTTCCACGCGCTGCTGAACACGTTCCGCGACAACCTACCGCTGCTGCACGCCTTGCGCGATCTTGAGTACGCTCCGCCGCCAACATTTGAAGACAGCCAATGGGAGGTGCTGGAGACATTGTTCGATCTGTTGCCGGCCGCTGTGGTCCGTTTGAAGGCTGTTTTTCAGCGCCGCGGAGTGGTCGACTTTGTTGAGCTCTTGGAGGCTGCCTTGCGCGCCTTGGGTACCGCGGATGCGCCGACAGACCTCGCCTTTGCGCTGGGCCATCGCTTTGAACATCTGCTGGTGGACGAAATGCAGGACACCTCGGTACTCCAGGTCCAAATGCTCGAGATGCTGACCGCAACCTGGGAGCCTGGCGACGGCCGCACGCTGTTTCTGGTGGGTGATCCCATGCAGTCCATCTATCGTTTTCGCGAGGCCGATGTCGGCCGGTTCCTGCTCATCCGTCAAGCAGGACTATCCTCGGTGCGGCCGGAGCCGCTCACGCTGACCGCCAATTTCCGGTCTCGACCGGAAGTGGTGGACTGGGTGAATCAGACCTTTCCGCAGATTTTTCCCGATCACGAAGATGCAGCAGTGGGGGCGGTGGCCTACAGCCCCTCCACCGCTTTCCGCCCCGGCCTTGGCGCTGAGGCGATCCAGGTGCACGTCCTGGCGCAGGACGATGCCGCACTGGAAGCCCGGATGGTGGCGGACCTCGCGGAGCAGGCCGCGGGACGCACCGCCATCCTGGTCCGGGCGCGCACACACCTGCCGCCCATCGTTGCCGAATTGAAACGGCGGAGCCTGAAGTTCCGCGCGCTGGACATCGATCCGCTTACGTCGCGTCCCATTACCCGGGATCTGCTGGCGCTCACGCGGGCGCTGCTTCATCCGGCGGATCGCATAGCCTGGCTCGCGGTTTTGCGGGCTCCCTGGTGCGGGCTCACCGTTGCGGAACTGCATTCGATTGTGTCCATCGATACCAAAGGGGATACCAAAGCCTTGATTTGGCCCTTGCCGGCCCCTGCGACTCCGGCACTCGAACGCTTCCATCAAGCGATGTCCGGTGCGCTGGGCCGCATTCGCCGGACCGGGTTGCGCGATTGCGTGGAGCAGGCCTGGATCGCTTTGGGTGGACCGTCCTGTCTGGCAGGGGAGGCCGCCTTCCTGGAGGCACAACGGTTCTTTGAACTATTGGAGGAGTTGGACGAGGGTGGCGCAATCGCCGACAGCGCCCGTCTGGAGAAGGCGCTGGAGGATCTGCACGCCTCGCCTGACCCGCTGGCTCCGGAGACGCTGCAGATCATGACCATACACAAGGCCAAGGGTCTTGAGTTTGACAATGTGATTGTGCCGGGCATGTCGCGTGATGCCGGTAAAGATCCAGATCCGCTACTACGATGGGCCGAGCTGGAGTTCCCGGATCGAGCCGCCCTGTTGTTTGCGCCCGTGCAATCCACGGGAGAGGACAAGGACCCGGTCTACCGCTACCTGGGGCGCCTCGACCGCGACAAGACCGCGCATGAAACTGTGCGCCTGCTCTATGTGGCGGCCACGCGCGCGCGAGAGTCCTTGCATCTCATCGGGCACAGCGGCGCCCGCTCGGGAACTCTGATGCACACACTATGGCCCGCGGTGAAGGAGCAATCGCAAACTGTCCGGCAACCGGCACGCGGGGAAGCCCAACCAGCCGCTCGAGCGCTTCGCCCGCTGCATCGTCTGCCCTCCGGCTGGCAGGCGCCTCAACCGCCGCCCGATCTTCGCTGGCAACGCGTCGAGGCCGCGCGAACGGCGCCCGCCGAGCAGGTTACCTTCGCCTGGGCAGGGGAAACGCTCAAGCACGTGGGCACCGTTGTGCATGCGTATCTGGAGCGAATCGCTCAGGACGGGCTGGACAATTGGAACCGTCAGGAAGTGGAACTGCGTGCGGGAGCCATTCGGACGGCGCTGCTTTCCCTCGGCGTGCCTGCCGCAGAGGTGGACGATGGATTGGACCGTGTGTCCCGGGCACTGGGGGCCGCGCTGGAAGATCCCCGCGGGCGTTGGATTCTTCAGCAGCGCGAGGGCGCCTCCTGCGAGGTCGCCCTCACCTCCGCCTCTGGTGATCTGGTCCGGCAGGTCCGGATCGACCGCACTTTCCTAGAGGACGGCGTACGCTGGATCATCGATTACAAGTCCAGCTCACACGAAGGTGGGGATCTGGATGCATTCCTCGATAACGAAGTGGTCCGCTACCGTGAGCAATTGTCCGGCTACGGCGAATGGTTTCCGGGCGAACGAGTGCGGCTGGGCCTGTACTTCCCTTTGCTGGGCGCCTGGCGGGAGATAGACAAGACTCAGAGTGCGTAGCGGTCGCCCTCGCTGCCCTTGCCGCTGCGCCGAGGGTCACCGCCGGTCAGTGCGAGAATCTGCTGCAACCGGGTCTGGAGGGAATCCACCAGTTGTTTGCGATCCCCGGCCGGAACGTTCATCGATAGCCGCCCCCGCTCGTGGGATACCTTCACGTCTCGCAGGAGGTTGTTCATCTGGCCGGGGTCTTTTTGAATGTCGTAGAGTTCCGAAATATCCCAGATTCCCTGATACTGCATGAAGCTGTACTGCTCGGTTCGAAGTCCGGTAATGGTGGGCGTGTATGGGTAGTCCTGTTCCCATTCGTACTCGTACACAAAGTCCTTCCGCCAGTTGGCCGCCTTGCCTGAAGCCAGAGGCAACAGGCTGCGCCCGTGCATCGAGTCCGGCACTCGAACGCCCGCCGCCTCCAGCATGGTGGGTCCAATGTCGAGATTCAGCGCCATGCCGTCCACTTTTCCGCCCGCCGCAAACAGATCCGGGCAATGTGCCACCATCGGCACGCGCATGGACGGTTCATGCATGGAGCGTTTGTCCACCAGGCCATGCTCGCCCCACAGGTAGCCGTTATCGCCCATGTAAATGATCAGTGTGTCGTTGAGCAGGCGCTTTTCCTCCAAGGCATTCAACACCTCGCCGACGCTATCGTCCACCGATACCAGGCTCTGGCAATAACCGCGATAGGCGTCATCGAAAGTGGCCGTGTGCCCGAACAATCCATCCACACCGTGCCGCGAGTAGCGGCGCCGTTCCACCCATTGCGGGAGATGCTCGTAGAACTCCTTCTTGTAAAGCATCGAAGTGGGCTTGGGCACAGGCTTGCCCTCGAAAAGATTCTCGTGCCGCTTGGCGGGATGGAACGGATAGTGGACGGCCTTGTGCGAAAGATAGAGCATAAAGGGGGACGCGGCGTTGTCACGAATGAAACGCGTCGATTCCCGGGTGAGAATCTCGGTCATGTTGCCGGGAACTTTGCGCCTGGTTCCATTGAAGTTCATCTGTGGATCTTCATACTCGCCCTGCCCGCGAAAACTGACCCAGTGATGAAAGCCGGGCCGGACCTCGTCGCTGTCGCCGCCCATGTGCCATTTGCCGATGAAGCCAGTCCGGTACCCACTCGATTGGAGCAGCGCCGGGAAGGTGGGCAGCTTTGGGTTCAACGGCGAAAAATTATCCAGCACCCCGTGGGCATGCATGTACTGCCCGGTCAAGATAGAGGCGCGGCTGGGGGAGCACAAGGAGGAAGTGACGAAACCGTTTCTGAAATGAACTCCGCCGGTGAGCAGGCGGTCCATGTTCGGGGTGTGGCCCTTGAGCCACGGATGCCCAAGAGCGCCGATGAAATCGTATCTGTGATCATCGGTGAGGATGAACACGAGATTGCGTTTGCGGGATTGCGCCAACAAAGCAGGAGCGGCGGCCGAGGCCGCCGCTTGCAGGAGAGTCCGTCTGGAAATGGAACGCGTCATGGTTGACGCATTGTAACAAGCCGGCCGGGGCGGCTGGCGCGCCTACTTTTTCTCGATTCGGTGTTCGATCCTATGCTCGAACGTGGCTTCGCCGGGGCCCATGTGCATCATCCTTGTGCCCGGGCCGCCCTCCTTTATCGCGTACCCTGCGGGAATCTGGAACAAGGCCTTGTCCGGCTCGGCTCGATTGATCCCCACTAAGCGGAACAGTGTCTCCCCGTGCTGAGGGTCTGTCGTGCGCGTCATGACTACGGTTTGAAGGTCGCTTGAATACCAACGTTCGGTGACAATCTGCAGCGGCCGGTCATTGCCGATCTCTCCTGTTGGAATTGTGTGCGTAATGCGAGTGCCTTCGGCCACCACACCGGAAAAGATCTGTTTGCCGAGCTTCTCCTCCTTCGCATCGGTGAAGCGGTGCGTCAATATGTCTCCGCCGGGGCGGCCAACGAATGTAGAGGTTTTCTTTTCATCGCCATCGGTAGTGATCACGATGTGTTTTTCCATTACTTTGTCGCCGGTGGGGCTCGCCGTGTGCTCCTTCCACTCCGCCACCTGGCCAGCGGTGGGCACTTTTAGCCGGGTTGCCGTCTTGTCGGTATCGTTCAGCATGATGGTCTCTTTTGTGACCGGATCATGAACGGTCACCATGCGCGGAGCCTTGCCGTCGGCGATCACCGGCGCAATCATGCCGAGCGAGTTCTCCATGCGGACGCGGCCTTCGGAATCGCGGGCGATCTTTGAGGTGCTTTTACGCTGAATCCGGGTCCCGTCCCCCAGCGTTTGGGTGAACTCATTCACCTGATCCGCCGAGTAGGGCGCTCCCTTCACGGTCTTGCCCGCCATCATGGGGCCGGCGGAAATGAACTGCATGGTGGCCGCCTGCGGCGCAACGCCGCCTGGAGGCATCATTCGAACGTGAACTTCTCTCCTCTCCTGTTCCTGCGCCTGGGCGCAAAGAGAGGTGGCCAAAATCATTCCGGTGAATACAATCTTGAGTTTCATTATTTCCTTTCCTTATTCCATGAGAATTCTATCGGACAAATCGAATCGCTCGGGCCATGCCGTCCCGGCCCAACAGAACATCGGCGCGTACCGTGGATTCCGGCCCGTCGTGGCCGCCAGGGAGACCATAGCGGGTGAGCGTCGCACGGGGCACGCGCACCCGTATGAGCTGGGACACCTCATCTTCAAACACTGGCCCGTTGCGCACCGGGAAGAAGTCAGTCACCACTTCCGGGGCGGTTGTCACAGGCTCCGTCGACGCGGTCACTGGCACTGGCTTCTGGTTTGCTTTCGGGGCCGGTGCATTTACCAGCAGTGCGCCCAGGAACACGGTAGCGGCGCAGGCGAGTGCCCACACAGGCCAAATTCTTTTGTATCCGTATCGGTGTTGATACGTCTTCAGCAACTTTTTTTCCAGGCGAGCCGGCGCTTGCTCAAGCCTCATCGAGGCGCCCAGGTCCCGCAAGGCCTGATCGAGTTGTTGCTCTTCATTCATGACATTGCTTTCCCCTTTCCATTTTGATTCAAGGCCCGTAAAACGGTTCGACCGGCCATTTGGGGGCGAGCCTTTCTGCCAGCATCTTCCGGGCCCGGTGCAGCCGCGAGCGGACCGTTCCCACAGGGCAGTTCAGGACTACCGCCGCCTCGGCGTAATCCATATCCTCCAGCTCACACAGCACCACCACTTCGCGATACCCTGCCGGCAGCGTCAATACCGCCTGCCGCACCGCCTGCCGCATCAAATTTCGTTCCGCGTCCCCATGGACCGGCTCAAGATAAATATCTTCCAACCGTACGTCAGGGCGTTCCTTCTCGAGTAACGCCAGCGTCTTGTTCCGCGTAATCCCCAGCAGGAGGCTGACAAGGCTGCCGCGCGCCGGGTCGAAACGTCCTGGCTTGGCCAGTAAAGCCATGAAAGTCTCCTGAGCCGCTTCCTCCGCCAATGCCCTGGACCCGCTCATGTGCAGCGCGAATCGGAAAATCCGTCCCTGGTACCGGCGGTAGAGGGTTAGCCATGACTCCTCACATCCCGTGGCCAGCCTGGCCACAAGGCCGGATTCGTCGCTCTCGGGCCGCGGCATGGATACCATCAGATGCATTGTCTCACTGCCAATTCCCACTTCTAAGGAACACGCGCAAAACGGAGCCGCGCTTCGCGGCCCTTTGCGCTTCTAACAGACAATTTAGCGCTAGTAGGCAAAAAGTTCCGGAATATTTTTTGAGCAGTACCGGTACTACTTATCCAAAGAGGCTTATGTTCATTCGCGTCATCGTTTGCAATACTCAATGGGAGTGGGTTTGATGAATCTTGCAGGAATCAGTCCCGTCTTAAGGTACCGCCTGTTGCGGGCTGCGGCTGCCGCCCTCGCACTTGGTTTCCTGCTCTGGAGCCTGATTCAACTTGGACTGTTGGTCCGCCAACCACAACGGGAGACGCCGGGGCCCAACGCGATGGCGAGCCTGGACCACCTGCGCGAAAGCATGTCTCGTGAGTTGGAACGCGTTGCGTTGGAGGGTGACTTCGCCGAAGGAGGGCCGGCGGCCGCAGCCCGGCTCGATCGTATGTTGAAGGTCTTTCAAAGGGGGAGCCAAGACCTTGATCCAACACTGATTTCCCGTGCGAGGGAATGGATGAGCCTGATCCCGAATGCGCGGCGGGACCTGCTTGCCGATATGACCGAGGCCAGAAGGCGAAGAATGGAGGAGCGAGCGAGAACCAACTATGGGTTGGCATTGATGGAAGTGCAAAAGGCAGCCGCCCAGATGCGCCGTCCATCCTCTGAAACGAGCGAGGTGGAGCGGAGCAGCCACATTCTTGACTTGACCCTCTGCAGCCTGTTCGGCTTTCTCGTTCTTGTCTTTCTTGCGGTTCCTCTTCCCAATGCCGGACACCGTCCGCGCGAAGCGGAAAGCTGGAACAAGATTGCCGTCGAACGATCCACCGATGGTATCCTCGCCGTGGATGCCGGCTCAACCATCAAACGCTGCAACCCTGCCGCGATGCGGCTGCTCGGCTACAGCGGCCACGAGATCCTTGGGCAACAGCTTCATTCATTGGTTCCCGCCAGCGTCCTGCATGCGGGAGATCCTGTCCAGGTTTCCGCCCGCCGCCGTGATGGGTCCCACGTCCCTGTGCGAGCCGCGGTCTATCGATTGGCGAAAAATTACCCCCTGGCCGCCATCATCGTATTGCGCGAGTGGAAGCAGGACGAGCCGGAAGTGGAACTGTTCGCGGAGGATTTCGGGCAACCGGTCACTGTGATCAATGGATATTGTGATCTGCTGCTGGAATCCCTTTCTCCGGATGACCCCATCGTGGAGGATCTCCAAGCGATACGACGCGCCGGATCCCGTGCGGCCGACCTGGTCTCCGGCTTGCGCGAAGGCAAATCCTTCACCGCGTCCGCCGGTTGAACTCGAGATTCACCGGGGCGGTTAGAATGGATGATCGCCGTGTTCACTAAAGGAATCATCCAAACATGCTCGCTCTGGTGAAATATCAGAAAGGCGCAGGCAACGTCGAGCTCCGCCAAGTGGAGGAGCCGCGGTGCCTGGCCGGACAAGTGAAAATCGAGATCGCATTTTGCGGCGTGTGCGGAACAGACCTGCACGTGTTGCACGATACCTTCCGCAACTTTCCGCCGGTTACGCTGGGCCACGAGTTCTCCGGCACAATCGTCGAGAAGGGGGCGGGCGTGGACCGGATGAAGACCGGCGATCAGGTGACCGTGCTGCCGGCATCCGCTGTACACTGTGGCCGGTGCTCATACTGCCGTATGGGCAAGTTCATCTTCTGCCCGTCACGCCGGGGGATGGGCCACGGCGTCAATGGCGGATTTACAAACTACGTCGTGGTCCGGGAAGATCAGTGCTACCACATTCCCGATGGCTGGACGCTGGATGAGGCCTCGCTGTGCGAACCATTTTCCGCCACTGTGCAGGCGGTGTCCGAACTCACAAGCCTGCGGCTGGGGGACATCGCGCTGGTATCCGGTCCAGGTCCCATCGGCCTGATGTGTCTCAAGCTCCTGGTAGCCGCCGGTATCAAGACTCTTGTCGCCGGGCCTGTGGCGGACACCTCGCGCCTGGAGGCCGCCAAGCGCATTGGCGCCGCCGGTATCGTCAACGTCAGCGATCCGGACTGGATGGAGCAGGTCCGCGAATTCACGCATGGCGAACTGGTGGACGTCGCCTTTGAGTGCGCCGGTCATCCGGCTTCGGTGAACAACTGCCTGGAGGCGGTCCGGCCGCTCGGCCGGTATACGCAGGTGGGCATCTGCGGCCAAAAAGTGAATATTCAACTGGATGCTGTTTTTTACAAGATGCTGGAAGTGCGCGGCTCAGTGGCCTATTCCGAACAAAGCTGGCATCGCATGATGCGCATCCTCAATCAAGGCAGCGTCCGGTTGGCGGATCTCATCACTACGCGGCTGCCTCTCACAGATTGGCAAAAAGGATTCAACCTTTGCATGGATAAACAGGCTGTGAAGGTGCTGATTACTCCGCAGCCCTTACTGTGATCGTCCCCACAATCGGAACCCGATGTTCAGGTTCAGCCAGCCGGGCGTGACCTGCCGCGGTCCGTTGGATCGGATGGCCAACGTCAAAGGTTCGCGGCAAGTTCTGCTTTCGTGATCTCGGCATCACGAGAATCTTGGACAGAAGGCCGGGTCCGACCGTCTCGCCAGCATGTACGGGCACCACAGTGGATCGGCCATCTGCATGGCGCAAGTAGTGGTGACTGCCTCGAATCCGAACACGTTGAAATCCCATGCGTAGGAGTCCAGCAATGACCTGCCTGCCTGTAATACTGGGTAGGCGCCTCACGCGCTGATCCGCACGCGTTGAACACCGACAAATTCGAGGCTTTTCGCTGGCTCACCCTCAACCTCCAGGCAGAGTTCGATTGCCTCACGGATTCGAGACATCAGTTTGTCGAGAGACTTGGACTGCGTGTGACATCCTCGTAGGGCGGGAACAGAGGCAACGTAATAACCGCGCTCGTCGCGTTCCACAACAACGTTGAACTCTCGGGTCATGGTTCAATTCTACTGCAAGCCTGACCTGCCTTAACCGCCCTCTTGGACATCCATGGAACTGTGCGCGATTGTCCAAGCAGGTAGAATGGAGAACCGGGATGTCCAATACCCCATTCGTTCATCTGCACTGCCATACCGACTACTCCCTCCTCGATGGAGCTTGCGAAATCTCGCAGCTCATGCCGCTTGTGGCCGAGCAGGGAATGCCCGCGATCGCCATGACCGACCATGGCAACCTGTTCGGGGCGGTTGAGTTCTACAACGAAGCCAAAGCCAATGGAGTCCATCCCGTCATCGGCTGCGAGGTATATGTTTCCCAACAGGACCGTTCCGTCAAAAACGAGTCCAACCGATACAACCACCTGGTGCTGCTGTGCGAGAATCAGGACGGCTACCGCAACCTCATCAACCTGGTCTCCACCGCTTTTCTCGATGGTTTTTACTACAAGCCACGCATCGATAAGGACCTGCTTGCCCGCCACTCCAAGGGTCTGATTGCGATGTCGGCCTGCCTCCGCGGCGACGTCAATGAGGCGCTGCTCTCGGAGCGCTATGACGAAGGCCGCCGCCTGGCCTATCAATACCAGGACATTTTCGGGAGGCAAAATTTCTTCCTCGAAATTCAGGATCACGGCCTTGACCAGGACCGCATCCTGCTGCCGGCCTTGCACCGGCTCTCCTCCGATACCGGCATTCCGCTGGTGGCCACCAACGATTCCCACTACCTGCGCAAGGACGATGCCCTCGCTCAGGAGATCCTGGTCTGCATCAACACTGGAAAAACCCTCATGGATCCCAATCGCATGAGGTTCACTCACCCGGCCTTCTACATCAAATCCCGCCAGGAGATGATGCAGTTGTTCGGCGAGGTGGAGCATGCGCTCGATCGAACATGGGACATTGCACAGCGCTGCGCCATCAGACTGGAGCAGGTGGAAGAGCCTTTTCCAAGGTTCGACGTGCCGCCGCTGCATTCGCTCGACAGCTACTTCGACTACGTCACGCGGCAGGGATTCGAGCATCGTCGAGGAAGGCTGGAAGCACTGGCCGCGCTGGGACGCCTGCGGTACCCGATCCCTGAGTACCTGGCCCGGCTGGATTCCGAGATCAGAATGATCCAGCAGATGCGGTTCTCCGGCTATTTCCTGATTGTTTGGGACTTCATCCGCTACGCAAAGTCCATCGGCATTCCGGTGGGACCAGGACGGGGCTCCGCTGCCGGATCCCTTGTCGCCTACGCGCTCGGCATCACCGATATCGATCCGTTGGAATACGATCTTCTCTTTGAGCGATTCCTCAATCCGGAACGCGTCTCGATGCCCGACATCGACATCGATTTCTGTACGCACCGCCGGGGAGAGGTGATTCAGTACGTCACCGAGAAGTACGGCCGTGACTACGTGGCCCAGATCATCACGTTCGGCACGCTGGCGGCGCGGGCGGCCATCAAGGATGTTGGCCGGGTTCTCGACATGGGCTTTGGCGATGTGGAAAAGATCACCAAGCTGGTTCCTGCCCAGCCGCTCAACATCAAGCTCAAGGAGGCCTTTGAGGCCGAGCCGGGCTTTGCCGAACTGCGCGCCGCGGATCCAAAGGTGGAGCAGCTTCTCACCAATGCCGTCAAGCTGGAGGGCATGGCCCGTAACGCCGGCATGCACGCGGCGGGGGTGGTCATCTCCTCCACGCCGCTCAAAGAACTGGTTCCGCTGTACAAAACGAACCGTGACGAAATTGTCACACAGTACGACATGGTGGGACTGGAGAAACTGGCCCTCCTCAAGATGGATTTTCTGGGCCTCACCACGCTCACCATCATCCATGACGCCGTCGCACTGATCCAGAAATACCGCGGTGTCACAGTGGATATTGATCAGCTTCCGCTGGATGACGCCAAGACCTATCAGATCTTCTCCAAAGGGTTCACCAGCGGCGTGTTTCAGTTTGAGTCCGGCGGCATGCGCGACATTCTCCGGCGTTATGAGCCGGATCGCCTGGCAGACCTGATCGCGCTGAATGCCCTCTACCGCCCCGGCCCCATGAAGATGATCGATGACTACATCGACCGCAAGCATGGCCGGAAGCCTGTCACCTATGACCTGCCGGAGATGAAGGCCGTTCTCGAAGAGACCTACGGCGTCATCGTGTACCAGGAACAGGTCATGCAGATTTCCAACCGCGTCGGCGGCTATTCGCTTGGCGAGGCTGACATTCTGCGCCGCGCCATGGGCAAGAAAAAGCAGGAGGAGATGGATGCCCAGCGGGCCAGGTTCCTGGAAGGGGCGCGCGCGAAAAACATCGCGCCCAAGAAGGCGGAAAAAGTCTTTGACCAGATGGCCGAATTTGCCAAGTACGGTTTCAACAAGTCACACTCGGCCGCCTATGCCTACCTTGCCTACATCACCGCGTACCTGAAGGCTCACTTCCCTGTTGAGTTCATGTCGGCTCTGCTGACTTCGGAAACAGGCAACACCGCAAAGGTGGTCAAGTACATCAACGAGTGCCGCGACATGAACATCAAGGTGCTCCCGCCGGACGTCAACCATTCCTACCTCACCTTCACGCCGGATCAGGAATGCATTCGGTTTGGCCTGGGCGCCATCAAGAACGTGGGGGCGGCATCGGTGGAGGCCATTGTAAAAACCCGTGAGGAACAGGGTCCGTTCTCTTCCCTCACCCAGTTCTGCGAACGCGTCGACTGTTCCGCCATCAACAAGCGCATGATCGAAAGCCTGATCAAGGCCGGCGCCATGGACGGGCTCAACGGCACGCGCTCCCAGTTGATTGCCGCTCTCGACGGCGCGATGGAATCCGGCCAGCGTGCCTGGCGCGACCTGGAATCCGGCCAGACCGGTCTGTTTGCCTCCTTCATTGCCGAGGATCAGCCTGAAAAACCGCTGCCGAACGTCCCGGACTTCACCGACAAGGAGAAGCTCACGGGCGAGAAGGAGATGTTGGGCTTCTACGTCACCGGCCATCCGCTCGATGAGTATCGCGAAAAAGTGACTGAGCTGGCCAGCCACGATTCCTCCCGCCTGGAGGGCTTGGCACGGGGAACCGATATTGCCATCTGCGGCGTCATTACCGCCGTGCAGCGGCGCCGCAATAGAGACGGCAAACCCTGGGCCTCCTTTCAATTGGAAGACCTGGTGGGAGCGGCGGACTGCATGGCCTTTGCCTCCGTGTATGAGTCGCTTGGTCCGGAGCTTGTCGATGACCGCGCCGTCCTGATCCGCGGCACAGCCATGCCGGAGGAGAATGCTCCCTGTAAGGTCAACGTTAAGGAGATCATTCCGCTTGCGGTGGCCGGGATTCAGTTCCCTCGCCTGATTTCCATTAAGGTTGTGATCGGCAAGGATGCGGATGCGGAAAAGGTTTCCGCCCTCTCGGATCTGTTCGGGAAGAAGCCCGGCGAGGCCGAGGTCCGGCTCCGGCTTGAGAAACCGCGCGACTTTTCGATTATCCTGGATGTTTCCTCGCGCGTTCGCCCGGACCGTGAGTTTTGCGCGGAAATCGAACGCATCTGTGGTCCGCAATCGATGGAGGTCTTAGCCAACTGATGTCCTCACAATCTCCCGCGCCTGCCCCCACACCCATCAATGCCGGTGGGCGTCGAGTTGGAATGTGCCGGGCATCGGGCTTCAGTCATCAATTGCCTGGAGTGAGAGTCATTTCTCCTCAGCGGATCCGATGAATCAGGGGGAAACTCGGTCATGAAGCGACACTGTATTTGGGGTAGAAGATGTTCACCGCCGCCAAACAGATGGAAACCAGCGATAGCGATCTGATCGCAGCGGTCCTGGACAGGGACCGTAAGGCGACCGCTGAGTTCGTGGAGCGTTACTCCAACTGCATCTATTCCTACGTACGGTACCGCTTGGTTCCCCGGGCGGACATGGTGGATGACGTAGTGCAGGACGTTTTTCTGGCCGCCTGGCGGGCGCTACCCGAATTTCGCGCCGAATCCTCTTTGCAGGAGTGGCTTCTAGGTATCGCGCGCCATAAGGTTGAGGACTATTACAGGAAACGCCTGCGTGAGCCGGAGGCTCTGACCGATTCGAACGAGGACGAGAATGAGCCAGCCGTGGATACGCCTATCGATGAACTGCTCGATCGGGAGCGCGCGGCGCAGAAAGCTTCGACGGTGCTGGGCGAATTAACCGAAATCTACGCGTTGGTGCTCCTGTGGCGCTATTGGGAGCAGCGCAGTACGGAGGAGATAGCCGCGGCTACCGGCAAAACGCAAAAGGGGGTTGAACGAACGCTCGCGCGCGCCCGCGCCGAGTTTAAGCGGAGGTGGAACGATGCCTGACCAGCTACCCGACGACACGTTCTTCAAGAATCTCGCGGCGGCGAGCGAAAAGGCCGGCCCTTCGCCGGCTCCACCTGATTTGAAGAACCGCCTGCTATCCGCCTTGACCAGCGCGCCCGCCGCAGAGGACCTGTTCGCGCATCTTGGGGCACAGTTTCCCGAAGTGTCCGCTCCGTCCCGGTTGAAATCGAGAATCTATTCCGCGTTGATGGTGGCTCAATCCGAGGAGGGTTCGCTGCGCAGCCTCTCAGCCTGTAAAGAAGAGGGGCGGCCGCTGTGCGTTTTCGAGACACTTGTGCGGATCGCGCCGGTTGGGCAAAGGGCGCAGTCGATCAACTACTGCAGGGTCTGTCACAGCCGCGTTCTCGCTGAACATTTTGAGAGAGCCCCGATCTACTGGGACGGCTGCCCATATGCATCGTTCCAGCATCACTGAAGGCCGGCATCACTAAAGGCCAGCATCACTAAAGGCCAGCATCGCTAAAAGTTCTTTAGCACGCCGAACAGGTTTTGGAATGTCGCAAGGCTCCGATCCCCGGCCGGGGTAAATTGAGCGCTGATCGGATTTCGCTGGATGCTTTCGAGGAAGCTGTACCGGAACGCCCAGCTTTTGGTCAATTTCAGGTCGATGCCAACCGCCACCCGAAGCGTTGGGTTGAAGCTGCTGAACTCGGGTGGCGGCGGTCTAGCAGCTCCACGGCGAGCCGTGAATTCCTCCACCTCACTTTTGAACCGCACCGCACCGGCGCCAACCGATAGAAACGGCCGCGCCCAGCTCTTGCGGTCGCGGAAGTACAACAGCACGTCCGCGGCGGCCCCGAGCTGCGTGCTGCGGCGGCTCTGTTCGTAGACCGTGTCCGGTGTTGTGACGGAGGTGATCGTGAGGCCGTTCTGATTCGCCACAAAGTTCGCCTGCAGGCTCAGGTGCTCATTGAGGTGAATGCCGCCGAACAGGTTGAGGGCGCCTCCATTGCGCGGCTTATAGGACGACATGGAAGCCGACTCCGATCTGACGAGAGAGCTGCCGTCCGCCGAGAGCGTCGATATACCTCCCAAGGCTCCAACAAAGGTTCGCCGTTGCGCCATGGCTGGGACGCAGGCGCACAGGGCGCCGAGAAGAATACAAATCGCGATGTCGGCAATTTTTCGAAGGGGGATTTGCTGACTTGCCCCGACTCTAACTGGGAGGAGCAACATATGTCCCAGAATATCTCACGAAGGTCCATTTTGACCGCATGTACATCATTGCCGCTCTTGTCCAGCCTTGCGTCCGGGCAGCAGCGTCCTGTTTATGAGGTCAACATCACGAACCTCACCCGAGGCCAGAGGTTCACGCCGGTGCTGGTTGCCACGCACATCGACGGTTACAACATTTTCCGTCTCGGCGAGCCGGCTTCCACACAACTCCGGACGCTGGCGGAGGAGGGCAACACCGGCCCGATGCTGTTTGCGCTCAGCGGAATGTCGGAGTTAGTGGGAGAAGTGGTGTCCACACCCGCGCCGCCGCCGCTGGACCGGCTGACAAGCCCCGGCAAATCGATTTCTGTCAGCATTCACGGAGGCGGGCGCTTTAGCCGCATCAGTGTTATGGCCATGTTGATTCCCACCAACGATGCCTTCTTCGCCATCGATGCCGCGGAGTTGCCCCGATCGGAGAAAGCCGTTACGTTGTACGCCCCCGCGTATGACTCGGGCACGGAACGCAATGATGAACTATGCTCATCGATCCCGGGTCCCGGCTTTGCGGAGTGCGTGACGCCTTCGAACCCCAGCGGCGACGGCGGCGGGGCCCAGGCTGGCCAGGGAGAGGGATTCATACACATACACGCTGGCATCCATGGCAATGGGAACATGAGTGCCGCGATGCGCGACTGGCGCAACCCAGTAGCCAGGATCACGATTCGCCGGACGAGCTAGCCGCAGGCATTCTGTTGCCGCGCTTCGGCGCCACTCCACACGGAATTGGAATGGATGGCGTCGAACCCCCGGCCAAGCGGTTAGAATAGGGGATCGGGATGTTTAATACCCCTTTCGCTCACCGCCGCAGCGACTACTCCCTTCTCGATGGGGCGTCCGAAATTTCGCATCCGCCCTCTCGGATCTGTTCGGGAAAAAGCCCGGCGAGGCCGAGGTCCGGCTTCGGCTTGAGAAACCGCGCGACTTTTCGATTATCCTGGATGTTTCCTCGCGCGTTCGCCCGGACCGTGAGTTTTGCGCAGAAATCGAGCGCATCTGTGGTCCGCAATCGATGGAGGTCTTAGCCAACTGATGTCCTCACAATCTCCCGCGCCAATGCCAACGCCGGGCTCAAACCCCGGCTCGGCATGGGAACGCGTCCAACTGGCCCGCCATCCGAAAAGGCCTCATTCGCTCGACTATGTCCAGCGCATGATCGCCGGTTTTCAGGAAATCCACGGCGACCGGCGCTATGCGGACGACCCCGCCATCATCACCGGTTTCGGATATTTGAGTGATCGTCCCGTCATGGTGCTCGGCCAGCAGAAGGGGCGCGACACCAAACAAAAGCTTCATCGCAACTTCGGCATGCCCAAACCGGAAGGCTACCGGAAGGCGATGCGAGTGATGGAACTGGCGGCCAAGTTCAAGCGGCCGGTCATCACCCTTCTCGACACGCCGGGCGCATACCCCGGCATCGATGCCGAAGAGCGCGGCCAGGCCGAGGCGATCGCTTTTAACCTCCGCGAGATGTCCCGCCTTCCCGTCCCCATCATTGTCGTTGTGATTGGGGAAGGAGGCAGCGGCGGGGCGCTTGCCTTGGGCGTCGGTAACCGCATTTTCATGCTGGAGAACGCCGTGTATTCTGTGATCAGCCCGGAGTCCTGCGCCGCTATCATCTGGCGCGACTCGGCCCACGCGGAGAAGGCCGCCGCCGCACTACGTCTCACGGCGCCGGATCTGCTTAAGCTCGGGCTGATTGACGAGATCGTGGAGGAGCCGGGCGAAGGCGCGCACGCTGAACCGGACGCCGCCTCCTTCAACCTTTCCCAGTTGCTCATCCGCACTCTGGACGAGCTCGCACAACTGTCTCCCGAACAACTGATCGAGCAGCGTTACGAAAAGTTCCGCCAAATGGGAAATTTCTTTGAGGAGTCCGCGACGGCATCATGAAGCGTCTGGGTATCTGGATCGCGGTCATTTTTGGAATCACCTTTGTGGCCATCATGGTCACTTCCACACGCGGGCTCAGCGCCCATCGGGTTGAGGTCTGCGTCGAACACCAGGGCCGCTCGGATTGCCGCACGGCTTCTGCCTCCACCAAGCCGGCGGCGCTGAGCACGGCAACAGTGAATGCATGCGCGCATCTTACCTCGGGCATGACAGACTCCATGGCTTGCCAAAACACGCCGCCCACTAAAGTCACGTGGTTGGATTCAAAATGACTCCGCTGCGCGTATTGAGATGTACGCGCAAGACGGAGTTTATCAGCGCTGTCCTGATTGTTCTGGTTTTGTCATCGCCGATGATATGCGCACTGCCTCAAGCCATGTCCTACC
>ORMF012704508.1_pt1 | contig 19988 bp, 17 predicted proteins | sample 1779871 | NCBI WGS metagenome assembly ORMF01 (sample SAMEA104232316, study PRJEB22302) | groundwater metagenome | biome: forest; feature: aquifer; material: groundwater | place: USA | collected 2011-08-07 | depth 5.4 m | reverse complement strand
TTTTTCGGGGTTGAATTCTCGGTCATACTTATCCTGCAATAGATACCATGACTCAAAAGAGTATTTTCTTCGTGAATCCTTAGTGACTTAGTGTCTTTGTGGCTATTTTTTGTTTTCTATTTTCGGGAATCTCCAAGAAAAGCTTTCATTGACATATCCAACGCTCCGTCACTCCATAAATCCATTACTCCATCTAAATCAACCTCCTTATCTTTAGGCACTCGTAACCGTTTGCATTTCACTCATCTGTTTCTTACTCTCTTGTAAGACAAAACTGTCATTGACGCATACATCAAATTTGTCATAATCCCCGAATGACGAAAGCCCAATACCTTTCATGGTTCGATGAAGTAGCTGGTCCCACCGAATCAATATTCCGCCTTGTTCCTCCTGATAAACTTGATTGGAAGCTGACTGGTGAATCGTTCTCTCTCGGTCAACAATTGCGGCACATGCCCGGTGCGTTGGCATTTTTTGTAAAAGTGATCAACAACGAAGAGTGGCCCGCAAAGAGCCTGAGAGAAATTATGGTTGCGAACAGAAGCCATCCTTCCTCAACTGTTGAAGAAGCGGTTGCAAGTCTTGGTCGGGCTACTGCTGCATTCAAGAATGCGGTTGACGCGTTAAGCGAGGAAAAATTTCACAACGAAATGCTCGACACGCCCCAAAAAGGGCGAGTGTACTATTGGCGGTATTGTGCGTTCGCTCTTGAACATCACATTCATCACTTAATGGAGTTGCATCTCAATCTTAAAGTGTTGGGGGTGAAGGTGAATACGAAGACGCTGTACGTTGGATAGAGGAAGAAGGAAAGGTTTACACGAATGCCCGCAACAATTTTACTGATAGACGACGACCTTGCGTATCTCGAGCTGACAACAATGATGTTGACGCTCGAAGGTCATCGCGTGTTGACTGCAACCGATGGACGCACCGGCTGGCAGCTCATGGAGAAGGAAAGACCATCCGTTGTTTTGTTGGACTGGAATTTGCCGGAAGTCAGCGGCATCAATCTTCTGAAACTCTTGAATGAAAAAGAGGAGCAATTCAGGCCGTACGTCATCATGATTACGGCGCGAAGCCAGATGCAATACAGAATAGAAGGCATGGAAGCAGGTGCCGATGATTACCTCGTGAAGCCGTTCGACAGAAAGGAATTGCTTGCTCGCTTGAACGTGGGACTTCGCACGATGCAGTTACAAAAAAGCGTAGTAGATCAAGCTCGCCAAAAGACTGTTATGGAAATGGCTGTAGCCGTTGCTCACGAGATTGCAAACCCTCTTGCGACTGCATTCTTGCTCCATCAACGTTTGAGTAAGAATCCTGCCATACAAGACAATCCAAATCTGAAAGAAGACCTTGAGCTTATCGGCAAGCAACTGCAGCGCATCGAAACGCTCGTACGAAAAGCCCAATCCATTGAAACCGTGGTTTCGATTCCTTACGCTCAAAACATTACGATGATAGATTTGCATCAGGGGGGCGGCGAGGCAAAGAAAAAGTAGCTTTAGTGACCCTGTTGAACCTTCCTTTTTCGACAATGAAATTACCATTCATTTACTCTTCAACTAAGAGATTCTTCGCTCCGTTCCGGCACAATACGTCGGAACTCCCCGCCTGCCTTCTTCGACTCATTGAGGCGGGCAGGCGTTCAGAATGACATATGTTACCTCATTTCGTTCTTTACAGTAGGAAGGTGTGGCTGCAATCTCGAACAGAACAATCGTCCAGGAGCTGAAAAGCGGCGACCGCCTCGGCTGCGCGCGTTTGGTGGACATGTATCAGGCACGGTTGATTGATGAGGCTGTTCATGTATTTCATCTTCCATCCGAAGATGCTGAGGAATTGGTAAGCGATGTTCTCCTCGCTGTTGTGAGAAAGATTAATACCTTCGAATTCAAGCGCGGCGACGGCGACTTTCATCTTTGGGTGATTACGATTTTTAGAAATAAGGTGAGAGATGTAGTCCGCCATCGGGCTTTGACTGACGGGCTGATCGAGCGGTTTGAAGAGGGTGGGCTGAGAGATGATAACGCGTATTCAAAAGTCGAACGGGAAGTAACGGATGCTATCATTCGACAATATCAAGAAGCGATTCGGGACTCAGAAAGTGCGATCACCGAAGGTGAGAGCGCCGAGAGCGCAGGCGCCGAGGGCGCGGGCAATAGCACAGTGGCTGCAAAGCTGTTGGCGATTGCTGACGCGTTAGAGCGACTCGAGACGTGGGAGCGGGTTCTCTTGCGTTGCAGGGCGCTTGATGTTCCATACGATGATATTGCAAGGTACACGGACAAGTCTGTTGCACAGTTGAAAGTGTATCACGCACGCGTGAAAAAGAAGTTCGTAAAGATTCTTGCTGAACATTATCCGGAATTACAGGGGAATGAAGAACGAACGGGTTGATAAACTTATCCAGCTTGCGTGGCTTGAAGGCTGGATAAGCACGCACGGCGCTTATGAGAAAGCGATTGTAAAGCGGAACACGAAAACGCTTGTTTTGCCAAACTCGCGTGCGGCGCTTATTGAACGACTGGAGTCTGCGCTTGCTGAGACGAAGGCTGATACTCCGTTGACCGTTGGAGCGCTGCTGCGTGGGTTGCGTACAGAGCATTCGCTCCGCTCGCAGGAGATTTTCTCACGCATTGGCGTAACACAAAACATCTATAGAATGATGGAGCAGGATACAGTTTCACCACTCAAGATTTCTCTTGAAGTGTGGAAGAGGCTCATCGCTCTGCTGAATCTTTCTGTTGATGAATTGGCGGAAATGATTCGACGGACGCATCAGCTTGTGTTCTTCCGTCCAATGTTAAAGGGAGTGCTCGCCCGCTACAGCTCACGGAAGAAGAAAGGCATGAAGACATCAATTCTTGAAAAAGCCTATTCTGAAATGTATGCGAAAGCAAACCTCGAACTTCCGGAAGCGGAACAGAGGAGGTTGAACTATCTTATCACTACTCTAAAGGATGAAACGAAAGGGTCTACGACCTCGTAGAGGGGATGACCATAACAGCGAGAACATAGCTGGTAGGCGCTGTGAAGGGATTGAAGTATCAAGGGGAATTTGTTGTGTTATCATCATGGATTTGTCCCCCGAAATTTTCGTCAAATGCGTTCGTGCTGCGCAAGCTGCCTTGGCGAAGCATGCCCGTGAGCCGCTCACTGCGCCTGTCGATATTGAATGTGTTGCAGCCAGGTTCGGCTTTCAAGTTGTGCGCATTCACTCCGCTTCGGATGCGTTCTCTGGACTTGTCAGCCCGAAACATAAGTTGATCGGTGTGAACGGCAACCATCATTCCCACCGCCAGCGATTTACCGTAGCGCATGAACTCGGACATATCGTGCTCAGCCATCCGCCGGAAAGCCGCTGCACGACGGAAGAGATTGCTGAGTACAATCGTGAGGCAGACGTTTGTGCATCCGAGTTATTGATTCCGACCCAACTGCTTGCGCCCCACCTCTTTGAATCACGAACGACTGCAACGAGTACTCTTTCAAAACTGTTCGATGTCAGCGAAGAAGCCATGTCGTTGAAGATTCAGAACAGCAGCGATTTTCTTTCCGCAGCAAGATGGACTCCACTTGCAAGGTAATTCGAGGTAAGTGGAGTCCATCTGCACTTTTAGGGGGTTGTTACCTGATTTCGTTCTATATGGTAGGGAGCGAAAGCTTCGTAAACCAAAAATCAAAACAACAAACGCTTGGAGGAACAAATGCAAACCACACCCGCAATCTACTCGACCATGGTCAAGTCCGGGAAGACAACATATTTCGTGGACTTGAAAGAAGCGAAGAACGGGAACAAATACCTTTCCATTTCGGAAAACAGGGTTGATGGCGAAGAGCGCAAGCGCCAGACGGTGCGCTTCTTCGGCGATACAATCGCCCAACTGCGTAAGGCAATTGAAGAAGCATCAGCGGCGGCAGTAGCCAAACAATCCTGAGCGATTTCGAAGGACTCATCATCACCACCACCACCGATTGAGGGCAGCTTTGTAGGGGAACAGGTTGCCCTCTTTCGTTTTGATTACTGCGATTGACGAATGGCTCAACAAGTAAAATGGTCGGACGATGCTGAAAGGGATTTGCGCGACATCCTCAAATACTGGATTGAGGAACGGCAACGACACATAGAGCAAGAAGGTTAGTCAACGAATAGCGAAACTGATTTTTCTCATCTCGTTATTTCCAAACGCAGGCAGAAGGAGTGAAGAGTCTAACAAACGGCGACTTGCTTGGGAACATTATTCACTGATGTTACGCAAAACGAAAGGTTGCATTGTTTTCGTTAATACCCCTCATCCCCCGGCCCCTTCTCCTCTACGAGCCGTAGGCCAAAAGGAGAAGGGGAGGAAAGAGCGGAGATTCAACAAAGTCCCTCTCCCTTTGGGAGAGGGATTTAGAGTGAGGGCATTGACATCACGTGAAAACACATGCTTTGCGTAACATCAGTTATTCAATTTTCTATAAGCAAGCACGCGAAACGATAGAAATTCTCCACGTTTGGGACAATCGAAGGAACCCCGCTGATTTGCCACTGTAAACTTGCTGACTCTTTCATCTCCCAATTGCATCTAATATGTCAGAAACAAAACTGCATTACATTGAAAGGAGTTGCGAGTTCATGGAACATCTTACCAAAGAAACATTTCTCACAAAGGTCTTCGATTACGAAAAGAATCAAGACTGGAAGTTCGCAGGGGAGCTTCCTGCGATTGTAGATTTCTACGCGGATTGGTGCGGACCGTGCAAGATGGTAGCGCCGGTTCTCGAAGGTCTTTCAAAAGAGTACGCGGGTAAAGTCAATATCTACAAAGTTGATACGGAGAAAGAACAAGAACTTGCATCGGTGTTTGGCATCCGCAGCATTCCGTCAATTCTCTTCATTCCCAAAGAAGGCAAGCCGCAAATGGCAATGGGCGCAATGCCGAAAGAAGCGTTCGTGGAAGCAATCAATACTGTACTGATGCAGGCAGAGCCTTCGAAGAATTGAATGGGGAGGAAACTTCTCGTATATTGATTCTGACAATTATCTCAACATTGTGTAAGGAGTAGCATGGAAGAAAATCTCGTACACCAACGAACCGTTACTGCAGAGGAAGCTGAAGAGCTGCAGCGTGCCTTTGTCGTAAAAGTGTATGGCTGGATGATGGCGGGCTTATTGGTTACAGGCATCATGAGTTTGCTGACGATGAACACCCCAGGTTTGCTTGAATTGCTCTTCTCAAGCAGATGGGCTGTGATTGGTTTGTTCGTTGTCCAACTCGGACTCGTTGGCTGGCTTTCAGTCCGCATTGAGCAGATGAGTGCTGCGACAGCAACAACGGTCTTCATCGGCTTTGCTGCGCTCACGGGCTTAACGCTCTCGGCAATATTTCTCGTGTACACCGCTGAGTCGTTAGCGAGTACATTCTTTGTTACGGCGGGGACGTTCGGCGCAATGAGTGCGTACGGCTATTTTACAAAGCGTGACTTAACCGGCTTCGGCAGCTTTTTAATGATGGGGCTTATCGGAATGATTATCGCTTCAGTTGTCAATATGTTCTTGCAGAACTCGATGGTCTACTGGATTTCGACCTACATCGGCATCTTCATCTTTGTTGGATTGACTGCGTACGATACGCAGAAGATAAAGAACATGAGCGGTGCCGCGTTGATGGGTTCCGAGGTTGAGCAGAAGGGTGCAATCATGGGAGCGCTGCGTTTGTATCTTGACTTCATCAACCTCTTCTTGCTGTTGCTTAGAGTGTTGGGACGAAGAAGATAATGCTGAATTGATGTTACGCACAGCGTAAAGTTGTATCCTTCAAAACAACCTTGAAAACATAACGCTGCATAGCAACACCCAAAAAAGAAAAGCGTTAACCACAGATTGCACCGATTCTCACAGATTTTTTGTGTTGAATTCATCGAGCGAAAGTCGTCATACACTAAATCAGTCTGTGTCAATCCGTGTAATCTGTGGTTCAAAAAGCTCTATTGCGTAACGTGAGTGCTGAATTGAAATCCGAACTGTAAATTCAACCCGCCTACGGCGGGCTATCATCATGGTCGGTTTTGTTTTTTGTCTTGTTATCAAACGGCCTACTTTCAATAGGGACATGGGCTTGCCCTCTACGAGCTTTCGGCTCGAAGAGCCGTAGGTCGTCCCTGCAAGAAATTCATGACGAAAGAAGGAACACGAATGTTTGAAACACTCTCCATCGCTTCGACTATCCTTCTCGTAATTGTTCTGCTCGTGCTTCTCTTCCTTTTGTTCAGAGGTTCGAGGAGTGAGGCGTTTGTCCGATTAGGAAAAGAACTTGCTGTGCTTCAAGAGAACGCCGAACGCTTAGAGCGCTCCTTGCGAGATGAGCTTGCTCGAAGTCGTGAAGAAGCAGGAAGTAATTCCTCGCAGAACAGAAAAGAGTTGAGCGGCTCTCTTTCGTCGTTTGCAGACGGCTTGCGCGGCCAGATGATGGACGTTTCTTCACTTCAGAAAAACCAGTTGGAGATTTTTTCCGATGAGATAAAACATCTTGCGCAAGCAACGGAGCAGCGTCTCGACAAGATGCGTGAGACTGTTGAAGGGAGGCTGAAATCTCTGCAGGATGAAAACAGCCGGAAGCTGGAGCAAATGCGAGTCCGCCGCGGCGGATTGATGAGAAGTTGCACGCAACGCTTGAGCAACGTCTCGGCGAATCGTTTAAGCTCGTCAGCGAACGGCTTGAGCTTGTGCACAAAGGATTGGGTGAGATGCAGACACTTGCCTCGGGTGTCGGCGATTTGAAAAAGGTGCTGACAAACGTGAAGACGAGAGGGACGTGGGGTGAAATTCAGCTTGGTAATCTTCTCGAACAAATTCTCTCGCCTGAACAGTACGCAAAGAACGTAGCAACAAAACTCGGGAGCAATGACAGAGTGGAATTTGCCATAAAGCTACCGGGCAAAGAGCGGGATGGTGAAGTTGTCTGGCTCCCACTTGATGCAAAGTTTCCGCAAGAAGATTATCAGCGACTTGTTGAAGCGGCAGAGCAGGCGAATGTCGCGCTCGTTGATGAGACAGGAAAAATGCTTGAAGCGAGAATCAAGAACGAGGCGAAGAGCATCAAAGAAAAATATCTTGACCCGCCGCGAACTACTGATTTTGCAATCTTGTTTCTGCCAACGGAAGGCTTATACGCTGAGATAATACGACGAATTGGTTTGACAGATTTGTTGCAGCGTGAATACCGCGTAACTGTTGCGGGACCAACCACGCTTGCCGCTATTCTGAACAGCCTGCAAATGGGTTTTCGTACGCTGGCAATTGAGAAACGTTCGAGTGAAGTCTGGTCGTTGCTTGGCGCGGTGAAGACTGAGTTCGGACGATTTGGAGAAATTCTCGATAAGACGCAGAAGAAACTGCAAGAGGCGAGCAACACGATTGAAACAGCGTCGAGGCGCTCACGTGCAATCGAACAAAAGCTGAAGGATGTACAACAACTCCCATCAACTGATGCGACGCATTTGCTTGGCAATTCTGAATCGTTCAATGATGAAGAAGTATGAAGTTGAAGGTTGGGAAGGATTTTAATATCTTCAAGTAGCGCTTTTCAATCAACGAAAACCAATAGGAGGTCTTGTGAACACACGTACTTTCATAGCAGCAGCCGCGCTCGTCGTTGGCGTAGTATTCCTCTCGGGATGCGGTGGCTCGTCGAAAACCGTCACCCGTGTTGATCCAAATACCACGCAGGATTTGAGCGGCGATTGGAATGACACCGACTCACGTCTTGTTGCCGAAGAGATGATTAAAGATGTTCTCAATCGTCCGTGGCTCCCAAATTATCAAATGACAAACAAGAAAGAGCCGGATGTAATTGTTGGAACGGTGCGCAACCGAACGAGCGAGCATATCTCAACAACAACGTTCATCAAGAATCTGGAACGCGAGCTGCTCAATTCCGGCAAAGTCAGTTTTGTCGCAAACAAGGAAGAGCGGCAGGAAATCCGTGAAGAGCGTGCAGACCAGCAAGAGAATGCTTCTGCGGAGACTATGAAGAAGTTCCAGCAGGAAACCGGTGCTGATTACATGCTGCGCGGCGACATTACAACGATTGTGGATCAAGAAGGCGGGGATAAGGTGAAGTTCTATCAGGTGAATCTCGAGCTTGTCGACCTGCAATCCAACAGAAAGGTTTGGATCGGGGAGAAGAAAATCAAAAAGCTTGTCTCGCAGAGTGGAAGCAAGTTCTGACGTGTGAACGTGATTGACGCATCATCTCGCCCTCCATGCGAAACCGTTCAAACGGTTTTCGCCCGCAGACTTTTTCTCATTAACACCCGACTTAAGTCGGGTGTTAATGAGAGCATGAGTAAAGTTCAACCGCTTCAGCGGTTTCAAGCAGAGCGAAGCAATTCGATAGTAGCAGATTGCTTCGTCGTCCGCCGCTGGCGGACTCCTCGCAATGACAGGTCAAGTTGGGTTTTTCCCAAAGCGCTGTGGCTTATTGCCGCGGCGCTTTCTTTTTTTCTCTTCGGATGCGCGAACATCGAAGCCCTTCAACGCGAAGTTGATGCGAACATCGCACGCGGCAACTACAAGCAGGCAATCGAACAAATTCGCGGCAACAACAAACTCTACGGCGAAAAGGAATCCGTCCTCTATAATCTCGACCTCGGCTTACTCTATCATTATCTCGGCGAGCCGGACTCGAGCAACAAGTTCTTCTTCCAGGCGGAGAAAGAGATTGACAACCTCTACACAAAAAGCGTCTCTCAACAAATCCTTTCGTTTATTATCAACGATAATATTATTCCCTACGAGGGCGAAGACTTTGAGAAAGTGATGGTGAACGTATTCCTTGCGCTCAACTTTGCCGAGAAGGGAATGGCGGATGAAGCGCTCGTCGAAGCACGCAAGGTTGATTTGAAATTGCGTGAGTATTCCAGACAGTACGAAGGGAAGAATACGTATCAGGAAGATGCGTTCATTCGCTATATCACCGGAGCGTTGTATGAAACTGCGGGTGAGATTAACGATGCATTCATCGCCTACCGCAACTCCTACGAAACTTACAAGACCTATCAAAAAGATTACGGGACAAGTGCGCCAAGTTTTTTGCTTGACGATATCGTGCGTACTGCAACGCTGATGGCGTTCACCGAAGAAAAAGAACAGTATGAAAAACTCGGCGGAAAGAAATACGACAGGAAGCGAGCAAAGCAGGAAGGAAGCATTCTTGTCGTAACGTACGTTGGACAAGCGCCGAAGAAGGAGCAGATAAAGCCAACCGTCTCAATTCCTGACTCGGCAGGAACTATTCACACGTTTCAGATTGCGTTGCCGAAGTTTGTGCCGCGTTATTTCGGCGGGCGTAAGTATTTTGTGGAAGCTGTCGGTGCATCGGATTCGTTGGTTGCAGCGCCCGAACTTGCGCAAGATATCACCGCAATTGCGAGTAAAGCACTGGACGAGCGTCTTACGCTTATCTATCTGAAAAGCGGCGGTCGCGCTTTGCTAAAATTTTTGGCAGCAGAGAAAGCCAAGTCCGACCTGAAGAAGAACGAGAGCAAGCTTGCGAACATCTTTGGCAGCATAGCAATTGATTTGGTTGTTGGAGCGACCGAGCAAGCCGACACGCGTGTGTGGAGAACGCTGCCTGCACAAATTCATCTTGCCCGCATAAACGTGAAGCCGGGAAAGTACACGCTCAAGGTTGCATCAAGTGACGGTCAATTCACATTACGGGATGTTCCTGTCAATGTCCAGGCGGGGAAGACGTCGTTTGTGATTGTTGATGATGTCCGTTAGTGCCATTCCAACTAATTTTACCGAATCCCGCACTGCGGGATGAAGGTAAAATTATTGTTGGAATGAGTTCCGCTTCTTGGAATCCCGCTCTGGAGCGGAATCCCAGAAAGCGGGACATCCCGCCATTTCTTTTGTGGCGGGATTGGCAAATGATGGTTGGAAGAGCACTAGTTGATCACGAACCGGTTTGCTTCCCTTTGCTGCTCAAGCCGTGTTTGCAAGCCGCTGATGAAATAGAGAAAGCTTGGCATAGGCATCGCTTTATCGAGCTTGAAGTCGATAGTAGGATTTTCGACGTCGACAACATCGCGGAGTTCGCGGTAGCCTGAGTTCCACGCGAACAGGATGTTTCTCAGCCGCTCATCAGTGCGAATGTTCTTGTAGAGATTTATGCCGTTCATCTTCGGCATACTGATGTCGGAGATGACTAAGTCCACCGGCTCTTTACGCAACAGCTCAAGCGCGGCTTCTCCGTTCGGCGCCGTCACTATGCTGAACGAATGCAAGCGCAACACTTCCGCCATCAAGTTGATGTACACAGGATCATTATCAACAAGCATTATCTTCATCACTGTACTTCCCCTGTCAAAGGTTTGGATTCCATGTTATTAAGGTGGAGGGGAGAATTTCCGCCGGAAGGTGATGCAAGTTCAATACCACGAATGCAGCGGCGCAACTTGTCTGTCTTGCGCACATTCACGTATGACTGGACTGCGCAGTACATGTTGATTCTCCAAAGTAAGGCTCAGTTTCTTCACGCGGCGCTTGGTTGATCTTCCATCAAATTCAGTTATATTTCACTCAGTTGTTCGAGACAAATTCCTTTCCATCACTTCACTCAGACACAGCTATGAACACCACTGCGTCGCTTGACGATGTGTATCGGGTCATCTTCAACGATCATCACGATCCATTTCAAGTCTTAGGTCCGCACATAATGGAGCTGGACGGAAGACAGTGCCTTGTCATCCGTGCTTTCATTTCTGATGCGGAGAGTGTTTCCGTCGTAGCGAAGGTTCAGAAGAAGACGCGGGCAAAGAAGGGTGAAGCACAGACCAACAGTAAGAAGAAGCCATCTCTTGCCGAAAAAGAATATCCGATGGAGAAAATTCACGCCGATGGGTTCTTCGAGGTTATTATAGAAGATCAGCAAGAAGTCATTCCCTATCAGTTGCGGAAAACGACAACGTCCGGCAACATTGAAGTCTTTCACGATTCATATTCGTTCATGCCAACACTGACTGACTTCGATGTGTATCTCTTCAACATGGGAGACAACCATAAGATCTACGAAAAGTTAGGAGCGCACTACGCCGACGTGAATGGCATCGGTGGAGTGCAATTTGCAGTCTGGGCGCCGACGGCGAGAAGCGTGAGCGTGATTGGCGATTTCAACAATTGGGATCGCCGCTCTCATGCGATGCGTGTCTTGGGTTCGTCCGGGATATGGGAGATTTTTATTCCGGGATTGCCCGAAGGTTCACTCTACAAATTTCATGTGAAGACGCGGCAAGGTTTTGTTCTCGACAAAACTGATCCGTACGGAACGGAGATGGAAGTTCGGCCTCGCACTGCGGCGAAGGTGAATTTCCTTCACGGCTACACGTGGAACGATAACGAGTGGATGGAGAAGCGAGCGAAAGAAGATCAGTTTTCCAAACCAATGTCAGTCTATGAAGTCCATCTTACCTCATGGAAGCTGGATGAAGATGGCGGGTGGCTCTCGTATCGTGAACTTGCAGAAAAGCTTGTTGACTACGCAAAGGAAGCCGGCTACACACACATTGAGTTGATGCCCGTGAGCGAACATCCGTACGACGGTTCGTGGGGCTATCAAGTGACCGGCTACTATGCACCCACAAGCCGATTCGGAACCCCGCAGGATTTTATGTACTTCGTTGACCATTGCCATCAAAACGGCATAGGAGTTTTTCTCGATTGGGTTCCCGCGCATTTTCCGAAAGATATTCATGCGCTCGCGCAGTTCGACGGCACGCATGTGTATGAACATGCCGACCCGCGCAAAGGCGAGCACATGGATTGGGGAACATACATCTTCAACTATGGCCGCAGCGAAGTTAAAAACTTTCTGATCAGCAATGCATTGTACTGGCTGGAGAAGTATCATATTGACGGCTTACGCATCGATGCGGTTGCTTCGATGCTGTATCTCGACTACTCGCGCAAAGAGGGCGAGTGGATTCCCAACCAATACGGCGGACGAGAGAACCTTGAAGCAGTGGATTTTCTGAAGCATCTCAACAGTGTTGTTCACAAATATCATCCGGGCGTGATGACGATTGCAGAAGAGTCAACATCGTGGCTCGGTGTCACGCATGCGCTTGAACATGGAGGCCTCGGCTTTGACCTGAAGTGGAACATGGGCTGGATGCACGACATGCTTGAATATTTTTCCAAAGACCCGGTGTATCGTTCTCACCATCATCGCAATCTGACCTTTGCTTTACTCTACGCGTTCAATGAACGCTTCTTGCTGCCGCTTTCGCATGACGAAGTTGTGCATGGCAAGCGTTCGCTCTTAGACAAAATGCCCGGCGATGTTTGGCAGAAGTTTGCCAACCTTCGTGCGCTGTACTCGCTGCTGTATGCGTTCCCCGGGAAGAAGCTTTTGTTCATGGGGGGCGAGTTTGGGCAGTGGACGGAATGGAACTTTGAAAAGCAATTGGATTGGGCGCTGCTCGACTTTGAATATCATCAAGGCGTGTATCGCTTGGTTCAGGATTTGAACAGACTCTATAAAACTCAGCCCGCTCTTCATGAAGTTGATTTCTCTTACACAGGCTTCGAGTGGATTGATTTCTCTGACAGCGCGAACAGCACTGTCTCGTTCGAACGGAAATCGAATGACGGACATGAGACGGTGATCGCCGTTTTCAACTTTACGCCGGTGCCGCGACATGGTTTCCGCGTCGGTGTGCGACAAGAGGGAGCGTACAACGAGCTCTTCAACAGCGACGCCTCAGTATATGGCGGCAGCAATCTTGGAAACTCAGGAGAAGTGCAATCAGAGCCTGTCCGATGGAATGATCGTGACCATTCAGTGGTGCTTACGTTGCCGCCGCTCGGCGCATTATATATGAAAAAGAAGTAGCCTGCTCAACGAGTCGAGTCGTCGACCGTCAAGCTTCATCACAGGTCTACGACCCCGTAGGGGCTCACTTCTCATCACAAAGAGAATCCCATCAGGTCTGGATACAGAAAATGAGAAGAGATTAGCGATCAGATTTGCGAAGGAGGCTCCTAGCGAAGCTTCGCCTCAAACCGACGAGATGCCTTTGTATAACACGAGAGTTTTATGTTGCCACGAAGAAGCACATAAGGCACAAGAAGTTTGAAAGAATTCTCGGTTATTCCCTTGTGTCTTTTGTGCCTTTTCGTGGCAAGAATTATTCTGCACGAGCATTTCGGTGCAAAAAACTTGACGCATTTGTCGAAGTTTTGGCTTATGAGAGTTCCCAGATGAAAATCGTACTTACCGGCGGCAGCGGGTTTATCGGCAAGCGGCTTATCGAGAAGCTTGTTTCCGCGCAGCACAACATTGTGCTTCTTTCTCGAAATCCATCGTCTGTGAATATGAGTATATGGTATACAGTGGCTGTGAAACAATGGGATGGAAAAAATCCCGGCGATTGGGCAGCAGATGTTGATGGCGCTGATGCGGTGATGAATTTTGCAGGCGAGCCAATTGCGGCAAAACGCTGGACGACCGCACAGAAAGAAAAAATAATCAATAGCCGGGTCGATGCGACACGAGCAATCGTTGACGCTATCAAGCAAGCTAAGAGGAAGCCGTCAGTCCTCATCAATGCCTCTGCGGTCGGCTACTATGGCTCGGTTGAGAATGACGAAGTCACTGAGGCGTACAAACGCGGCGACGGGTTTCTTCCAATTGTTTGCGACAAGTGGGAAACTGAAGCACGCACAGCAGGGAACCTTGGCGTTCGTGTTGTCCTGCTTCGCATGGGTGTCGTAGTAGGTGAAGGCGGTGGTGCGCTTGAAAAAATGGCGCTCCCATTTAGGATGTTCGTCGGCGGACCGGTTGGCTCTGGCAAGCAATGGTTTCCGTGGGTTCATCGTGATGATGTTGTTAATATCGTACTCTTCGCACTTGAAAACTCAAGGCTCTCAGGTCCTGTCAACGTTGCTGCCCCTGAATCAGTGACGATGAGACAATTCTGCGACGCGCTTGGCAAAGCAATGCATCGTCCATCGTGGGCACCCGTACCCTCTTTCGTTCTGAGACTCGCGCTCGGGGAGATGGCAGAAATGCTTCTCACGGGGCAGCGAGTTGTTCCATCCAAACTGAGACTCAACGGTTATTCATTCCGCTTTCCGAAATTAGATGGTGCGTTAGCCGATATTTTTTCGTAACTTCACACCGACCTTCAAGTTAAATGGGGACAAGGGAACTCCCGTTCCCGTTATTCAAAACGTTCTTCATACTATTCAACATAATCGCTCAACGTTTCATGTAACGGTTAGGTGGAGCCGTAATGAATGTTGTAAAACTCTTTGTTCTTGTTGCTCTTCCTGTTGCATTGTTCATCGCCGCCGGGTTCTTTGGTGCTGGAGAGGAAGTACTGTTCTTTGGCTTTCTCCTGTTGCTTGTTATTTCCGTTGGCATGTATTGGTTCAGCGACATAATTGTGTTGAGGATGTGCGGCGCAGAGCTGCTTACTGTCTATCACAGTCCAACGATTTTCAGGGCGGTGGAGGAGATGTGCACACAGGCTGATCTTCCGGTGCCAATGATTTACATGATTGCAGAAGAGGCACCGAACATTTGCTCTGTCGGACGGAATCCACGCAACGCGGGACTTGTGTTCACTGACGGCATTTTGAAATCACTCAGTGCAGATGAACTTCGCTGCGCAATTGCGCACGAGCTTGTTCACATCTACCGACGCGATACACTGCTTGCGACGCTTGCAGCAACATTTGCAAGCCTTCTCGGTATGAGCAGCAAAGCTGCGCGACAGACCGCGTCAGCAGATGATGTATCCACGCCAGCGGATGGAAGACTACGAGGCTTTGCGTTCAACGGGATACTGACGCCGTTCGCTCCAATTGCAGCGACTCTCATTCAATGGTTAATTGATGTGAAAAGAGAATTTCGTGCCGATGAACACGGGGCAAAGCTCACAGGCAATCCGCTTGCAATGGCAAATACAATCCGCACGATGGAAAAGAAAAAGCATGTAACACCAATGGACGTTGTTCCTGCGGTTGCCCATCTCTTTATGGTTAGTCCTCTACGGCCAGGGCGCATTGAGCGAATGTTCTCAACTCATCCCTCAATGGTGCGGAGAATAGAACGCCTTGAAGCAATGCATCGTTCGATGCCTCGATCAAAACATGTTTCTGTAACGAAATAAGAGAGCTTTCACAATGAAACCACAATGGATTGTAGTATTCTTCCGTGCTTTTTGCATCGTTGTCTTGTTTATGATTTCCTCACCTTTGCCCGTTTGGGCAAAGACACTTCCCAATAGATTTCCTCCCATTGTCTTTGTTTCTCGCAATCCGCTCAAAGTACATTCATCCGGCGATTTGCCTGGCATTGGACCTCAGTACCGAACTGCGATAACTGGCGGCAAGCTCATGATTCGTGAGAAGAATGGAAATCTCCGAACGCTTGTTGATTCGACAAAACTCATTGATGTTGCTGACCCGTGTGTTTCGTGGAATGGAAAGAAAATTCTTTTCTCCGGGGCGCAACACGCCGACAGCAGTTGGAGAATTTTTGAAATCAATGTTGATGGAACTCGATTTCATCAGCTTACGTTTTCCGATAGAAACTTAGACCTCTCGCAATTTGGCGCTGCGGCACCGCTCTTCACGCGTTACGATGATTTCGATCCATGTTATCTTCCGGGCGGGAAGATTGTTTTTGCGAGTACACGTTATCCTTCAATGGCGATGGCTGCTCAAATTCGGGCAAGCAATTTGTATGTCATGGATGCCTATGGTAAGAATCTTCATCGCATTACAAGTGAGCGCAACGGCGGAGAGGAGCCGGCAATTGATCCTGTAACGGGAAAGATCGTGTACGCTCGCTGGTGGGCGAACATTGATCGTCCGAGCAATCAAACCAAAAACAAACTCTCGCGTGAAGACGCAACTGCGCTCACTGACGACATAGCCAACCTCTGGCACGCTGTCGCGATCAATCCTGATGGCGATGCGCTGAAGCTGTACGCCGGCTTTGTTCGCACTCGTTACGGAACACAGACGTACAAGCCTGCTCTTCTTCGAGATGGAAAACTTCTCAGCACGTTTTCGCCCCGCACCTCGCTTATTCCAACTGCCGATGGAACAGGTATTCGTTGGTTTAAGCCCGGCGCTGATTATGAGCATCACATTATCGGTGTGAGGTCTGATGAATCGTTGCGACTGCAATCCACCATCAATCCGCCATACGCAACTGACCCGGTCGAGCTTTCATCAAACACAATTCTCTTTTCTTATTCCTCTGATGGCAAAGACTACGGCATCTACTCGTGCACTCTTCAAGGCGATGATTTGCAGAGGGTGATTGATTTGCCTGGAAGGCTGGAGTTGGAGCCGCAAGCCGTGGCTGCGAAGAGGATTCCACCAATCGTTCCCGAGCTTTTTCTCTCGCCGGTAGTTGATCTTCCTCCAACTGAAGATCCTGAAACATACGGACGGAACGATTTCTTCCGTTTTGATTGCATGAACATTTTTACCAACGGCAAAGTTGATGAGCCAATACTTGACGCTCCCCGCATTGCACAGGACTTGACGATTCAGTTTTTCATGAATCCCCAGCGGCAAAGTGGTGAGCGACCCGACCCTTCCATCTTACTTAAAACTGCACCGGTTTTTTACATGGGCGGGATTCACGAGCACGATGTACCTGCCGAGGTTCCTCTCTTCGAGCAGATTGTTGACGACAAGGGGAAGGTTGTTGAAACGACCGATGGCAAGTTTGCTCATGTCGCCGGATTTAATTTCGCTCGTCTTGGCTCGGGCACGAAATGCGTCGGTTGCCACATCGGTCACTCGGTGCTCGAAGTGCCGAAGAACGGCGCGCTTGCAGAGTGGTTCAACGCAGCGCCTTCCGCCGCTGTGACGGCAAGCTCAACATTCAAATATAAAAACGATACATTGTACGCCAGCCGCAACGCAGTTGACCGCCAGGCACGCGTTGGCGGCGATTCAGTGGTTTGGGTCGCAGAAGAAGGCAAAGGAGCGTGGCTGGAGTTACGCTGGAATATCCCCATTGAAGCCAGACAGTTCGTCCTCTACAATATTGAAAAGAATTCATCTGCCGGCACAACAATTTTACTGCAAGATTGCAGAATTCTTTTATATTACAAAGGCGTTGAAGTTGGGTCTGTCCTCTCGACGGGACCACTGAGTTCAAACGGAACTCCGATTTCAATTCGCCCCACCAAGATTGACGCCGCACGAATTACGATTACGAAGATCTCCGGAACAATTAAACACAAACCAATCGCAGGTCTGGCAGAAGTTGAAACGATAGCAAGGCTTTTTCTCATTACACCACATCACTAACAAATTAGGGAGTACCATGAAGAAACTCTTCGGCGTTCTTTTGCTGACGATCGTTGTCTGCACGTATACGTTTGCTGATGGATTTCTCAGCGTTCACTCATCGAACGGCGTGGATGTTTGGGCTGCCGGCATTAATGGCAATGTGTTTCATTCTGTTGATGGCGGCGGAACATGGAGCAGCTTCACACAAGGAACAGGAACGTTGCGCAGCGTGCATACACTCGGCAACGCGGTATGGATGGTCGGAGATAACGGAAAGTGTTTTACTTCTACCAACAACGGCAGCACGTGGACAGAACAAACGCTGATTGGCGGCAACAGCGTGAATGGAGTTTTGTTGATTGACAGCCAAGCAGGATTTGTTGTCGGTAACGGCGGCGCCATTCTTAAGACAATCAACGGCGGGACGACATGGGAGGCGAAAAGTTCTTCCACAACACAGAAGCTGAATGCAATTGCTTTCGCTGATGCACAAGTCGGCTATGTTGTGGGTACTGCAGGCGTTGTGCTTAGATCCACTAATGGTGGAGATACCTGGACAGGTATTGGAGGCTCGGGCTGGACGAAGGACATTACGGCGATTGCCGTGAATGGTTCGACCATCTATGTGACAGGTGGCGATGCCTTCTGTGCGAAGAGTGTCAACGGAGGCTCTGCTTGGACGGTCTTGAGCTTCACGACAGACTCACAATCAGATGTGAATGGAGTTTTTGCGAAGAGTGCAAACGAAGCAGTTTTTGTTGGTGGTGGTGGTTATGTGCGTGTGACGAACAATGGTGGATCGACTTTCACATGGGGAAGGCACTCGCTTCACGGAACTTTGAATTCTGTCTTCTTTTATGATAGCATGAACGGCTGGGCATGTTCTGAAAAGAGCAATGTTGTCTTGAGAACAACGGATGGCGGACTAATCTGGACGCTGCCTGTTGGAACGACTGTGACTACGAACTGGACTCAGAAGTTGAACGTGAGTGCGACTGTGCGTGGCAACGCGTTCAGTATGAATGTATACAACAAGAATATCATCTACTGTGCGCTCGGTACACTCGTGTACGCGAGTTACAATCGTGGTGAAACGTGGACACAGATTGCAACTATGCCGAGCGGCGGCTCGAAAGTGAATTCTTTCTACGTCTCACCAAAAGATACAAACCTTTGGGTTGCTGCATACGGCGCGCCCGATAGAATCGTGCGATCAACAAATCATGGCGCAACATGGACGGTCACGCTCACGAAAGATTTTTCGGAGTATGGAATGCCGTTAGAGATGGACGGCTCTCATCCAGACACGTTAGTGTTCGGTCCCGAAGACGGACATATTTGGCGCTCAACTGACTTTGGTGCGACGTGGACCGATTACAGCACGCCCGGCTTCAGAAGCCCCTGCGACATAGTTGTAGTTCGCGATAATCCTGATGTAATCTGGGTTGGCGATGGTGTTACCGGCTCAGGTCAGGGACAGATGTTCCGCTCACGCGACGGCGGACGAAGCTTTCAGTTGATCTACTCAACAACGGGATCGGAAATTCCCACAACTGTCGGAAGTTCGCTGGATAACAAACTCGGCTATGCAACCGCTTGGGGCTCAGGCGGCGTGATGAAAACTGTTGATATGGGACAGGCTTGGAGTTCTGTTGCAACAACAGGTTCCACATGGGGCGTGGATATTGCCAAAGATGACCCGAACGTTCTGATGTACGGCGTGTATGGTGGTGCGACATCGTATCTTTCATCGAATGCTGCTGCATCGTTTACCACTTCAACTTTGAACGGATCGAACTATGCGATCTATGCGTACGACAGAGGAACATTCCTTGCTCAGCAGAGTGGCGGTATATTCAAGTACAACTTCCTCTACACAGTGCCGACCAGCAATACGCAAGCTCTCACACTGACAGCACCAAACGGCGGAGAGAATTGGTCTTACGGTACAACAAGAAACATTACGTGGACGTCGAGCAACATTTCCAACATAAAGATTGAGTACAAAACTTCCCCGACTGCCGCATGGCAAACGGTTGTTGCAAGCACACCAGGTGGTGCCGGTACATTTGCTTGGGCAATCCCAAACGCTCCGACAACTCAAGCGCGTGTGAGAATTTCTGACGTTGCTGATAACAATCCGATTGACAGCAGTGATGGTGTCTTCTCCATTACGGTTGCAGCGATCGCAGCGCAGCCAACCTCGTTGAGCTTTGGTCCTGTTACGGTTGGCTCAAGCCGCACGGAAATCGTCACGCTGACCAACAACGGTACTGCGGCTCTCGTTATTTCGAGCGTCACAGCAAGCAATCCAAGTTTTGTTGCTGGACGAAGCTCGTTTACGATTTCAGCAGGACAGGCGGATACGCTTTCTGTTCGCTTCTCACCGAGTAGTATTCAAACCTTCAATGAGCAGTTGAACATCACCTGCAACGCACCAGGCAGCCCATTCGCTGTTCCATTAACAGGAACTGGTATATCATCCGCTACGCTGGCAGTGCTTGTGCCTAATGGTGGCGAAGTCTGGCCGGCGAACACAACACACGCCATTACATGGTCGGCAACAGGATTAGAGAGAGTTGAGATTTCCTATAAGACTTCCCCGACAAGTACCTGGCTGCGCATAGCCCAAAGTGTTCCAGCGTCACAGGGAAGTTTCTCCTGGACCGTG
>ORMF010335318.1_pt1 | contig 19994 bp, 14 predicted proteins | sample 1779871 | NCBI WGS metagenome assembly ORMF01 (sample SAMEA104232316, study PRJEB22302) | groundwater metagenome | biome: forest; feature: aquifer; material: groundwater | place: USA | collected 2011-08-07 | depth 5.4 m | reverse complement strand
TGTTAATAACAGATATCGAGACCACTCTCTTGTAAAAGAAAGAATCCAAAACATCTTAGCTGCCTTAACCCCCTCTGACATAGAAGCTGTCACTGTTGTCATAGAAGCTACAGCTCTTCCTTGTCAATCCTATCGATTTGTAACAAAAGACCTATATCGATATAGACAAGGGGCTTTAAGCCCCTTTGAAATGCAGACCCTTTCTCCTATGGAAGAAGCTTCTCCTCTTCCAAATGACTATGAATCCATTACATTATTTAAACGATCTAAACCCATTTGGACCTTTACCTTAAGGCCTAGATTTATTAGTTTCTTTGGCAATACCCAAGGAAAATTCAAATGCAACCTCAGCGCAATCGCATCTCCTGAAGGATATTTATTTAGCGACTATTACTACAAAACTCTTTTCAGTTATTCTATCGTTTCCAACACGAAAGGAATGACAGGAGTTGATCGACTCAACCCCTCTCATATGTTTGTGGTGAGATCCGATTCAATGAAATACCATCAAACAAATACCCTCCATCCGGAACAAGCCTTCATCCAACGCTCTTGGAACCTAGAAAAAGGTTTCTTCTACCGGCTTGCCACCGGATTTTTTGAAGCAGCTTATGCAGGAGCCGCAACAGAATTCCTCTATTATCCAGTACACTCCCCTTTTGCAATTGGCTTAGAATGTGCTACTGTATGGAAAAGACGATATGATGGAATCGGTTTTTTTTATAAGGTGAGAAAATTTGATGGAACAAAGGTAGAGCACCTTCCCTTTACAGGCTTCCAATGTTTCTTAGATCTTTACTACGACTATAAGCCCCTTTGCATGGATTGCAAAATCACAGCCGGACGATTTCTTGCAAAGGACGTCGGAGCCCGTTTTGAAGTAGGACGTTACTTCCCAAGTGGCATGCGCTTTTCTCTTTGGTACTCTCTTACAAACGCTAATGAAAAGTTAAATGGCCATAGATATCACGATAAAGGATTTTCCTTTATCCTTCCTCTAGATGTCTTCATGAAACAAAGCAGCAGGAATTATGTCGGATATGCAATGTCAGCTTGGCTACGAGATCAAGCAGCCCAAGCTGACACTGGCAAAAAACTCTACTCTATTCTTAGTGAAGAAAGAGTGTATCCTTAAAGCTTACTCATAATTCTTCCAATATTTGTCATATATCTCAGGGTGTTCTCTTTGAATAAAATTCTTCATTGAAAAATCCTGACATTCTGAAAACTCCTTATGATACTGCCATAAAGTTCCTGCAGAATATTCACTCCAGCCTTTTTCAGCAAAAGGCAACCTTCTTTCACGAAAAAAACTTTCATCTCTAAAAAAATAATGGTTTAAACATATGTATTCATCATATACGCCCCAACGCCACCCGGCTTTTGGACCATCAAGAATCATATCATCTCCATTTCCATTCACATATTTTCCCTTAGAGTTAAGTTGAGCCCAGTGAACCCACCACACACTATCAACATCCACTTCTTCTGGACGCCAAATACTTTTTCCGTTTCTGTTTTTGTCATGCTCTTTTCTTGCTGAGGCGGTAAGGCGAGTTAAAATGGGCTCTCCTTTTGGAATATATATCCCGTTTGTTCCAAAGCTGCGCCAACTTACAAAAACAGCAGAAACTTCTGAAAAATAAGCATTCAAGCACTCAGGGACTGTTTTATTTTTTTTCAAAAGAAAAAATTCATCTATATCAATAAAAGTAAGCCATTTTGCTTTTCCCTTAGCTCTTTTTAAAGCATCTTTAACCGCTTCAGCCTGCAACTTAAAAGGAAACATTCCCGACTTTGATTCAATAGGCTTTTCTGGAGGCCAAGCAAGGATTTCTACCAGCCCTTTTTCTATATAAGGAGCCAATACCTCATCCCAATTATCCGTACTTAAATTGTTATATAGCCAAAAATGGTCAGCTCCCACCATAAGATGATACTCTATCCATTCTTTTAAATAGGGAGCCTCATCTTTAAACATGGTTGCAATAGCAAATTCATAAGCCAAAAGATTTGATCCACAAATCCACACACAAGAAAAAAATACTAATATTTTATTTAACATAGAAGCCTCATCAAAAATCGATTTATTAACCACAATTGATCGTTATACTATGTTATTGAAAATATTTAATCATTAAGAAAACAATGAACATGCCACTAGTCACTTTTTAAATTGAATTTTAACCTATAAAGCCTTATTCTTAAATAAATTGAGAACTAGGGTAAAAAATGCAAAAACTCCCCATCAGCATCAGCGGATTTTCCGAACTACGAAAAAAAATGTGTATACGTAGATAAAACAAAATACATCTATTCTTTACTCAAGAATAATTCTAGAACTTTTTGAAGGACTTTGGATTGCAAAAAGCGATTATTCCTTTGAGCCCAAGGGGATTATTAGTCTTGATTTTTCTAAGTTAACAACAGATACTAAAGATGGTTTTGTAAGAAGTTTGATCTATGTATTGAAAGAAATAGGAAAAACAAACGAAGTTCTTTTAAGTGTAAATCCCGATTTAAATGTCGTTTTTATGGACTTGATCTCCGCCCTTTATAAAAAGTTCCAATTTGTAGCCATTCTCATCGACGAATATGACTATCCTATTTTACATACACTTCATAAACCTGATCTAGCGATAGAAATTCGCGATGTCATGAAAAGCTTTTCCAGTGTAGTTAAAGCTCAAAAAGATTTTGTTGAATTTGTGTTTGTTACTGGAGTTAGTGCCTTTAGTAAATCAGGTCTTTCTTCTGGATTAAACAACTTGGACAATCTCAGTATGAATGAAGACTTTTTTGGCATTTGTGGATATACAGATCAAGAAGTCGATCTATACTTTAAAGAACACATAGAAAAATGGGCTGATCTTAGAAAAATTTCTTACAAAGAAATAAGAGAAAATCTTAAAAATTGGTACAATGGATATTGTTTTAAAGAAAACACTCCAACAATTTATAGCCCTTTTTCTCTTACCTGTGCTTTACATAGTAAAGAAATACAAAACTTCTGGTTTCAATCGGCGACTCCCCAGTTTTTATTAGATGAAATCAGCAAAAAAGAAAGACAAGAAGAATGTAAGTTTCTTGGCATGGAAGAATTTCAAGGGAGCATGGATTTATTACAGACCTTTGAAATTGAGTGCACCCCTTTAACTGCCCTCCTATTTCAAACGGGTTATTTAACCATTCAAGATTATGATCCCGAATCTAGACTCTATCAGTTAAAATATCCGAATCTAGAAGTAAAGACGGCCATGCACAGGCACCTTTTAATTGCTTTAACAAAGATTTCTCCAGATCCTTTTGACAATCTCATAGCTAAAATATTTAGAGCCCTCCGTCAAGAAAATATAGAAGAGCTCATAGAATGCTTCACGAGTATCTTTAGCAAAATCCCCTATCAGATTCATCAAACAGCAGAAAAATTCTATCATGCCATTTTACAAGCTCTATTTGTAGCCTGTAATATTAAATCCCATGCAGAGTACTCTACAAGCCAAGGACGAGCCGATATTATATTAGATCTTCCCTCCATGTATTATATATTGGAGCTCAAAGTGAATAAATCTCCCGAAGAAGCTCTTAATCAGATAGAAACTCAAAAATACTATGAGCCCTTTTTACACGAAGGGAAGCCCATTCGTGCCATTGGGATTTCTTTTACTCGAAAAAATGCATCCAAAAAAGTAAAAAGTCTTTTTTCTATTACCTTTGCAACAAAAAAACTCCGAGAATAAGATCTAACCTTCTCTTTAGTTGAGTAGTTTCCAATTCTATACCTGGCAGCTCATCCTATATTTCGCGTTTGATCTGCCGGTTATAAAGAGAATAAAAGTGGATTTGGGATTCCTGGTCGGCGTATAAACCTCGGTATAACCGGGATTTTTCGCTTTTTAGCCTTCTATTTTTAGGAGGAACCTTACGCCACCGGTTTTCAAAACTATTGCACAATCCTCTGGCACTACTTACCTTTAGCGATCATTTGACGAATTGAAAATTCCACTTCAAACGGATGGTGTCGATACCATTCAGCGATATCCATAGGTAGATACACTCTTTCTTTTGCTTCTTTTTTCGTTCCCTTGGGTCTTCCTGCTCCTTCTCTCTTTCCTCCACAACCTTTTGTGGCCTTTTCTATATGAGGTGCCAAATTATCTTTCAACCTCTCCTCAATAAAGTCTCGCAGGTATAATGGATAATTCTGGACAACCTCATCTTCAGAATCTCCGGCATATTCAACATCCGGATAAGAAGAATGGCTAAATATCCAAGAATTAAAATCCTTATCAAACCAAGGTTTTATTTTTCCAATTTCTTTTAGAGCTACATCTAAATGTTCTTTAATTTTTTTTGCGGAGGCCATTGCCAACCCCTTTTCTTAAATTCTCTCTCGGTCTTTTGTACACTAAAAGCGATAACTTCCTGCTTTGTGTTCTTTCCATGAGCAATTTTAATCGCGCATAAAAACTCATCTTCTTCATTGAAGAGCTTGTACGCTCTCATCCATCGGCTTAAACGACACATACTTCCTTACTAATAATATTAAGTGTAGAATATTTGGGATAAAAAATCAAGAACTCCAAACAAGAAGCTATACATCAACAGTTTACAGATTTAAAAACTAGCTTAACTTTGTCTAAAAAACAACTCCTCACCAGCTTCAAGCAAGGAGCTCTCCTACTTACCTTACGCTAATTTTAAGCGCTCAAAAACTTGACCTGTTACTTCTTTAGCCTTCCTAACAATTATACTTTCTTGCTTTTTATCTGCAGGAATCTCAATAGGATCGCCATTAGCTGCGTAGGGTCCAGCAACATCAATGCAAGCTCCTGTTACTCTTAAAAGCTGAGGCTCTTTCAGAGCTTCTAAATCTCTTCTTTTGGCTGTAATGATCTGACGCTTTTCAAGATCGATAGGCATTTGCGTTCCTGCAAAAGACATATGCTGCTCTTCTAACCACTGAGGAAATAAAGCATACGTTCCAGCAACAAAACAGTTGACTACCGGGATTGCTGCTATCCCATTATAAAGAGCTAGCATTAGATGCTTCATGGCACTTTCAAATACAGAAGAAACCTTTTCTACGGTCTCAGTATTATATTCAAGTGCTGCTATCACTAATTTAGTAACGCCTGCGCTGGCATGATAACAAGCTCCAAAAAAACAAAAAGCGCGACCAAGCGTTAGAGTAGCAACAAAACGAGCTGTGACAGCCATTGCGTGACTCATGCTGAGCTTATCAGAATCTAAACTCATATTCTCATTCCAATGAGGTATGCCAGGTTGCATCCCTAAAAATTCCCCTAGGTCGGCAAATCCTTGAGGAAGCCCTCGAGCAAAAGCACTAAAATTTGGATTAATCTGCCCTCTTCCCAAAGAGTTTTCATTTAAATTGATCATAAAATTCCTTTTTAAAATTAGAGAAATGATAGTCTAAAATCTTAAAAAGAAAAACTCAAGCTCTATAACCTACAGCATCGACAAAATACGAGGGATGGCATAACTCACCATACAATCAGCTCCAGCTCGCTTAATACTAATTAAGGCCTCTAAAAAAGTTTTATCTGCATCTAAATATCCTTTTTCTGCAGCTGCCATCACCATAGAATACTCTCCACTTACATGATACGCGCAAATAGGAAGCTCTGTACCTTGTCTCATTTTAGCAATAACATCTAAATAAAAAAGAGCCGGTTTCACCATAAGAATATCTGCTCCCTCTTCCTCATCTAAAGCCATTTCTCTAAGGGCCTCTCTCACATTTCTAGGATCCATCTGATAACTTTTCTTATCTCCAAATTGCAACTTAGATCCCAAAGCTTCTCGAAATGGACCATATAAAGAAGAAGCATACTTAGCTGTGTAAGAAAGGATCCCTACTTCTGTATATTTTTTTTCATCTAAAGCTCTACGAATGGCTCCTATCCTCCCATCCATCATATCTGAAGGGGCGATGCAATCAGCCCCTGCCTCTGCATACAAAAGAGACATCTTTTGCAAAATAGCAACTGTTTCATCATTTAATACATATCCTGATGAGTCAACAATTCCATCATGCCCATGAGATGTAAAGGGATCTAAAGCCACATCACACAAAATATGAAGAGAGGGGACCTCTTTTTTTATAAAAGAAATGGCTTCAGGAATAGCCTCCTCTTTAGAAAGAGCATAACTTCCATTTAGATCTTTTTTAGCTTCTGCAGGAAAAAGTAATATGGCAGAAACCCCTTTTGCATGCAAAAGGGCAGCTTCTTTTATAAGCTCATCTTTTGACCACTTAAAAACCCCTGGAAGAGAAGGAATAGGCTCTTTTCTCCCCTTTCCTGGCACAACAAAAAAGGGCATAATGAAATCTTTAGGGGAAAGCAGGGTCTCTTGACATAAAGACCTAATCGAATCATTTCTTCTATTCCTTCTAGGCCTTTTTAACATGTAGACTTCTCCTATCCATTTTTTTTGTAAGGAACCAGCGGATACCAATAAATAAAAGGCTGAAATATTTCTATCGATTCCATCCAAGGATCCATAAAATCAATAATCCGATCTTCTTCCGGAAATAACTCATCACAATACCTTGGACTAACGTTATCGGGAACAAGTCCTATATAGTCTTGACCTGTAACCATACGTAAAATCTCTTCAGCTCCAGCTAAACAAAAAGGGATCTTCTTTTCATAAAGAGCTAATGCCATGTTAATGGTTTCAATCACTCTTACAGAGCTAGAGCCTGCTAAAGTAAGCTGCCATTTTTTATTATCCGATTCAGAGACCCGGAATAAAATATGAGTTAAACTGCCTCCTCGACAGATTTCCCATGGATGCGCTCCAGATCGACTCGACTCATACCAGGCTCGAAAAGCCTCTTCTGAAGATCCATCAATTTCTGTGAGTCCCGCATCCCTTGTATCGGAATGTATTTTATATTTTTTCAAAGGGGTCCACTTCTTATCATAGGGGAGCTTTGTATTGGCATCATAAGCAATAGCGCAATACCGAAAAAAATCATCCGCTGTCATGCGATCTAACTCATGTTCTTCTTTGATAACAGGAAGACTCTCCTTAAGCTTTTGAATTTTTTCTGCTCCAAGCTCTTGATCTACTCGGTTTTCTTCAACAACTACATCCCAATAATCTTGCCTTCGAATACGCCCCACTCGATTACGTTTAGAAAGCTGGCTTTCCAGCATAGCATTATATTTGTCAGCATCCGTTAGGATTGCATTGATAATTTCAGATAGTTTTTTATCAAGAAAAACAAGAATCTTTTTTTGCTCTTTGAATAAGTGATCTTTACCAATAAGCTCTTTGCCTTCTTGCATCAAAATGCCATACTTATCAAAAGACAAAATAAATTCAACCATGTAAGAAGTTTTTTGCAAAACTAATTGATACCATTTGACTGGTTCCGGATAAGAAGACTCCCACTCCCATTTAAGTTCTGTACGGATATTTTCTAACTCTTCCTCGTCTTCTTCCTCTTCATCTGCCATAGATTCTTTCAAATAAGAGTCCAAAAAACCACAGGGCATTTCGACCCAAAATGTCCAACGTTCGCTGTACTCATCTTTTACAGGTTCAATAAGAGCTACATGCTTTTCCATTTTTTTTAGCGCATCGGAAATCGACTTGTTCTGAAATCTTTGGGCAACCATGGAGTGATCTTCAAACTTTTTTAAAAGCGCATCCAGTTGATAAGCAGTTTCCATATCCCTCTCTCTTTACGAAGTCTTACTAATTGATACATTGTCAAACGTTATTTTATGAACAAGCCATACTATGAATTTCTTGTACTTGATCTAAAGGTAAGTCGGTTATTTCAACGACAATGCTTGGATCTGAAAAACCTTCTCTTTTAAATTTCTCCGCTAAACCCATAATTTCACCTCCAATTTTAGGTGGTAACGCATTTTGTATTAATTTACTCAGATCATTAACCGTGTACCTCATGTTAGCAATCACCATCACATATTGAGCTAATTGTAACAAAAACGGATCATTTCCTTCTATAGACAGTTTTTCAAAACCTTGAGCTAAATCTCTTAACTCTTCTTTAAGCTTCTCACTACAGCTCTCTTCAGCCCCAATGAACATTTTAAATTCCTGTCTCATAACAAACTCCATGAGTCCTGCAAAGTTGTATTCTATTAACATTTTCCCTGGAATGCGGTTGAGATCAACAAGAGGAAAAGGTTCTATGAGAATCTTTTTCATGAGATCCGATTGCTCTCCACAAAGATCCCATATCGTTCTTGGACCTGTATAAGGACTAACGCCAGTGTAAAACACGAGAGGAACAATAACAGGAAGTGGTCTTGGGTCTTTTTTTTCAAAGGGCATTTGATAAGAGTCCCAAATCCTATGCATGTACTTATGCAACCTTAAAGGCATTAAAGGATCTTGTTTGCTTTGATGCTCCATAAGAATATAAATAAATCCAACATCTCCATCAAATGTACATTTAAGTAGGACATCTGCTGCGGTAAGTCTTTAAAGTGGGACAATTCTTTATGCGACTTCACGTCGCACAGCCCCTAGATCTTTCAGTCTAGGGGAGGCTTCACTAAAGGTTTGCCGAATAGATGTTTTCAAGATCTAAAGAAACAATCTTTTCTACAAAAGCTTTGCTAGATTCTTGCTCGCTACATACATAGTGCGCCTTGATTTTTTCCATCAAAGAGATATCTGCTATACGCCTAATCCGAACCAAGATCTTTATTTTAGGATTCATCTGACGTGCCGATGCAATAATTTGCTGTATCGATTCAATTTCAAGAGTTGTAATAACAAGTAGATAAGAATGTTCTGCATCAGCTTCTTTTAATAGATCTTGAAAGGAGGCATCTCCATAAATAATCTGTACATCTTTATGATGAGAAACGGTATCAATGTTATGCTCTATCACGGTTGGAAAATAAGAAAGCTCCTTTAAAAGCCTCGTCACTTCTTGTCCAATCGGTCCATATCCAATAATAATCGCTTTTTGATTCATTACAAGACTCTCTTTTAGCTCTCCCTGTTTTTTATTTTTCCGAATACGATTTAAAAAGGGAACTTTATGAACTAAGTGTTCTAAGGATTCTAAACTACGAAAAAGTAAAGGATTTATGCAAATAGAAAGAAAAGCGCAGGCCACAACGATATCATAGCCTACATCCGGAAGAAGTTTTAGTCTATTTGCCTGTTCTGCTAAGATAAAAGAAAACTCCCCTATTTGCGCTAAAGCCACACTCACCGTAAGCGCTACCTTGACAGGAAAACGAAAAGCTAAAACAAGAGAAAAAGCTGCTAAGGGCTTAGCCACTAAAATTATACCCGTGACTCCTAAAAAAAGTGTAAAGTTCTCTTTAATGGCCAAAGGATTTAAGAGCATCCCGACAGCTAGAAAAAAAATAACCGTAAAGGTCTCTTTTAAAGAAATGGCATTAGCTGCAGCTTGATGTTTAACATTTGTTTTCCCTATCATCATTCCGGATATAAAAGCTCCTAGCGCTAAAGAAGTCCCAAAAACCACAGCAGATCCTGTCGCTACTAGAAACACAAGAGCTAATACCGTTAAAGTGAATAGTTCCGGAGACCTTGATTGAGCTATCTTTGTTAGAATGTATTTTACCGCTCGAGAACCCCAAGTAAACATGAAAAAACAAAGAATAGTAACTTTTGCAAGGATAAGGGAAACTGATTGTAAAACAGCAAGATAGGAGTGCCGGTCTACCTCATTATACGCAACCATTAGAGGCAATAGAGCTAAGACAACTACAGTAAAAACATCTTCTACGATAAGCCATCCAATGGCAATATGCCCTTGCCTTGTATCTAAAAGATTATTATCAGATAAAACTCTTGCTAAGACAAAGGTACTTGCCACTCCAATAGCTAATCCCAAAATAATTCCTGATTGAAGAGACCATCCCATAGGCAGCACTAACAAGACGGTTATAAGAGTTGCAACAGCTGTTTGAATGATGGCGCCCGGAATCGCAATTTTTTTTACTTTAAATAAATTTTCGAGTTTAAAGTGAAGTCCAACACTAAAAAGCATTAGAACAACTCCGATTTCAGCTAACTGCTCTGCCACCTTTAAATCGGCTACATATCCCGGAAAATGAGGGCCAATGATATAGCCTGCCAATAAAAATCCCAAAAGGGATGGAAGCTTCAGCCTTTGAGCTAAGTAACCAAGTAGACTTGCTAAGGCAAAACCAAAAGTTAGAATTAGTACAATCTTGATATTTGGGTCCATAATGCTCACTATCAAAAGTAGTTTACATTCCATATACACAAAGCTTAATTTTAAATTAAGTTATATCTTTGGACTCCGACTATTTATTAGGGAAATTTGATACTCTATCCATAAAATACTTAAAAAAAGTCATTCGATTAACTTTATTTCGAAGACTAACTTAAGCAGAATACAAAACTTTGACTCGGCAAAGCGAAAATGCGTTGAATCATAATGAGCTACCAATTTTGCTACCTATATTACAAAATATAGCTCAAAATCGGCAACAATAGTAGCATTTTTCACAACACATTGATTATAAAAATATTAACTCTTACTAAAAAGGAGACTGCAATCCAAAAATACTTTTTTAAAATGAGTTTTTCGGTTCTATTCTTAAGGAATAGCTCCTTTAGCTCCCCTTTCATACCAATCTTTTAAATCTAAAATGGACTTTTCGATCGCTAAAGAGATCTCTTCTTGAGGCGTTTCTCTAGAAAAATATAAAGGCTTTCCAAAAACACAAGCAGTCTTTCCCCATAGCTTAGGTAGTTTTCTCTTACTAGGCCAAATATTAAAAGTCCCGTGTAGATAAGCTGGGACAACGGCGGCATCTGTTCGAGAAATTAAAAGAGAAATCCCTGGCTTCATAGGCTGAAGCCCCCCATGAATAGACCTTGTTCCCTCAGGAAAGATAATCACCTTCTTACCTTCTTTCATCAATCGAACAATAGTCTTAAATACAGCTACATCTTGTGATTTACCAGATACCGGGTGAGCATTTAACCTACGAATAAGCCTTCCAAACAAGGGGACATCAAAAAGAGTTTTTCTTGCAAGAAAGTGTACTTCATACGGTGTAGAAATCGACAAAAGAGGCGGGTCGTAAAAAGATACATGATTACCGGCTAGGATAACGGCACCTTTGGGAATATGACTTTTGCCATAGATTTTGTGTCTATATAAAATAGCAAAAAACCAGAATACCGAAAATAATGAAATCTTATAAAGTAGGTTATGAGAGTTTTTTAGCCAACCTTGCATGCTCTTTTCTTTGTTAATATATGTTGATATAAAATTTCTACTACCTGATGAATCGTTAAATCGGAAGAATCTAAAATAAAAGCACCTTCCGGACACTTTAGTGGAGCAATCTCCCGATTAACATCTTGAGCATCCCTTTTATCTAAAGATTCAAGAACATCTTGTAGTTCAATCTTTAACATTGGGTCCTTTTCTAACATCTCTTTATAACGTCTTTTTGCTCTAACATCCGATCGAGCCGTTAAAAAAATTTTCACCTCAGCTTCAGGAAAAACTACGGTACCAAGATCCCTTCCTTCAAAAACAAAATCCCCTTTACGAGCATATTCTTTTTGTATAGGAAGAAGCGCCGCCCTCACTTCTTTTACAGCCGCAATTTTAGAAGCCATTTCTGTGATCTCTTTTTTTCGAATCTCTTGTGTGACATTGATATCAGATACAAAGTACTCTTTATTTCCCTCATCTTCTTTAACAGAAAAAATAAAATTACCCAAGACCTGTGTAATACGGTCCCAACTTATTTTCTCATGAGCTACCCACCAGGCTAACGCCCTATACAATGCCCCTGTATCAAAAAAAGAAATTTGAAGCTTAGCAGCAAGAAGTTTTGCTATCGTAGATTTGCCCGTTCCTGACGGGCCATCAATTGTAATGATCATAAAGTTAGCCTTGCAGCTTAAGATAAAAGTACACAATAGGAGCTGTTAATAATAAAGAATCTACCATATCCAAAATCCCTCCAAGCCCGGGTAAATTATTACTATCTTTCACAAGAGCATCTCTTTTTAGTAACGACTCGGCCAGATCTCCTACTTCACCAGCAAGACCCACACACATCCCCAAAATGATAGCAGAAAGCATCGGCAAATGAAAAAGGGGAGAATCGATCCAAGCTCCCATCAAACTCATGCCAATACTGCAAATTGTAGCACATACAAATCCTGCAACGGCACCCTCTATTGTCTTTTTTGGGCTTAAAAACGGAGCTAGCTTAATACGCCCCCAAAGTCTTCCAACAAAATAAGCTGCAACATCAGTGATTTTTGTGACTACAATCAAATATACAAGCCACCATCTTCCATCCCAAGACGTCCCATTAGATGACATAGGATACAAAATAGCTAACATAAAACTCAAAGGAACAGAGACATAACAGACTCCAAAAAACTCCACAGATACATGCACTAGAGCGTCGCTTGTATCTTTAAAGTGAAGAAGAAAAAAGACAACAGCCCCTGCAGACAAAATAATAGCCGGCATCTGAGAAAAAACAATTAGTTTGTGTGCTGCAAAAAAAGCAAACACTTCACAAACAGCTATAATAATCATCGATTTTACGGCAGGGTGCAACTGTTTAGCTCGAGCTAATTGAGCATACTCCCACACACCAACACCTGCAAAAGCCGCCACACATAACACCAACACCGTCTTTACTATAAAGTGATCTGAAAAGACCATTAATACAGCAAGGATAGTTATCGCTATTAAGGAAACTACAAGTCTTTTATGCAAATCAGTTAATTGTTTCCTAATCATGCGCCTCCTAATCTTCTGCTTCTCTTTTGAAATTCACTAATAGCATCTAATAAATCTTCTTTTGTAAAATCAGGCCACGGCGCCTTAGCTATATATACTTCTGTATAAGATAATTGCCAAAGTAAAAAATTACTCAACCTTTGCTCGCCACTTGTGCGAATAAAAAAATCAGGATCTCCAAAATCTGCCGTATCCAAATAACTAGAAATAAAAGATTCTGAAATATCCTGCTTTTTAATATGACCTTGCTCTAAATCTTCAATTATTCGCAAAAAAGCTCTTTTAATTTCATCACGCCCGCCATAATTCAAAGCTAATACAAGTTTAATTTTGGAGCCCCCTGCCGTAGCTTGCTTCGTAGTTTCAAGCATGTCTTGCACAAAATCAGGCAGTTTGGAAAGGTCCCCGATTGTTAATAGCTGAACAGATTCTTTTAGCATAAAAGGGGTGTTTTCTTTTAGATAAAAAGCAATCACCTTCATAAGCTCATCGATTTCTTCTTTAGATCGAGTCCAGTTTTCTGTAGAAAAAGAATATAATGTCAGTACTTTAACCCCTAGATCCGAAGCAAACCGAACAATTTCTGTGATGATTTCAGCTCCCTTCCAATGTCCATATACAGAAGATAGGCCTCTTTGCTTTGCCCATCTCCTATTTCCATCCATAGCAATGGCAATATGACGAGGAACTCCTAAAGACCGAACTTCTTCTACTCGATCTAGGAAATGGCTTTGTATCTCTTCTATTTTGTTCAATACCGTACTCATAAAAAAAATTAAAATAGTGATTTCAGATAAACCGTCTTTTTTCTTTCGGTGTCCCTAAGAGACAACAGAGTCTCTATCAAAATAGTTGCCGGCGTACACTCTCTTAATCTGTAAAACGGTATAATTTAAAAACAGCATAACTGATCTTCTAAATTGAGTGGAATGTATTTTTTGCAAAAAAAAGAAAAGAAGGAGAATAGGTAAATCTAAGAAGAGCTCTCTAGATTTTTTATTTAACTAGACAGAATCCTAAGATGTCGATATCATTTTGTTTATTTTTTCATCTAGAGGACCTACGGATTATGCACAAGACAAAAAGATGGCAATCCATTTTGATTTTAGCTGTCACAGTTTTAACACTCTACAATATACTCCCCACAGTTTTCTTCTATACGAAACCTCTTGGGACCTTCATCAACGAACCCAAAGCAAATGAACTTTCCATTCAGATTGCCAAAAGAATCAACACCCTTGAATCAGAATCTATAAGCTGGTTAAAATCTTTTTGTACACTACTCAATGTCAAACCAAAAGAAATCACGCTTGATAAAGAAAATGTGCAAAACATTCAAATTACTTTTGCAACCCCTACTGATGCCACTATATTCAAAAGATATTTACCAAGAGCCGGGGCTTTGATTCCCTTCGTTCCCTCGCAGTTATCCCTTTACGGAACCCCTTCTGAAATTGAAGATAAAACGATCATCTTACAAAGAAATATCGGAGTCCATTTTGACCCTAACCTTGTAGATAGTTTTTTTGAGTTCTCTACAAAATTTAATGATCAAGGTCAAGTTTCCCCTTTATATCAAAACCTTGTTAAAGACAGACTCACGCAAGTGGCTCTTTCTCTTGGAGGACTCAGTCAAAATGCTCAATTTGCAGAAGCATTAAAAGCTTCAAAAGATGAGACATTAAATTTAGAGCTCTCCTCCTTACTAGCTGATAATCTCGTCTCTTTTGTTCAAACTTTTGGAGATACTTCTAATCTTTCTCAGCGCTATTTTTCCACTTTCTTGACAACCTCTGAAGAAAGTAAAGCATTATTTGTTCAAACTGTGATCAAAAAAATCACACAATCAGCTGCTTCCCTTACCTCTCAAATCACTACATTAACAAAAGAAGAGTCTGATCTAAAAGAACAAGGCAAGTATTTAGATGCTACAAAAATACAACTAAAAGATGTGCTATCCAGCAAGCTTACTTTACTCAATAAAGGAATTGATCTTTTACAAAAAAACACGTCTTCTTTTGCAAAAGAATCTGAGCCTTGGACCTACACTAATATTACATCTTCTATACAGCAAAGTTTTGCCAGTATGCAAAATGGATCCTTTATTCAAACATTACCCCTACTCGAAAAAAATCCTTTTATCGAATCCATTCAAATCAATTGGCAAAATGGATCCATGTTGCTGAATTTATATCCGGATATCTTGCAATTAAAACAAGCCCTTGCTCAAGCTCAAGCAAAAAAACAAGACGTTGTAGAAGGATTTATATTCAATGAATTGGCCTACGTATCTCGTCAAACAGATGAAGTCTTAACACCTTCTCAAGGAGGATTTCGCATCTCCCTTTCTGAATTAGAAAACAGCAAAAGTTTTTTAACACTTAAGCTAAGTTCTATAGCAGAAACGGCAAGTCAAGAAATTAAAGATTTAATAATTTCTACTTGGGCCCCTAAACATGCCGATTTACAATCTTCTGTATTTCCGATTGTTGATTACCCATCCTACCTACAATTGCCCTCCGACCAAAAAAATCTCAGCTTAATTGTATACGCTCCTGTCTGTTCAAATGAAACGCCAAAACAAGGCTTTCGAATGAATTCGATTTATGTCATTGCAAAGGGGCTAGGCAAGATCGTCAAAAGCATGCAATCTGATCCCTCATCTCCTGAAGCTCAAGTATTCTTGCAAGACTTTCAACAACTTAGAACTCTTTTAAGCAAGTCCGGATATATGAGTTATGAAGCCTCTCTTCTTAATTTAGGCAAGGAATTTGCCGGAGACTTTATTTTTGAAGCTCCTGATTATTTTCAAAATATCTTAGCGGCATCTCGAGAAGATTTCTATGTTAAAGGAACAAAACGATACGCAGTTCTTGAGTTCACAACCGTAGAACAAAGAATTTTAACTGAAAATAAAATCGATTCCAAAATACATGAAGACCTTTTGAAATGGAGAGATGACTATGTGTCTGCTCAACTTAGTCTTAAAGGAGCTTCTCGCTTTGACATCCCTAAACCCACGCATAATATTTTACTCAGCAACATCAAATTAAGTGCTTTAAAATATTTCAGAGGGGATGATCGAAAAATTCTTCATTGGGGATTAGACCTTTCCGGAGGAAAAACAGTTTTAATGGAACTACGCGATTCCAATAATAAACTTGTAACCAATGAAGTTGACATCAAACAAGGAATCAATGAACTCTATACCCGAGTTAATAAAATGGGTGTTTCTGAAGTAAACATTCGCCAAGAAGGCAACTTGATTACTTTAGATTTCCCCGGATCCCAACATCTTTCTGCTACAGAACTTGTAAAAGCTTCTTCAATGTTTTTTCATGTAGTCTATGAAAAATTCACGCCAAATAATTCAACACTTTCCGGATATGTAAGTAAGTTCTTGCAAGAAATCTGGAATGAAGCTGTTGTGACAAATCAAAAAGACGCTGAAGCCATCAATAGAATTGCATTTAAACACCTCTATGGAGATTCTTTAGATTCGGATGTCATTCAACCGAGAAGTGAATCTGCAAAAATTTTATATGAACAAGGTCTTAGATTAAGTAACCCATTAGACACTGACACTTCAAATCTATTTAACGATACCTATGCAAAAATTGCTTTATTTCGAGGCGATGACTATACAGATTGGCAAGGACAAACCCATCCTTTGCTCATCGTATTTAAAAATTATGCGCTAAGCGGTTCTGATTTAGAAGATGTTCATGCTTCTTATGATCCTTCTAGGGGCAATTTCTTATCGTTTAATGTAAAAGGTTCTTACACCTCTAAACAAGGTATAAAAATTAATCCAAGAGATGATTTTTCTGCGTGGACTACTCCATTTTGCAAAGAAAAAATCACAGGAACATCTAATGGTCAATTCTCTCATAACCTAGGATGGAGAATGGCTGTTATATTAAATGGCTCTATTATCAGCGCTCCGACTCTGGACTCACCTCTTAAAGACAGTGCTATGATTACAGGCAGTTTTTCTCAAAGAGAAATCAGCCAATTAGAAGCTGACCTTAAAGCAGGTTCGTTAACATTCACTCCTAAAATTCTTTCAGAGCAAAATGTGAGCCCTGAGCTCGGCGCTAAAGAAAGAAACATGGGAATTTGGGCTACAATCCTAGCTCTAGCGCTTGTGATTACTGTCATGATTGGTTACTATAGATTCAGTGGACTTGTCGCCTCTGTTGCTGTTATTTTCAATTTATTAATCATGTGGGCAACTTTACAAAATATCCAAGCAAGATTGAGCTTATCTAGTTTAGCAGGTCTTATTCTCACTGTAGGTATGGCTGTAGATGCTAACGTTCTTGTTTTTGAAAGAATTCGAGAAGAGTTTTCTTCTACCGGACGGATTGCTTCCGCTGTACAGGCTGGATATAAAAAAGCTTTTTCTGCGATCTTAGACTCTAATATTACCACAGTCATTGCAGCTTTAATCTTACTACAATTTCACTCAGGACCCATTAAAGGCTTCGCAGTTACATTGATTATTGGAATTATTTCTTCCATGTTTACAGCTCTTTTTATGACAAAGTACTTTTTCTCTCAATGGATTCAAAATCCAAAGAACAAGTCTCTTACTATGATGAACTGCTTTAAAGCTAAGAAGTTTGACTTCCTACGATACGCTAAACCCTCTATGATCATCTCTGTTATCGTGATCGTATTAGGCAGTGGTTTATTTGTATCTGAAAGGCACTCTTTATTTGGAATGGATTTCACAGGAGGCTATTCATTAACAATAGAGCTTAAACCTTCAAAAGATCTCCCTTATAGACATGTTGTGGAGCAGGCCTTAATTGCTTCGGGAGCTAAAGCTCAAGAAATTCAAGTAAGAGAGCTCTCCCCTCCTAACAACATTAGAATCTTTTTAAGCAGGTCATTAGAGCTTTCTGGTAGACCCCTTGCCCAAGCAGCTAATGCTCCAACAGGAACTCTTCCTATAGAATGGGTTATTTCTTCTCTAGAAAAAGAAGAAGTTCAGCTCACAGACTCATCCATTAAAAACATAAGTCAAAACTGGTCAGAAGTCAGCGGACAAATGTCTAAAACCATGAGAAATAGTGCCATTTTAGGGCTTCTTATCGCTCTACTTTGTATATTTATTTACATCACTATTCGTTTTGAATTTAAATATGCAATCAGCGCAACAATTTGTCTTATACATGACATTGTATTCACGTTAGCTTCTATAGCACTTCTTCATATTATGAAAGTGCCAGTCCAGATCGACCTTACAACAATTGCAGCGCTTTTGACCATTGCGGGATACTCCCTAAACGATACCATTATTGTATTTGATAGGATTCGAGAAGAAACTAAATCAATGAAAAGATCTCATCTTCCTGAGCTTATTAATCACGCATTAAATATTACTTTAAGTCGAACCATTTTGACATCAGGCACAACCTTGCTTGTTCTTATTCCCCTTATTTTTATGGGAGGCAGTACAATTTTTGGATTTGCTTTAGTCATGGCCATTGGAGTGATTTTTGGAACTCTTTCTTCTTTATTTATCGCTGCCCCGTTGATGCTATTTTTTCATGAGAAAGAAAGCAAAAAACAACAAAGGATGGCAGTTAAAGACTAAGATCAGTATGTTGTAGTTTTTTGATAAGACGTTTTATTGAGAGGTTCTCGTAAAACGCCTTATCTTTTGAGCAAAAATAATAATCACATAAGGGATATACGTAATGCTGCAACTGCCGACCCCACAAGATCTAACTTGGATTTATCCTAAAACAGATCCGGAATGGGTAAAAACGATTGTTAAAGAATTCAATATTCATGCAGTAACAGCTCAAATCCTTGCTTCTCGTGGATTTTCTTCTTTAGAAGAGATTCATGAATATCTTTATGCTAAACTTCCCAATCTATGCGACCCTCAACTTTTTCCTGACATGGATAAAGCCGTGGAAAGAATCGGAAAAGCTTTAGCTCATAAAGAAAACATCCTCATTTATGGAGATAACGATGTAGATGGCATCACAGCTACAGTATTACTCACAGAATTTTTACGGTACATAGGAGCGAACGTCTTTTTTTATGTTTCCAATAGGACCTCTCTTAAAAAAAGTCTTATGCGCGACGCCCTCGATTATGCTGTTCAAAATCAATGTAAATTACTCATCACAGTAGATTGTGGAATTACAGCCGCTAATGAAATGGCTCATGCCGTAGAGCTCGGAGTTGACATCATCATCACAGACCATCACGAACCCACCGCAAAATTACCTCATTGTATAGCTACTTTAAATCCTAAACTTTTAAATAGTACTTACCCCAATAGAGAGCTAACAGGAGTCGGAGTTGCTTTTAAATTAGCTCATGCCTTTACTAATTTTTTGATTGCTAATGGAGAGATCATTGCTAATAAAATTGATCTTAAAAAATACTTAGACCTTGTAGCTCTTGGAACTATTGCTGATATGGGTTCTTTACTAGGTGAAAACAGAATTTTAGTACGCTATGGATTAAAACAACTACGCAAAACAAAACGAATTGGTCTTTCTAAATTATTCTCTATATGCGATCTCAAAATAGGAGAAATTACCCCCATTGACATTGCTTCTAAAGTAGCGCCAAGGCTTAACAGTTTGGGAAGAATTGCTGATCCCATTAAAGGGGTCGAACTTCTTCTTATTCGAGATCCCATAGCAGCAGAAGCCCTTGCTAAAGAACTTGATTTAAATAACTCTGAAAGGCAGAAAATAGAGAGAAAAGACTCTGAAGATGTGGAACGGTATATTCTACAAAATCCCCACATCCTTAAAGAAAAAGCTATCATACTTGCCTCTGACCAGTGGCATCCCGGAATCATTCCTATTATTACAGCTAGGATAGCAAAGCAATACAATAGACCAACTATTATTATCGCAATAGATCAAGGCATTGGCAAAGGCTCGATTCGAACCATTCCCGAATTTCCTCTTCTAGCTCATCTTAAACAAGCATCCCCTCTACTAGAAAACTTTGGAGGGCATAATTTTGCTGCCGGTCTTTCTATTAAAGCAGAAAACATCCCAGCCTTTACAGAACAATTTATTGCAGCTGCTAATACCTGCTTAAAAGATCAAGATGTTCTAACAAAATTATCTATTGATGCAAAATTACATTTTAAAGATCTTACTTTCGACTTTATGGAATCTTTTAGTTTATTAGAACCTTTCGGTCATGA
>ORMF012687906.1_pt1 | contig 20004 bp, 17 predicted proteins | sample 1779871 | NCBI WGS metagenome assembly ORMF01 (sample SAMEA104232316, study PRJEB22302) | groundwater metagenome | biome: forest; feature: aquifer; material: groundwater | place: USA | collected 2011-08-07 | depth 5.4 m | reverse complement strand
TTCGAGGTCGTTCGGAATTGTAAGAAAAAACTGCCGCATCAAGAATATATAGAATGCACTATTGAATCCGCTCGTCATGCTCGCCACGAAGGCCGGGGCCCAGAGCGGTTTCAAGGAGTCGATCCATCCAAGGCTGCGGAAGACAAGGAAGACCGGCATCATGGTGACGGCCCCCGGCAGCATCATGGTGGCCAACAGGATCACGAAGAGCGTGTCGCGGCCGGGCCACTTTAGCCGCGCAAAACTGAACGCGACAAGCGAGCCGGAAATGAGGGTTCCGAGCACAGCCAAACACGATAGCACGATCGTATTCGTCATAAACACGATACCGTGACGAGTTTCGGGCGGCAGGAACTTCAGGGCATCCGGATAGTTCTTCCAAAGCGGACCGAACTGCTTGATCTTCTCCACCTGCTTCCTCGGAAGATCGAACTCACGCCCGGCAAGCGAAGGCGGTTCGAGGACGCGCAGATGCCGCTCGCCGCTTTCCATCTCCTTCAAAACGGCAACTTTGACGCGATGCCCCTCGTAATCCGCCATCGCCAATCCCGTCGGCTTCCCATCCATCGGTATCTTCACCTGCTGGCGAGGAATCCAGACCGGCGGGAACTTGCTCATGTCCTCGTCTTCCTTGAGCGAAGTCACCACGAGCCACATAAAGGGCATCAGGAAAAGGGCCGATCCGGTGACGAGGATCATATGGAGCGCGACCTGGCGGCGTATTGCGCGCGCGGCTTTTACGTCGTGCCACTTTTGTCGAGGCCTAACGACCGCCAGGTAGTAGCCCAGCAGGCCGGCCAGTACTACGCTGCAGCCGGCCAGAAGCGTCATCGACTCGTCCAGCAGCAAACGAAGCGGCACCAAGGCAGCTACTCCGCACAGGATCGCCCCAATTCGATCCTTCAGCCGCCAACAGAGCAGGCCGAGGACGACTGAGCTCCCGATCGTTAAATAGACCAGCAGAATTCCGACGAAGGAGATGAGCTGATTCATTTGCGATCCGCCTCGTAATGGACCCAGCGAGGAGCGAGCTTGAGCTGGACCAGCGTTAATCCCAAGATGATAAGAAAGAGCACCCACGCCAGCGCCGAGGCATAGCCCATCTTGAAGTATTTGAACGCATTATTGAACAAATGCAGGACCGGCACGAGCAAGCTGTCCACCGGTCCCACGGTGCTGCCGCCCGCGCCCTGCTTTCCCAAGATGTAAATCCGGTCGAACTCCTGGATGGTCTGGATGAGTCCCATTACCAGGTTGAAGAAGATATATGGCGACAACATTGGGATGGTTACATTACGAAACTTGCTCCAGAACCCTGCGCCGTCGATCTCGGCGGCCTCATAGAGATGCTGTGGAATTCCCTGCAGTCCGGCCAGCCAAAGAATCATTCCGCCGCCTGCGCCCCAGAGCCCCTGAAGGATTAAGCCCGGTCGGGCCCAATCGGCGGCGCCGAACCATCCCGGCGGGTCAACGTGCGCCCATGGGGTAACGGCCGCCTTCCACATTGCATTGAGAAGACCCCGATTTGCATCGCCATTCAACACCCAAGCCCACAGCACAGCGCTCGCGACCACGGGCACGATGGCAGGAACATAGAAGAACGTCCGATAGACGCTCATTCCCCCGACCTTCGAATTCAGGAGCATTGCGATCGATAAGCCCGTGCAGATTCCGAGCGGGATCCCGACAACTGCAAGATAGATAACGTTCGAGAGCGACTTGACGAGATAGTATCGATCCACGCCAAAGATCTCGACGTAATTGAGCGCGCCGACGTACCTGGGTGGATGAAGGACGTCGTAATCACAAAAACTTAGGAATACAGCCGTCACAATCGGCCCGACAGTGAGTATCAGAAAACCAAGGAGCCAGGGGCTGACGAAGATGTACCCGGCCAGAGCCTCACGTCGTGAGAACTGTCCCATCCGGAGTATGCTCGTAAACCGGATGAAAATCAGTGAAATAAGCGCGAGGCCGAGGAAGGCGGCAATCGCTACCGGCACTCGCTGATCGAGCAGCGGATGGTCGCCGCGATGGAACGCCTTTTCCAGCTCTGTCTGGACGACTCGTGTGCCGTCGTCCATGGCATCCTTCGGACCGACGCCGGTGTCCTTGTGGTGTGTGGCCTGCTCGAAAGCGCGTGCATGTTCATCCCATAGCCGTTGGCCGACGAAGGTCACGGGCCGAAACTTCGCATAGGGCATCATGTCGACGAAGAACTGGAGGGGTTTGCGGAACTTCTCGGATTTCGGAGGGAATTTCGCAAGTACGGCTTCGTTTGTGCGAATGTTCGCGGAGATATTGGGTACGAACGGTCGATCCTTGCTGCGGTTGAACTCTTCCTGGGCGGTGGCTTCAATCACGGCGGCTTCCGGGCTGGTCATCCATTTGATGAATTCCCAGCCCTCCTGGGGATGCTGAGCCCCGGTGGGAATTGCGAACGAATACCCGCCGGACCACGTGATCTGTTCCGGCTGGCCTTTGAAACGTTCCGGACGAGGATCAAGGGTTACCGTGTCATTGTTTGGCAAATGGGGTGTAGGTATCCCATTTCGAGAAGGAACCACGCCCACCGGCTGCCATCTTTTGTCATAGTCCGGGAGCAGCCGCTCGGCCGGTACCGGAGCTGCGACGACACCGAAATCTAAGTCCGGTCCAAAGCGGGCGATATTGTTGAGGACCCAGTTGCCGTCGATTTTCATGGCAACCTTGCCGGTCAGGAAGGGGTCTAGATCATTGGACTCGAAACCGGAAGCGAAGGCGTCTACTTTGGTAACGCCGCCCATCATATCGTACATGTCGACCATGTACTTGAGAGCTTCCACGCTGTATGGGTTGTTCATCGTGCAGGTTTTGCCGTCCATCGACATGAACTCGGCGCCGTTCGCCCAGCTGTACATGTACAGCCACGAATTCCCATAATTCGGAATGAACCCAATGGACTTATAGGTGGTGCGATCAGCCGAGGGAACAGTTAGTCTCTCGGCAAAGTCCTTTAGTTCATCCCACGTACGAGGAGGCTTATCCGGATCCAGTCCGGCCTGGCGGAATAGGGTGCGGTTGTAGTAAAGGCAGCGGTCGTCAGTGCCCGAGGGGATGGCGAACACCCGGCCTTTATACGTGGCCTCTGCCCAGCACGGTTTGTAGTAGTCGCGTTCACGGATGGCGTATGGATCGTTGGCGTCGCGTAGTATGAAGTCGTCCAGTGGAATGAATGTCTCGCGGGATGCCCAATCCCCGATCGGGAACCTGTCTTGATGGATTACGTCGGGTGGAACATTTCCAACGATCGCAGTCATGAGCTTTTGAGGATTCATCTGGCCTGAGCCCATAGAGAGGACGCTCACGACAATATTGGGATGGCGCCGCTGGAACTCGCGCACTTTTGCGTCCAGTCCTTTGGTCTCTTCGCCGAATTGAAGTCCCCAGACAACCAGCTTGATCTTGCCCGGTGGCACCCGCTCGTCGGCGCAGCCGGCAAGGCCCAGGAGAATTACGAGGGCGAGGAAGCCCAGATTCAGGGAAAAAGGCATCCGAAGCATGCGCATTGCGCTGGAAAGCCTCACGTTGCGGGAATGCACGATTGTATCAGTCGCCTGCCGCAATGTCAACACGCCGCTCAATATCCGAACAAACTGGCCGAAAGTACAATACCGCGCCCGCTGAATTTCGATTATAATAGGCAATCCTGCTCCACCCGGCATAATACCGGGGTTGGCACGAATCTTGCATTCATTGCCGCCGTTGGGCGGTATCTACAAACGAGGTTTGGCTAAAACAGCAAGCCGATGCCATCCGCCGCATCGCCCAGCCTTTTCACCAGGCCCCGATCACGGGAGTATTAGCATGTTCGCTGTTCGACATCTTTGCCTCGCGCTGACATTGCTTGCAGTCCCCTTGCCCGTTCTCGCGCAAGCCCCGGAAGAATTGCTCGCGGCAGCTTCAGCTCTTTACGACGTCAAGCGATACAAGGACGCGGCGCCAAAGCTGGAAGCCTTTCTCGCGAACTATCCCACGCACGAGAAGGTAGGCCCGGCGGCCCTCGCTTTGGGGCGCTGTCGAAGCGAGCTGAAGGAGTTCAAGAAGGCCGTCCCGGCGTACGAGAAGGCCATTGCCAGCAAGAATCCGGCTGTCCTGGTCATGGCCCAGCTCGGACTGGGCGAGTCCGCAGTTTATGGGGAGATGTTCGAGAAAGCGCCGCCGGCCCTCGAAGCCGCCCTCAAAGCGCCGCTCAAGCCCGAACAGGCCGCCCTTGCGCTCTACTGGCTCGGCCAGGCATATTTCGAGTTAAAGCGTTACCCGTCGGCGGAAGAAGCGTACGAACGCGTCCTGAAGGAACACTCCGCTGTTGAATTCGCGGACGGAGCGGCCTTCGGCTCGGGCATGGCCGCTCTGCGCCAGGACAAGGCGGAAATCGCGCGTCAGCGCCTAATGGGTTTCGTCGAGAAGTATCCCAAGAGCGACGACCACGATCGCGGCGTGCTCGTCCTGGCGGAAATAGACTTAGACGCCAAACGATACAAGGAAGCCCGCGCCGGCTTTGCGCGGCTGGTCGACGAAAAGACGACGGATCCCGAAATAGCAAAGTCAGCCGAGGATGGACTGGCGACGGTGCTCTTGAACCAGGGCGACTACCAGGCGGCCGTTCCGCGACTGGAAGCCCTCCTCGCGAAACGGCCGGTCGGAGATGTACAGCACCAGCGGATAGCCCTGAGCCTCGGTCATGCGCGATATCATCTAAAGAATTATGATTTGGCCTTCACCGCTTATGCCGATGCGTCGGCAGCGACCGATGAAGGAATCGCCAGCGAATCTCTCTACTGGGCCGGCAACGCTGCTATGGGCGCGAATAAACCCGCCGAAGGCGCCGCCCAGTTCGCCAAACTCGTCTCACGCTTCCCAAAGAATACCCTCGCATCCAAAGCCCAGTTGAAGAGCGGCGACGCGCTGAGCTCGGCCAAGCAGACGGATGCCGCACTCGTCGCATATAAAGCCGTTCTGGACAATTATGCCGGAACTCCCCAGGCTGCTGAAGCGCGGAGTTCCATGCTGGATCTGGTCGATGCAATCGCCGATGGAGCGAAACTTGCGGCCGCGATCTCGCAGCTGCCTGCAGCGGATCGGGGCCCAAGTACATTGCGGCTGGCCCGGATATACCTCGATGACAAGAAATATGTCGAAGTTGTCTCTACGCTTACGGAGTTCATGAAATCCAATCCGCAGCCGGAGCTTGCGGGTGAAGGGCAGCTGCGGATCGGCCAGGCGCAGGACTCGTTGCAGAAGGCTCCCGCGGCAATCGCGGCCTATTCCGAAGCCGTCAAGATTTCGCCCAATGCGCCGTGGGTTGTGGATGCCCAGGGACGCCTCGCATGGCTCTATCTGGATGCCAAGCAGCCGGCCGAGTCCGAGAGGTCCGCGCTGGCGGCGCTCGCTTTGAAACCCGATCCTCAGGGTGAGCAGCAGGCCCGTCTGGCCCTCGTGCAGGCACAGTTGGACCAGGAGAAATGGGATCCCGCGCTCGAAACGTCAAGGCTACTGCTTAGTTTGAAGCCCTCGCCGGAAACAACGATGAGTCTGGTCTACACGCAGGCGTGGGTAAATGAGAAAAAGGGTAAGGCCGAGGATGCAGTTCCGTTTTGGGAGCGGATCGTGGCTGAATTCCCGAAGAGCGAATATGCCGCGGAAGCCCTGGTGAGAGTCGGCGATGCGCGCTTGAAGGCGAGCAAGTTCGAGGATGCGCGGGATAGATATGCGGCGTTGCTGACCGGATTCCCCAGGAGTACCTTTGCATCGGAAGCGCGTTTCAAGCTGGGAAGCGCGCTCTACAACCTTAATAAGACGGAAGGAGCGGCGGCCGCATTTGACGCGGTCGCGGCGGACAAAGGCGCGGGAGCCTTTGTTCCGGAAGCCCTTTATTGGGCCGGAGTAGCGCTGGACAAGTCAGATAAGAAAAAAGAAGCCATCGTGCGATTGACACGCCTCGTGGACGAATTCCCAAACCACGCCCACGTGGCCAATGCTAAGATACGCCTCGCCGCCCTCAAGGCGGTTGTGGGACAGTAACAGATGCCCGCCTTTCTGGCGGTTGTCGTACCATGAAAGGAAATCAGGACTAACAATGTTCGACTTATTCAAACATGCCGGAATGGTGGCATGGCCGTTGGGTCTCTTCTCCGTACTCGCGCTGGGAATCATCCTGGAACGGCTGTTCACCCTGACGCGGCTGCGCCAGCTCGAGGAGCGCGCCTTCATGATGCTCCAGCTCGCGCTTGAGAACGAGGACGACGATATGGTGCGCGACGCCAACATCGCCGCAGCCCCGTGTGCGCAGATCATGCGAAACCTCACACCGCTGCGAGGTGCGAGCCAGCAGGCTATCGAACAGGCCGCGGACATTTCCCTAGGTATGCAGCGGCTGCGGCTGCGCCGCTATCTGGGCACGCTCGCAACCATAGGAAGCACGGCGCCCTTCGTCGGCCTGTTCGGAACCGTTCTCGGCGTCATGGCGGCATTCCAGGCGATGAGCAAGAGCGGACTGAGCGGCGAGACCATGGCCGCTGGGATCTCCGAAGCGCTCGCGGCGACCGCCCTGGGACTCCTCGTCGCGATCCCCGCGGTGATGTCCTATAACTACTTTGTCGGCCGAATGCAGGGACTTCTCCTGACCATACAGGGACACGTGGCCCGGCTATCGCCGATGATACACAATTCCGCGCGGCAGACGCAGGAGGTCTGAAAAAATGCACGGTGCGCATCGCACAGAAGACGAGCCGATGGCGGAGATGAACCTCATCCCGCTCATCGACATCGCGCTGACTCTCCTCATCATCATGATGGTGACCACCGCGTTCATCAAGCACCCGGGCGTCTCACTCAAGCTGCCGGAAACGGCTACACGAGAAGGTGCTCCGGAGACGAATAAGGACCTCACCATACTGGTGACCTCCGACGGATCGATCTATGTCGACGGTCAAAAGAGGTCAACGCCGGAGGTACAGGGAAGACTAAGAGCAATCGCAGCGCGTGACAAGCAGGCACGCATCCTGGTCAAAGGCGATCGCGATGTGGTGTATGCCCGCGTTATGGAAGTTATGGACCTGGTCCGTCAGGCGGGGCTGACGCGAGTTGTGCTGCCGACCGATCCTAAGATACGAGAGAGGCCGGCCGAAGTGGCGACTCCATCGGTCCGGCCGGGGGCCGCGCAAACCGCTGCCGCCCTGTAGGGATAATGGCGTCGGATAGGTAATATATGTCCTATTCGACCTATGGCATCCCAGGACGACCCCGATAGCTTTCGGGGCAGATAGGTAAGAGACAATGCGCATAGAACGTTGGTACTGGCTTGGTTACTTCTGCGCCATTTCGTTCGTGATCCATATCGGATTGGTACTGAAGAGCCGGGCATTCACCATAAACGTGCCGCAGGGTGAGAGGGCGCAGGAGATTGAGGTTGCGCTGAGCCCCTTGGAGGCAGAAAAGCCCAAACCGAAACCGATCGTGAAGCCAATCATTCCGGATCGGCCGAGGCCCAAGGTCAAGGAGAAGCAGCAAGATCCCCCGGAGCTAAAACCCAGGGCTCGCCGCGCGGCATACCGCGTTCCGCGGGCGCGGTCTCAAACGCCGATCCGAATCGCGCGAGCGACCGAGCGGTCGACCAGAGCAACCCCTGTTGAAAACCCAACGCCCAATCCGGTGGCGCATCCCGGTGCGGCGCCTGGCGCGGCGGAAGCCCTGTCCAACGAGAAGCCGGTACCGGATGCCATTCCTGGCCTCCTAAAAGGGCCAGTATCTCCGAAATTTGGACGGACTCAGCGCTCGGCGCTCGCGGCCCGCGAAGGTGGATCGGAAGCCCCTGCGGAAGTCCTGGGTGGTCACGGCGGAGCGCCGGGGCCGGAAGCGCCTCCGGAAGATATCCTCTACGCCGGCAGCGGTGCCGGAGGAACCGATCTCCCCAAGCTTGCTCCGAGAATTGGCGGCGGCGGCGGCAACTCCATTCTCAGCGTCGAGAATCCCCTGTCGAAAGAATTCGTACATGACGAAGCTCCGGGGATCGGCCCAGGGCGTGGCGGCGGACTCGGCGCCGGTTCCGGGGGCGGAGTAGGCTTTGGCAAGGGCCGGGGCATAGGAACGCATCTGAATGGGAAGGTCGACGTCGGCACGCTCCTCAGCAAGCCCGGACGCGGTATTGGAGCGGGCAGCGGCACCGGCATCGGTACCCGTGCCCCTGGTGGTGGACACGGAACCGGGTCTGAGCTGCCCGGCACCGGCGGAAGCGGCACCGGATACGGCCGCGGAACCGGCAACGGTATTCGCGGACACTCCCGTGTAGCGCGGATCATGGACGTCGAGAATCCACTCGGCAAGCTCACGTCCGATGACTCGCCCGGCCTTGGTAACGGCGCAGGAAAGGGTGGACAGGGCGGCCGTGACAAGTTTCCAGGCATGGGTGGCAGACCGGGACATGGATTCGGCAAAGGCAATCCCGGAACTGGAAGCGGTACCGGTGTGGGACTAGGAACCCGCGGATCCGGGCGCGGAAAAGGCGGTATCGACTCGCCGGGCGCTCCGGGCGGGATCCGGTCTGCCGGATCACCGACTCGCCGCGAAGGAACCCGAGTAGCGTTTGCGGACAATCAACCGTCGACAACCGCCGGCGACCTCCTGAGGCCGCCCCCACCGCGCGGCACGATCTTCGGCGCGCGCGTCAACCCCGGCGCATATTGGGACATCTTCCACGTCGTCTACGTGCTCGACGTTTCCGACAGTATGAACGAGCATGGAAAGATGCCGCGTGCAAAGCAGGCGCTGAAAAACGCCCTCAAAGAGCTCGAGAGCAAGGACACCTTCAACATAGTCATGTTCGACACGGAGATCCGGCCATTCGCGAGCTCGCTCGTGAAGCCTTCGTCAAACAACATCCAGTCGGCGACGAACTTTATCGAGAATCAAGGCACGAACTTCGGGACGAACCTTTCCGGCGCGCTTGGACGGGCGCTCTCGATGGAGGGAGTTACTCACATCTACTTGATCACCGACGGCGATCCGACCGAAGGAATTAAGAACATCAAGAAGCTCCGCCAGTTCGCGGTCGAGAACAACGTTTACAAGGCGCAAATCGTCGCCATCGCCCTGGGCGTGGGTACCGGTCACAAAGGATCTGAACTGTTGAAAGGGCTCGCGGAGGACAGCGGCGGTTCCCTTACCTACGTCAAAATGAAGAAGTAAGTTCATCCGACCCGGCAGCGTCGCCGGACCGGATCATCAATGCCCCTTCCCATCCAAGGAAGGGGCATTGTTTTGGCAGAGCCAGGATATTCCGCGCTTCGGACGGGTATAATCTTGCCGCGTTTGATGACCAGGAGTTGCTAAGGCTATCGGATTGCGCGACGAAATAAGAACAAATGGAAACAGACCCTATTCCTAGTACCAACGGTCGTCCGGGGGATCGGTTAGTATTATCCTTCGGCCGCATCGGAAGCCCCTAACCCGCGGCGTAAGTCTTAACTGCGTGGTCAGCGGCCTCCCCTGCTGCTGATCTCGCAAAACCCTTCCTATTCTGGCGACCAGTACTGCATAAACCTTGGTCCCGGACGTCTGACTTCGATTGTGGCCATAGTCTAGCTGCGCCTGCGAAGCTGCGTTCGGTGCGTCATGGAAGGGAGCGCTGAACATGGTCCAGCGCGTCAAGCGAACGGGCATGCCGCCCAGCCGCCTGTGGGTATTCCTCGGCGTGTTAGGGCCGGGCATTATTGCCGCCAACGCCGACAACGATGCCAGCGGCATCTATGGTTATTCGCTCGCCGGGGCCCAGTATCGCTTCGCGATGCTCTGGGTGCTTGTGCTCTCCACTTTCGCCCTCGGAGTAGCTCAGGAGATCTGCGCGCGCATGGGAGCCGTGACCGGAAAGGGCCTCGCCGACCTAATCCGAGAAGAGTACGGGGTTAAGATCACGCTATGCGCCATGCTGGCATTGCTCGTGGCCAACTTCGCCACGACCGTTTCCGAGTTTGCCGGAATACTCGCTGCCGTTCAGCTTTTCGCCGGGCCGAATGCTCGCTTCTGGGTTCTGCCACTTGTTTGCGGCGTGATCTGGATGTTGGTTGCGCGCGGAACCTATAAGCGGCTGGAGCGAGTCCTGCTCGGCGCCTCCCTGATCTACCTTCTATACATCGTCAGTGCATTTCTGGCAAAGCCCGATTGGGGTGTCGTTCTCCGCGAGACCTTCGTGCCGAATTTCAAAGCTATTGCTCCGCTCAAGGATTACGTTTTCATGGTGATCAACGTAGTCGGAACCACCATTACTCCGTGGGGCCAATTCTACATCCAATCCTCTGTGAGAGATAAGGGTATCTCCCCGGACCAGTACGGGAACACGCGCATCGATGTCTACTTCGGGGCGCTCTCCACCAATCTCATCGCGTTCTTCATCATTGTCTGCTGTGGGGCAACGCTGTATAAGGCGGGAATTCACCAGGTCGAAGATGCGGGCCAGGTGGCGAAGGCGCTTCTTCCGCTGGCTGGATCGCTTGCAACGGCCCTCTTTGCCATCGGACTGTTCAATGCTTCCTGTTTTGGCGCTATTGCCGTCCCGCTTTCTACCGCATACGCGGTGACGGAGGCTCTGGGCTGGGAATCCGGCGTCGGGAGGCGCGCAAGAGAAGCACCTCTTTTCATTGGGACGTTCACGTTCTTGATCATCTCGGCAGCACTTTTGGTTATGTTCTTTCCCTCGCACCTAGTTGCCCTAATACTTCTGCCTAACATTGTCGGCGGCATATTATTGCCAATCATCCTGGTTCTGATGCTGCTCCTCGTAAACAATCGGCGGCTAATGGGTCAATACACAAACAACGGTACTTTCAACGTGATCGCCTGGACAACGACGGTAATGCTGACCGTTTTGTCAGTGATCCTCCTAATCACGAACGTGCTGCCAACTGCTCATTGACCAACGATCGGATTAGGGTAGTTTCGCTGTCGATGGTCGTGATCGTGATCTGGGCGGTAACCGTGGGCTCCGTGCTACCAATCATATTCAAGCGCCTCGGCCTCGATCCCGCCGTCATGAGCGCCCCGTTCATCACCACCCTGGTCGACGCAACCGGTCTCTTCTTCTGCTTCACCATCGCCCACTTCATCCTCCGCGTGTGAATCGTCGCTCGTTGACTTGCGCGTCTCTCTAGGGTAGACTGGCACACGAATGTCGAATGGCGACAACTGGATGTCGAAATCATCTGATTTCATCCTTCATCCTTCGCCTTTCATCGTTCCCATGAGGGTGTAGCTCAGCCGGTAGAGCACCGCCCTTTTAAGGCGGGTGTCCTGGGTTCGAGTCCCAGCGCCCTCACCCGTGCGACCGTTCCCAGGAACGGTCGCATTTTCTTCACGCCGCTTGGAACGCAACTGTAACGCCTAAAATAGGGTATTCGTCTAATGTAGTATCGTGCACGATAACGGGGAGGCTTGAAATGAGATTAATAAGCTTGATAATAGGGGCGGCGTTCGCCGTACCTCTTGCGGCGGCCGGTCAGGACCAGTTAGGCAGTCCGGGCAATCAAGGACAGTCCACTGGACCCGGGGGCCAAGGCCAGTTCCAAAGCTCAGGAGCCGGTCAGGGCGCCGCGTTCCAGAGGGCGCCAATGCCGTCCTTCGGAGGCGTGAACCCGATCCAGAGCCATACGATGGAGCTGCTTCAACGGGAAGAGGTGAAAAGGGAGCTCCACATTACGCTAAAACAGAGGCAAGCGATGGACGAGGCGACCAATAGCTCTCAGCAGCAGCTTGCCACACAATTCAGCCAGCTCCGCAATAACCCGGATATGCAGAAGATTCGGAGCCTGCCGCCGGAGCAGAGACAGCAGGCTATGCAGGAGTTCATGCAGGCCAACGTCCAGCAAATGGTCGCGCAGTACCAGTCATGGCAGGGAGAGATCACGGAAAAGGTAAAACAGATCCTCAAGCCCGAGCAGATCAAGCGGCTTAACGAGCTGGACTTGCAGTATCGCGGCTCGATGGCGATGGCCGATCCCCGCGTCGCGGAGCGCGTCAAGCTTAGTTCCGAAAGCCGCAATCAGGTAGCTAGGATTCACGGTGATTACCAGGCAAAGACTCAGCAGATGCGCCAGGAGTTCTACCAGCAGATGCGCGATGCCAACGCTCCCAACACCGGCCAGGCGCCACGCGGCCAGCTCGGTCAGGTCCGGCCGCCCGTTCAGACTAATACGATGCAGATTCAGCAAAAGCTAGACGCGGCGAAAAAGGATGCCGAGGAAAAGGTTGTCGCATTCCTCTCACCGGAAGAGAAACAAAACTGGATTGCCGCACAGGGAGAGAGATTTACGTTCCGGAAGGACTACCCGAATGGCGGCCAGCGCCGGCAGGGGCTGCTTGGAGGCTGAACCATCGCGGCCGGGGCCAATGTCCGGTAATTATGAGTCTTACGTATCTGACGCAAAACTCGGAGTGCGGCGTCTCGCACCGCTTGCTATAATTCGCCCAGAGGAACCTTGAGAGCAGAGTCAGGACATCCACTCCACTGCATTATCCAAGTTCTGTTTCGCGAATGTGGCCTTTAGCGTCCTGAACATGGTCAGGGGCAACGATGATGCCGGAGACTCCTGCCGCAAGAAGCATGTCTAGCTGCCCGGCTTCCCACCCATTAACCGATGCCACGACCGGAAGCTGGAATATCCTCGCAGCCGTAATCAGTTCCTCCAGCCATTCCAGACTTCCGGCGCCGGACCAGGAGTCATCTTCTGGGACCTCGGCGAGTAAACGGCTCAAGCCCACGAATGACTCCTCCAAGGGCAAGGGCGCTGCTTTCGACGCGATCGCGACAAACTGGATGTCGCCACAGTCTACACCGTCTGCATAGAGCCCATCCCGCAATTGGTGAAAATGCTGCTGCGTCCGGGATACAGGCTCGGCGTCTTCGCTAATACCTATTGCAAGTGCAAATTCCGCTTTTTCGGCCGCCCGGAGCAGGGCCGTGGCCGACACCGTTGACGCATCTCCAGAAATAATGATTGGTCCACAGCGCGCGCGATTCGCCAATCGCAGCAAATCTTGCATCTGCTCCTCGTCCGACGCTTCCGCCTGCACAATTCCCGATCCAGCCGGTATGTAAATTCCGTCTGCGCCCGCCTCCACCGCAGCTCCGACTTCCTCGATCGACACCGTCCGGGCGATCACGTGGACAAGTCGTCCGCCGAGGGTCCGAGCGGGATAGTCCGCGAAATCAAGTGAAATCCGTTTCCTGGGAGCGAGCCTTTCCCTATCACCCTGGTAAAAGGCTATCGCGGCGGGTTCGGGATCGACCAATACCGTTCCGCGCGCGCCGTCCATGATAATGAACGCTCCGTCTTCAACACACTCCATCAGCCCGGGCAGGCCGGTTACCGCCGTAATGCGCGGAGAAAGCGAGGAGTTACTGCTCTCTTCCGCCAGAACTCCAACGACTCTCACACCGGGAATGAGCACACCCAATGCATGCTCATGCTTTTCGACGATCAGCACCACTTCGAGCGTCTCGTCGGATCCCCGTCGGTTCGATAGACATGCTTCCGTCGCGTCCGAGAGTAAAGGCACACCGTCCTCGAACCTCAGCAGAGCCGCCGCGCCGAATACAACGCCGCCGCCAAGCCCTGTCCCCATCAATCTCACGCCGTAGGTCCCCCGTATAATTACCGGTATTTGATCTCGCAGACCAATTCTAGCATTTTTACGGGTGCTCGGCCCTGTCACATATGCCGTTAATAGCAATGTAACCCAACGGGAGGCTTTGCGAGTTGGTCATCACGGATGCAAAGAAACTTATAGGAAAGATCTGCGCCATTGAATGGTCCTCGCGCAATGGCGAGTCGCAGCGAGCCGTCACCAAGGTCCACGACGTAACGTACGTTCCAATGTACGGCGGATATCTCATTACCGACACCGAGGATGTCCGATTGGATCGGATTTCGCGGGTGCAGTATGTGGGCGAAAACGGTTCTACGACCATGGAATTCGACTCCGTACCCATGGAGCATGCCGCAGCTGCCTGATCCCAATACGGATCACGGCCGACGTATCCCGGGAAGCGCCTAGCCAAGGTGCCAATGCGAGCGCTTTTTCGCACGCTTCGGTCCTCTCGCCGGCGCCCGTTGACATGCCGATCCCGGCAGCGATATACTGACGGCAAGGCGCACGCGTGTTCCGTCACTCCGCGGATCATTACCGGTATGTCACTATCCCAACCTCCCGTCACCATGCGCCCGCACACAATGCTCGCAATCCTGGCAGAGGTTTGGCGCGGAGAGATACGGGAGAGCATCCATCAAGGTGCGGCAGTGGTGGCGGACGCAAGCGGCGCAGTGCTGGAATCGATCGGAGACACCGATCTGGTGACTACCCTCCGTTCGGCTGCCAAGCCTTTGCAGGCCATTCCACTACTCACGCTTCCCGGCGCGGCCGAACTCGAACTTGCAGATGACGAACTTGCCATCTGCTGCGCGTCCCATCCCGGTGGTCCGCGCCATTCCGCGCTCGCGGCCTCGGTTCTGGCGCTAAGCGGATACTTGCCGGACGACCTTGTATGCGGCCCTGCGGGCGATCCGCCTTCTCCGCTCAAGCACGGCTGCTCCGGCAACCACGCCGCCATCCTATTGGCGGCCAGCCTGCTCGATGCCCCATTGGAAGGGTATCATCTGGCCAGCCATCCGGTCCAGCGTCACATCCTTCAGATCATCCGCGAAATGTCCGGCGCGGATTCCGTCCTCATTGCAACGGACGGATGCGGTATCCCCACATTCGGATTGACGCTCCGACAAATGGCCCGTGCCTTCGCGCGACTAGTCTCTCCAGACGGCGCCTGGCGGCGCATCCCGCAAGCGATGGCAGCGCATCCCGACCTTATCGGACCAACGGATCGAATTGACGTTTGTATAATGCAGGCAACAGGCGGCCGGATCGCAGCAAAGGGCGGCGCGGAAGGATTGATCGTCCTCGCAGACCGAACGAAACAGCGTGGCATGGCGATTAAGATCGCCGATGGCTCGACGCGAGCGCTTGGACCCGTGACAATCGCACTTCTCTTGAAGTGGGGCTGGATCTCAGTAGATGAGGCCAAAAGAAGTGAATTGCGCGACCTGAGAACACCTGCAATCCTCGGTCCCGACGGTTCGAAGGCAGCCGAAATCCTGCCGGCCCAAGAGTTGAACTCACTTCTTGCTCTATGAAGAATTAGGAGAGTCGAGTCGGTTCGAATACTGCCGTCTAATCAGAAAGGATCATCCATGGTCGAGCATATCGTAGTGTTCAAATGGAAGGCCGATGCATCCGCGGACGCCATCACTGCGGCGATCGTTGGCTTGCGCGGGCTAAAGGATCAGGTCCCCGGCATCGTCGATCTCACGGTCGGAGAGAACTTCAGCGCGCGCGGCCAAGGATTCCATTGCGGATTGGTCGTCCGGTTTGTCGACCGACGGGCACTGGAAACTTATGTCCCCCACGCCGCGCACCAGTCCGTCGTCCAGGACCTCCTGAACCCGATCCGCGAGGAATCGATCGTAATCGATTATGAGATCGATCGCTGACTTATTACTTCTTCTTGGCGACCTTGGCCAGCGCTGCTGTGGTCAGATCCACGGGTGTATATACGAGGCACGTTGCATCGAAGACCTGGGAAATTCCTTGGTCTTTTGCCATCTTGGCGACGACCGTGCGCACTTCCGCCATTCCGAGACGGGTCTGTTTCGCGTCCTCCTCGTTTACCATCTGCTGATAGAGCCGCTGGAGCTGTCCCAGTACCGGCGCCTGTTGCTGCTGCATCGAGTTTAGCTCGCCGATACGCTTGCGGTCGGCGGGCGTTAGATCCGCGTCCTTCTTACTCGCGAGCGCCTGGGCCTCAGCCGCCCGCTTGGCCGCTTCTGCTTTAATGGTCGCCATTTTCTGCATGTCTGCGGGGGTAGGCTTGTCGGCATTCAGGGCGTCGCTGTAATCGCGGATCTCGGCGGTGGCCAGATACTGCATCGCGGCGATCTCATCGAAATGCTGGCCCATGAGTCTGGCGTATTCGCCCGTATGAATGTCCGCTGTTTTGCGCGCGTCACTTTCGCCATATACTCTTTGCAGGTCCACCATTGCCGTGGAGCCATCGGGAAGCCGCGTGCCGGCCGCGCGGACGACATACGGTCCGGCAGCGATGAATAACGCGGCGATTAGAATGAGGTTGCTAGCGAATGGCCGACGCATGGCTGTTATTTCCTTTCGGGTACGGGCTCGATGATATTTTAGACAGGATTCAGTATACAAGACGGTCGGGATGAATCACGGACACATGGAATTTCGGATCCTTATCTCCGCTCGTGGGAAACGGCCATCTTTTGCCCGTCCGACACGATGGTGATCGCGCCATCGCGATCCGTCCGCAGAACTCGGATACCCCGCTCCGCAAGCCGGGTCAAGACCGCGGGATGGGGATGGCCATAGATGTTTCGCGCGCCCGCCGATACGATCGCCAATCTGGGCCGAACGTGGTTGAGGAACAATTCGGAAGATGAGGTTTTGCTTCCGTGATGGCCGAGCTTCAGAATATCCGCTCCCACTTCCATCCCGCTCTCAACCATGTCTTTTTCAGCAGATACTTCAGCGTCGCCCGTCAGTAGTACGGAAGTATTTGCATCACGTACGCGTACAACAATACTGGCGTCGTTATCCTTGTGCTCGGTGCGAAAGAGTCCGCCCGCGGGCGGATTGAGCACCTCGACGATCACACCGTCCCGGAAATCCAGCATCTGACCGCGAGACAGCGGCACGAGCTTTGTTCCTCGCCGCCGCGCCACGTCCAGGACATATCGCCAATTCGGCGTTGCCACGGCATCCGAGTACACGAAGAGTCTGGCGACTCGGATACGCTGGAGAATGGAGGCGGCGCCGCCAATGTGATCGTCGTCCGGATGCGTGAGAAGCAGTCCGTCGATTCCGTTGATCCCAAGATTGCGCAGAAAAGGCAGAACAACCCGTCTGCCCGCATCGTTATTCTCGGTCATCCTGCCGGTATCGACGATCAGGATATGACCGGACGGCGTTCGGACGACGATGGAATCACCCTGGCCGACGTCCAGGAACGTTATTGTAAGGTGCGGCGCTGCCGTTGTCCGCCAAGACCACGCCCAGCCGGTAAGAACTGCGGCGACGACCGTGGTTGTAGCGGCCCGCGCGAACCCGGCGCGTCTCACGCAGCCACCCCTCGCGACAGAATGCGTCCGTTCAGCCAGTAGGCAAATCCAGCCAATCCAATATAGTACAAGGTGATCAAGAACCACCCCGGCGAAGGAACGCTGACCGTTGCGTTGGGAATAGAAGCCCAAAAGCGCGCGGCGCCAATGATATATATGAGTATTGGGCTAATTCCAACAGCCGCACATAACTGGGCCGCGGGATGCCAGAGGAGCGATACCAGCCACACGGCGAATCCCGCGCCCATGAGATATGCAATCGGCAGGAGGATGAGCGCGTTCGCCGGCAGCGCCACCAGCGATACCTGATTGAAATAGTGCGCAAGGAGCGGCAGAGAACCTAGTTGTGCCGCAATCGACACCGCCACAACCGTGACGATAAACCTCAGGAAACGGTCGAATCCACGGGTAATTAGATCCGGCAAGCCAAGTCTCGACGACGAAATACCAATTATCATCCCGTGTACGGCCGGCATCAGCGCCACAATAGCAATGACGGTTGCAAACGACAGCTGAAACCCAATGTCCAGGAGATTGCCCGGATCGAGAACGAGGAGGATCATGGCGGAAACTGCGATCGCACTCGGCATGTCCGGTTCCCGCTGCAGGAGGTAAGCAAGCAGGAATGCGGTCGCCATAATCTCGGCCCGCACAACCGAGGGAGTGGCGCCGGCCATTAAAGTATAAAACGCCAGAGCCACAAGTGATACCACAGCCGTTCGCCGTTTTGACACTCGAAACACTTTGCCAAGCCACATGAGCAGACCGGCGGTCATGGCGAGGTTCATCCCGGAGGCTGCAAGGATGTGCACCGAACCGGTCGCCGTGAAGTCATCCGTGATCTGACTGGGAATGTCGGATCGTCCGCCAAGAATAATCCCCGTCATAAGGCCCGCCTCGGCGTGCGGGAGTACGTCGGTGAGGGAATTGCGGAGGGAGGCAGCGCAGCGCGACGCGGACCTCACGAACCAGTTCGCGGCGGATGCAGGTCGAGACAGGACTCGCCATGCGTTTGGATGACGCACCGTTAGGGAGGAACGTATTCCATGTCGGGCGAGATAGTCCGCATAGTCGAATTCGCCTGGGTTGCCGGGTTTTTCCGGCCGCTCCAGCCTGCCGCGGGCTGCGATGATGTCTCCAAACTCCAGAGTACTGTCCTCTCCTTCGCGACGGACTCGGACGAGGACCTTGCCGCTGCACGGGGACTCCGAGTTGCCGGCGACACCAACCTTCGTGGCCGCCATTTCAAATTGGAGCTCGTCACCTTTCGCATCGACGTCACTGGTAACGGCTCCGGTCATGGTTACGAAGCCGCCCGTGGCAAAACGGGAAATGTCCGAATCCAAACGCCTGGTCGAGACCGCAAATCGAAAAGCGCCGGCAACAATGAATAGTGAAGCAATTGTAAGTCGAAGGGAAGTCGTCCGCCGTAAGAACGCGCGCGACATCAGGACGGCACAAACGCAGATCAGCGCAACCAGCCAGGCGGCGATCCAGCCCGCGACCAGGATGCCTGCCGCGAACGCAGCCGTTACGGCTGCGAATGGACGGTGAAAGAAGGAGTTCCCGGCGATCAGGACGCCTGGGACGGTTGGCGAGACCGCTCTATCTTGGACGATATGCATGCAGGATCACGGAGGGCGGCGAGGTCCATTACGGATTCAGCGTCCGACCGGGAAATCCTGCCATGGAGATAGACGTCAAGCAGCGAAATGATCCGCGGACGGGCCTAAGGATCGGTCGGCCCGGCTCCCGCGGCCAGTACGCGGAAGCTTTCGGCGATAATGCGGCTGTGCGATTTGAATTGCGGGGCATCCTTCGCGCAGGAGTAGTACAGCTCGAATCTCAGTCTCGAGCGCGCATCGTCGAGGTACTCATTGCGCCGGCGCTCCCAACCACTGATCCACTCTTTGCTGGAACGATTGTCCTTCATATTCGCTGTCTCGATTGGGATAACTACGACCGTAATGTTTTCCGCATGCGATAAGCCAATCTTCCGCCACCACGTTCCCCACGGAGTTCGATTCACATCGTACGGGTGCTCTCCCGCGCGATTGTAGACCGAGACGCTGTGGACAACTTCCGGCGACCCGCCTCCAGGCGTCTCAACTACATCAGAAAGGTATTCTGGGTAGAGGAACGAAAACCGAGTGCCGTCAGACAGCGGTTGGCTGACAAATCGGTGGAAACCCGTCAATCGCGACCGACCAAACGCAAACAGAGCGATAACCAGCGCCGTTAGGCCCGCTATCAACCACATTCGCCGGTAAGATCGCCTTGGACTCAAATTGTGGGACCTCTTGTGAGCTTGACGAGTAAGATGTGCGAGATGTTACTGGATACGCCAGTGAGAACGCACGATTCAACGTCCCTGTAAAGCGACGATCAGTTGTGCCATTTCGTTTCGGGAGTTTCGGCCGCGCAATTCACATAAGTCCGACATGGCTCCGCTTGACAACCCTGTGCGGTCGATATAAAATGGGAACAGAATCCCTGACTCTGGGCGTCCATTGATTAGCCGGGTCTTCCCATGATCGCTAAACCTAATGAGAGGTGGGTTTCTATGCGACAAACAGGAATGATTTCGTCTTTCGCCCGCGCGTCGGTTGCTCCATGGACGTCTCTTCTTAACTCGCGGGTTCGTCCCACTTCGCCTTTACTCCTGTTGGTGGCGCTTTTGATTGCCTCGCTCACTTCCGCACGCGCCTAGGGACCCTTTTGTTCCGTCTGGGGCGATACTCACGAGACGTGGCCGCTCTGGTTCAGCGGCACGAACTGCCTTGTCCAT
>ORMF012577585.1_pt1 | contig 20007 bp, 16 predicted proteins | sample 1779871 | NCBI WGS metagenome assembly ORMF01 (sample SAMEA104232316, study PRJEB22302) | groundwater metagenome | biome: forest; feature: aquifer; material: groundwater | place: USA | collected 2011-08-07 | depth 5.4 m | reverse complement strand
GCGCCGGCGGATTGGAAATCCGCGATACAGCAGGTTGGAAACCTGCGCTACTTTGGTTGCTGCACCCGCGGCCATTCCGATCGGCAGGTTGCCGACCGGGGCGGGGAGGTTGCCCGCGCCACCCACTCTTCAGGCAGGCGCTTTGACAAATGACGCGAACCACCGGTTGACGCGGCGAAGGTTTCTTCAGCGCGCCGCTGCTGTCGCGAGTGGCAGCGCTGGTCTGTGGCTCATTCCTTCTTCCGCCCGCGGCATGGACGGCTCCGTGCCGCCCAGCGAGCGCATCAACGTGGGCTTGATCGGCCGCGGCTTGATGGGGAGCGGTCACTTGAGAGTTTTGCTGGGACGGAAGGAAACCCAGGTCCTCGCCGTCTGCGACGTGGATCGTGGCCGGTGTGAGGAAGGCAAGCGCCTCGCGGAAGCCACCTACGCTGCCGACCGCACCGGCGGCACCTATCGTGGATGCGCCGCCTACAACGATTACCGCGAGTTGCTCGCCCGGTCCGACATCGACGCCGTTGTAATTGTCACGCCAGATCACTGGCATTCCCTCGGGAGCATCGACGCCGCCGCGGCCGGCAAGGATGTCTATTGCGAGAAGCCGATTTCGCTCACGATCCGGGAAGGGCGGAGGCTGGTCGAGGCCGTGCGCCGGAACGGATGCGTCTTCCAAACCGGCACCCAGTATCGCTCCATCCCGACCATCCGGCAGGTGTGCGAGTTTGTGCGCCGGGGCGGACTGGGTCGCGTGAAGCAGGTGTTCACGATGTGGGCCAAGACTCACGTGCCGAAACTCGGCCCTTCGTATGTGCCGTTGGATCCGCCTCTGCCTGCCGAACCCGTGCCGGACGGATTGGATTGGGATTTGTGGGTGGGTCCGGCGACCTGGCGGCCTTACAATGCCGCCTACCATCGGAACCCGCCGCCGGGCGTGGTGCCCTGGGTGTTCTGCGATGCCTTCGGCGCCGGCGCGGTGACAGGCTACCAATCACACGCGGCGGACGTGATCCAATACGCGCTGGGCATGGAAACCAGCGGGCCGGTGGAGATCCTTCATCCGAGCGGCGGCGAGTTTCCCACGCTGACGTTTCGTTACGCCAACGGCACCCTCCTGCACCACGTCGATCATTGGGGCCAAGTTAAGGAGCTTTACCACGCCGTGCCCGCTGGCGCCCGGCTCGCCGGCAACTTCGGCGGCATCTTCGTGGGCGAGCGGGGCTGGGTCACTTCCCTGTCCACCGGCGGGCTGATCGAGGCTGGCCCCGAGAGTCTCTTCGACGAAATGAATCTCACCTCCCGCGACGTGAACATCGGAGCGAACAATCATCACACGAATTGGCTCGAGTGCATTCGGACGCGGGCGCACCCCAGCTCGCACGAAGAAATCGGCCACCGTTCCGCGTCGCTCGGCCATCTGGCGACGATCGGTTACACGCTGGAGCGCTCTTTGAAGTGGAACCCGGCCACAGAGGAGTTCGGCGGCGATGAGCAGGCCAACCGGCTCCGCTCGCGCGCCATGCGTGAGCCGTGGCGAGTGTGAGCCTGGAGTCGAAGAAGAAGCAGGCGAATCCAGTTTCTGGATCGAAAATGCCGGCCCGCGAGCAAGCCGATCCATCAGATTGACCGCATCGTCTTCGGCCAGAATCCGACGTTCAAACGAAACAGCAGCAGTTCCTGTCCAGCCAGAATCGCCACGTTCTCTGACAGGGACAGGCGCGGATTAGTCTGGGGGCTTCCTGAATCAGCCCCGCACTCCGCGCCGCACACTGGCGGCCCGGCGGGGCTTGCCTTCGCGGGAACATCTGCAAATCTCTCCAGACATCTTGCAAATCAAACCTCCATCCAGCCCGAAAGCCGAAGCGCGCTCCATGAACTTCACGGCCTACTCGCGCCGGCGGTTGCTCCGGCAAGCCACCCTCGCCACTTCATTGGCCGCACTTGGCGGCGCGCTCCCGGCCTCGCTCGCGCGCGCGCAGGAAACCAGCGCAACGAGAAACCTGCCGTCGGGCCATCTCAACGTCCGTGACTTCGGCGCGGTGGGCGACGGCAAGGCGGATGACACCGGAGCCTTCGCCGCGGCGATGAAAGCCGCGGCTGACGCCGGCGGGAACACGGTGTTCATTCCACCGGGAACCTATCTCATCAAAGGCACGCTCGACGTGCCGGAGAACGTCGTGCTGGAAGGCGTGTTCCGCGCACCGACGGCGCGCACGCAGAACCGCGGCAGCACGTTGCTGGCGGTCGCTGGCGCGGGCCAGGCCGACGGCAAACCGTTTCTCACGCTGCATCAGAACTCGACCTTGCACGGGCTGACGGTCTTCTACCCGGAACAAAAACAGTCGAATCCGCCGGTGCCTTATCCGTGGACGGTGCGCGGCATCGGCGACAACTGCTCGCTGGTGGATGTGCTGCTGGTGAATCCGTATCAGGCGGTAGATTTCGGCACGCACCCAGCCGGCCGTCATCTGATCAAGGGCCTGTATGCGCAACCGCTGTATCGCGGCGTGTTCATTGACCAATGCTTTGATGTGGGGCGCGTCGAGGACGTGCATCTGTGGCCGTTCTGGGGCGGCTGGGAAGGCGACCTCGGCAAGTTCACACGCGAGGAAGGCATCGCGTTCATCATCGGCCGCACCGATTGGGAATACCTCTTCAACATCTTCTGCATTGGGTTTCGCGTCGGCTTCCAGTTCGTCAAGACCAAAGCCGGTTTGCCGAACTGCGTCCTGACGCAATGCGGCTCGGACATCGGACCAACCGCCGTGCGGGTCGAAGGCTGTCAGGACCACGCGGGGTTGTCGTTTGTCAACGGCCAGTTCATGGCCGGCATCGAAGTCAAGGAAACCAACCGCGGTCCGGTCAAGTTCACGGCCTGCGGTTTCTGGGGCGTCCCAACGACGGACAGCCACGCCGTGCTTGAAGGCGCCGGCCACACGACCTTCAACGGCTGCCACTTCATCACCTGGGCCCAAAAGGACGCCAACGCGCCCTGCCTCCACGCCAAACGCGGCGGTCTAACGGTCACGGCGTGCGATTTCATGGACAAAGGCAGGGCGCAGCTCGTGATCGAACCGGAGGTGGACGCCGCGCTGGTCTTCGGCAATCGGTTCCGCGGCAGTGCCCGCCTCACGAACCGCGCGGGTGACCAGGCGCAAGTCGGAATGAACGTGGTGTCGAAGGCGTGAGGATATTTGTCGAGAGCGTGTGGACAGCCCGGCTGCCGCCGCCGTCAATCCCATTGATGATGTTCTTGAGATCGAAAGGGTGCCCGTGCCGAAGATCGCCGGCCACGTTCCCCTTGCCCTCGATGTTGAATCCGTTGAAGAGCGGGACGGACGCGCAAATGCCGCGGTCTCGGGCCGTCCTGACACGAGTCCGGAGGCGGTCGAAGCAGGCCGGATTGAAGCGGGTCAGATCGAACAGGACGTCTTGAACACCCAACTCCACCTCAGACCGACTCAGGTCACGCCACCTTCGGCACCACGAACGGCCGGCGGTACTCACGCTGAGAAAGCGCGTTGGCCTGATCCGCGAAGTCCTGAACAAACTGCTCTTGCTTGGGGTCGTAGGTCACCCAGGGGCCAAGAACGGCCGGTATTGTGATATGGAACGGTCGGCTCTAGTCTCTCCGCGTTGCGGCAGTCGCCGGGATTTAGGCAGCTTGTCGAAGCGAAACTGTCTGCGCGATGAATGAGCCGCGGGACGAGCAGCGAGACGACCGCGTATGAGAATGGCACAGGAAACCGTATGAGCGCGACGAGCATTTTTGCGCAGGGACGGAGTGCCGCCGCGTTGCCGGCGATGATCCCGGGCGCGGACGTTCGCACAGGCTGCCCGGCGGCTGAACATTGGCGGGTGATGGCGCGCCCCTGGAGGGCACGGTGGGTTGTCCTGGGCGTGGTGCTCCAAGCGCTGGCCTGGTCTCAAGCCGGGCACACCGCCCCGGTGTTGAACGACGCACGGCAGGGCACCAGGAGCGAGGTCAAGGTGCTGAACCTGGCGAGCGGCACGAACATCGTTCGTTTGAACGGGAGATCATTCTGCGACGACGACGGACCGTTCCTCGGCTTGGGCGTGTCTTATTTTCAGGCCTTGCGTCACGCCAAGGAGGACCGCGCGCGATTGAACCACAACTTGGCGCTGTTCGCGGCGAAGGGCTTCAACTACGTGCGCGTCCTCAGCATGGTGAGTTGGGATGGACTCGAGATCGCGCCGGTGAGCTTCACCAACCGGGCGGGGCGCGTGATCCCGGCCTGGCCGGATTACTGGCAACAATTCCGCGACCTGCTCGACTCGGTCGCACAACACGGGCTGCGCGCCGAGGTGACGATCTTCGCCGATGCGCAATACGTGATGCCGTCCGCATCAGTCCGGCAAACGCATCTCGACGGCATCCTCACGAACATCGCGGGGCGAGAGCCTCACCTTCTGTGCTTGGAAGTGGCGAACGAGGCCTGGCAAAACGGCTTTCCCGGCGCGCTAGGAATCGCAGACCTGCGCGCGTTCACGCAATACCTTGCCGATCGGACCGCCGTGCCGGTGGCCATCACCTCGAACGCCGACACGAGCGATCAGGGCATCATCGCGCTCTACCGCGGCAGCGCAGCGGACCTGGCCACCGTTCACTTCAGCCGGGACGCGCGGACGGCCGAGGGCGGCTGGCTGCCGGTGCGCGACTCGTATCGCGCAGGTAATCTGCCGGGCGTGCCGCCCGTGAGCAGCAACGAGCCGATTGGTCCGGGTTCGTCGGTCAGTTCGGAGAGCGACCCGATGAAGCTGTGCGCAGCGGCGGTCTTCGCTTACCTCGCGAACCTGCCGGCGTATGTGTACCACTCGCGCGCCGGCGTGTATGGTTATGTGAAATGCTGTCCGCCCGCGGGTGGCGAAGATCGTTTTGAGGACAGCGCCGGGATCAACGCGTATCAACACCTTCGCCAGATCCTGCCGCCCGACCTGGCCAGTTGGGAGCGCCATGATGGACTTGAACCCAGCGCGCCGTTCACCGTGTTCTGCGACGGCCAGCCCAACCGTTTCTGGCCGGACACAAGCCGCCCGACGAACGGCTGCCACCGCAACATCGGCAGCGTCAAGGGCAGTGAGTTCGTGTCTTTTCCCATGGGGATTCTGGGCGGCGGCGTGACGCTCGAGGCGCGGCGCCCGCTTCAGTTCCAGGTGTTCCATCCGTTGACCGGCGCGGTGGTTTCCAACCTCACACTCAACGCGGGAAACCGATTCACGCTCCCGCCGGGGCCGGGCGCCTACATCCTCAAAGGAACGGTTCTGCCAAACGCGCAGGTCCAGTCGGCTGGCGTGAAAGGTGATGGCGGCGACCGTGTCGTTGGTGCGACCACCGCAGGGGCCGGTGGGTTGCCGGTGGCGGCTCCGGTCGGCCAACCGATCCCGTCGTGGTTTCCCAAAGCTCCTGCCTTGCCGGCACCCAAAGGAGAAGCGATCCGCGTCGCGACCGTGGACGAATTGCTCGCGGCGGTGGATCGCGTCGGGCAGGGCGACACGATTCTTTTGGCCGACGGCCACTACAAGTTGCCCCGGGTCATTGTCCTCGAACACAAAAAGGACATCGCCCTCCGCAGTGCCTCGGGAGATCCGGCCAAGGTTATCCTCAGTGGCAAGGGGTGGGACAGCCAGGCCAAAGGTGACGACCTCCTCCATATTGGCCGCTGTGAAGGGGTCACCGTTGCCGACCTCACCTTCACGGACTGCCGCTCCTATGGGATCAAGGTCGAAGCCGAGAACGCACCCAAGGACATCCACATCTACAACTGCCATTTCCGGGACCTCGGCGTGCGCGCGATCAAGGGGTCGGCGGGACAGGACCCGAACACGCGGGCGGTGAAGGGCTCGGTCCGCTACTGCTTTTTCGAGAACACCAGAATCCCGCCGGCCGACTGGCTATTCGGCGGAGATTACATTGCCGCCATCGACATGATGGCGCTGGAAGACTGGACCTTCAGTGAAAACGTCTTCCGGAACATCAAAGGCCGCAACGGCGGCGGGCGTGCCGCCATCTTCATTTGGGTGCGTTCCCGACGAGTGGTGGTGGAACGGAATCTCATGATCAACTGCGACCGGGGCGTGGCCTTCGGCAATCCCGGCCAGTCCACTGCCAACCTCGCTGGCGAGCGGCTCGCCTACGTCACCGACGGCGTCATCCGCAACAACTTCATCACCGGCGGCCCGGACTGTGGAATCGAGCTTTGGTATGCCGAGCGGATCAGGGTCTGCCACAACACGATTTGGCGGCCGGAACAAAACTGGAGCCGCGGCCTCCGCATCGGAACCGGGACCACGCACACGGATGTCGTGAACAATCTGGTGCATGGCGACATCCGGCTCGAGGGCGGAGAGGCCCAGCTTCGCAAGAACCTGGCCGGCCGGCTGGACCGTTACTTTGTGGACCCGGCGTCAGGCAATCTGGCGCTCACTTCGGCGGCGACGGGAGCCCTTGACCAAGGTCTGTCACTGCCAGAGGTGACCGACGATATCCGCCGCCGACCTCGCTCGAATCGCCCCGATCTCGGCGCTTGGGAATTCGACGGCAAGCTCGATGAATAGGGCCGGCGACCAGTTGTTGCTCGTGATTCCGAGCCTGAACCTGATCACGGTCCGCAACGGACAGACCCTCGAATCCGGACCGGACGAACCGCCCGTGCGGCAGGACCATGTCTTCACCCGGTATCACGATTACCGGGCCTGCATCCTCTTCGAGGCATGGGCCGCAGTCGTGACCGATCCGGCTCCATCCACGAGATGATTTCCGGCGTGGGGCTGTTTCTGATTTCACCAGCCCACGGTGTCGTGACATGGGCGAGACTGAACATCGTCGCGCGCCTGAAGCCCGCGGCCTTCAACGCTTCAAGGTCTCGCGTGCTGCCTTCCTTGCTCAGGTTGCAGCGCAGCCACATCCACAGCACGCCGGCCTTGGCGCTTTCGGGCGGGTTGGCGAACACTCGTTCGAGCTCCTCCGCGCGCGCCGCCGATGCGAGCGCGGCCGACAACACCAGAGCGGCTCGTTGCCAGCGGCTACTTTTTCTGGGCGAAAACGTCGCGCACCGCTTCCAGGTATTTCATGCCGTTCACCGTGTCGGGCTCCAGGTAGCTGCCTTCGGTCCACTCGTTCCAGCAGTTGATGTTGAGGATGCGCGGGCCCGCGGGCTGGGCGAGCAGGCGCTGCTTCGTTTGCTCCAGCGCGACGCGGAAGTTCTCCGGCGTGTTCTGGCCGATGGTGTTCGTGAACGGATAGCCGAAGTTGCCGAACTCGTCCTCCTGCGCCGTGCGCGGACTCGAATCCCAGCCCATGCTCACGTTCGGGAAATACGGCACGCCGAACAGCTTCTCCGCCTGGTCCCAATACTTGGAATACTCGTCGCGCACGAAGTTGTAGTCCGTCGCCTGCCGCGGCAGCGGCACATGATGAATCCACACGTAGGACGTGACGGAATCGAAGCCCAGCTCGCGCACCAGTTTCGGCGCGTCCGCCGGCTTGTTCTCTCGCGGCAGGATCGGCTGGCCCCAGACCACGGCGTTGAGATGCAGGCCCGGCAGTCCGGCGGCGCGGGCCTTGGCGCGGAACTGGTCCAGCGCCGCGCGCGTCGCCTCCACGCTGCCGAAGTTCTCCAGCAGCTTGGTCAGGTCATAGAAAGAGAAGTAGGGCCGACCGTCAACCCGCCAATAGGACGGGTGCCGGAAGTAATCCTTGATGACGTGATCGCAAATCCGTTCGAAGCCCGTGGGCGTCACCTTCCCCGGAAACAGCAGCTTCGGCGGCGTGCCGCGCTTGTACGGCTGAATCTCCAGCCAGTCGTGGTTCGCCCACATGAACGCGAACTTGAGGCGGTGGTTGTTCGTCGCCTGGAGGAACCCGATGTCAATCGGCCGGTCCAGGAACGGGCCGTCGTCGTAGTAATACCAGTCGAAGATGAACGCGGCGATGCCGTGGTCCGCGGCGGCAGCGATCTTCTGAGCCATCACCTTGGGATCGGATTCGTCGCCGTAGCCCCACAGCGGCACTTTGGGCTGCTGATGGGCGGGGAAGCGCGGCTTGGCGGCCTTGACCAGTTCCCACTCGGACCAATCCTTGCCCTTCATCTTCACGTTGCGCGGATCGCCAGGGTGGTAATTGCCGAAGTAATAGCTGGCGACGGTGATGGAGCGGTCCGCGTTGGTCTGCTCCGCGCCGTCCACCGCGACCCAAAGCCCCACGGCGGCGAGCGGGATCATCGTTCGGATTCTGAGTTTCATATCATGGTTCAGTCGGTCTGTTGCGCAGACCGTAAGTGCGCTCCGCGCTGCGTTGATAGAGTTTGGCCAGATCAGACTCGTTCTCGCCAGCGAGGATTTCCTCGAGGACCCGCACCCGGTCGCCGAGAGGAGGAGTCAGATTGCAGACCGGCCAGTCGCCGCCGAAGAGGACGCGGGCAATACCGAAACTCTCCAGCGCGGGCGCGACGTAAGCGCGAAGTTGTTCCGCACCCCAACGCGCCGGGTCGGCTTCGGTAACCAGACCAGGAATCTTGCAGGCAACATTGCGGAGCGCGGCGAGTTCGCGCAGGTGCCGTCGCCGGGGATCAAGTCGCTGGTCGCGGAGGCCGGGCTTGCCGCAGTGGTCGAGAATGTACTGCACGTCGGGGCAGCGTCGCACGAGTTCGATCGCCGCCGGCAACCGCTGGTGCGCCCAGCAGAGATCGAAGGTCAAGCCGAAGTCGGCCAGTGCTATCACCCCAAAGACCAACCCGAGCCGCAGGCAGAACTGCGGATCGGACTCGCCGTGCGGGATTCGCCGCGCATCTTTGACGAGCGGATTCCGAGCGAGTGCGGCAAGATGCCCACGAATCGAGTCGCCGGTCTCGACGGCGGCTTGTGCCACGATTCCCTTGGGGCGCGGCTCGGGGCAGGCGATTTCGGAAATCCAGTTCAGTTCGTCGAGGCGTTGCGCCGCCTTGCCGCCGCACTCGACGAAAATGAATTCTCCCGCGTTCGCTGAGGCTGAAGCGCTCGCGCTGTCCTGAGGAAGGAAGGAACGATTCAACGCCGGGACGCCGGCCAGCCACGGATACAGCAATCGTTCTGGATTCCAGACGTGAATGCGCGAATCAACGACCGGCAGGTGCGTCATACGTCAGGCTGGCTTCAGCTCGCAGCTCGCGCCCGCTTCCTGCGGCGTGTGATAGACGCCGCCTTCGACGCGGCACGGATGGACGAAGTGCCGTCGCAGATGCGGGATGTGTTCGAGGAAGACGACTTCGTGGCCAAGCGCGATGTGATTGAAGAGAACGAGGTGCTGGTGAAGCTGGCCCATGTCGCCGACGTGCGGCACGACGGGCACGCCGAATTTGCGCGCGAGCAAACTCACGGCAAGGAACTCGCTCACGCCCGCGACGCGCACGGCGTCCACCTGGATGAATCCGGCGCACTTCGCTTGCAGATAGTTTTTGAAGATGACGCGGTTGGGGACGTGTTCACCAAGAGCGAGCTTTGTCGGGGCGATGGCGTCGGCGAGAGTCTTGTGGCCAGTTACATCGTCGGGGTGCGTGGGCTCTTCGATCCAGAACGGATTCATCGCCCGCAGCCGCGGGCAGATGGACAGCGCCTGCGGCAGTGTCCATTGCTGGTTCGCGTCGAGCATCACGCGGGTTTGGTCGCCGGCGACCTCGCGGACGATCTTGGCGCGGCGAATATCGCGCTCGGGGTCAGGCGAGCCGACCTTCAACTTCATCGCCGTGAACCCGGCGGCGAGGGCGCGTTTGCAATTCTCGCGGACTTGCTCATCGGGATAGTTGAACCAGCCGACGGACGTGTCGTAGCCGGGGTAGCCGGATTTCAAGACGCCTTCGCGACTGGCGCGAGTCGGTTGGGCATCACGGAGAATTTTCAGCGCCTGTTCGCGCGTGAGTTCATCTTCGAGATACGAGAGGTCGAGCGTGGCGACGATCTGTTCCGGCGTGAGGTCGAGCAGGAGTTTCCACAGCGGCACGCCGCGCGACTTGGCCCACAAGTCCCAGCAGGCGTTCGTCACGGACGACAGCGCGAGTTGCACGATACCTTTGTGCGGCCCGAGCCAGCGGAACTGCTGCTCGTCGGCCATCGCTTTTTGCAGCGCGCCGAAGTTGGCCATGATTTCCTCAATGTTTTTTCCAGTGAGCCGTTGCGCGTAAAACTGCGCGGCTTCGCAGACGAGTCGATTGCCTTCGCCCAGCGTGAAGGCGAGTCCGCTGCCGGTGCGACCTTGGTCATCCTGCAGCAGAGTGACGGCGTAGGAATAGATCGGCTCTTTGTGGATCGCGTCGCTGCCGTGGCCGGAGCCGATCGGAAAGCGCGCGTCCCGGGTGGAGATCCTCTCAATGGTGCTCATTTATTGAACTCCTTCGCGCGAGGTCATAATTGCATTCGCGGGTTCAACTCTGCGGATCGGCCAACGAGACTAGCGCGTGGACGTTGTAGCCGCACTCGCTGCCGCCGCTCACGGGCATGATGCAACCGGTGATGAACTTCGCCTCGTCGCTGCACAGGAACGCGGCGACGGACGCGATCTCCTCCGGCTCCGGGCAGTAGCCGAGCGCGTGGATCTGCCGCAAGTAGGTTTCAATGCCAGCCGCGTCCGGCTGGGCTTTCATCCACTGACGAAGCGTGTCCGTCCAGACGCCGGCGGGGCAAAGCGCGTTGATGCGAATGCCGTCACGCCCCCAATCCACGGCGGCGCATTTGGTGAGCGCGTTGATCGCACCCTTGGTGGCGCCATAGACGGCGTGGCGCTCTTGGCCGGTGACGCCGGCCATGCTGGAGACGTTGAGCACGCAACCGCGCGACGCCTTGAGGTGCGGATAGGCCAGCTTGCAGCCGAGGAAAACGCTGCGGAGATTCACATCCACGAGTTGCTCGAACTGGTCGAGCGTCGTGTCCTGGACCGTGGCCGCGGGCAAGGCAATGCCGGCGTTGTTCACGAGGATGTCGAGTCGTCCCCAAAACGTGACCGTGTGGTTGATTGCATCGGCGAAGGAGGCGGCCTCGGAAACGTCCAGGCCTTGGAAGACAGTGGCGGGCCCGAGCGCATGGCAGAGCGCCTCGCCCCGCGGTTGGTCGCGGTCGCCCACCAGCACCCGCGCGCCCTCGGCGACGAACCGCCGCACGATGGCCGCGCCGATGCCGGCGCTTCCGCCCGTGACGAGCGCACACTTGCCGTTGAGACGTTGCGGGTTTATGCGCGTGAGATCAGTCACAGTGGAAAACCTCTTCCAGGTTTGCCCACCACTCATCGGGCGCGCGACTTTCGAGGGGCTGCTGACACGGTTTGCAAACGGCCCACCACTTTTGCGTGGTTGGATCGGCGGCCATCTTCGCCATGTCGGCGGTGAAGTCGCTGCCGGTGTATTCGAAGTAGCTGAAGAGGTAGGGCCGGCCGTCGTCGAGCTGGCGCAGGTAGATCGAGTAGTTTCGGATGTTGCATTCCCGGAGCATTTTCAGCACGTCGGGCCAGGCGGCGGCGTGCAGCTTTTTATATTCCTCGATCTTGTCCGGCCGGAGGCCGATGACCATCCCGGAGCGTTTCATGGGTTGCGTTTCATTTGAAGGAGTTGGAGCGCTGATCTCCGACCCGACGCGATTCTACGAGGCCAATTGCCCACGCGCCGGGTCGGAGAGCGGCGCTCCTCGTTCATGGGGGCAAAGCGGTACACGCTCATTTGGTGGCGAGATCGCCGACGTAGTTTCCGTAGGTGAGCAACAGCACCGCGCCCACCAGCACCAGCAGCGCCAGCGCGACGGTGGAGCGCGTGAGCCGCCGGCACGCGCGCCATTCGCGCAGGACGAGGCCGACCACGTTGCTGAAGAGCACGAGCATGATCATGTGGATGGCCCAGCTCGTGAACTTGTAGGTGCCCATCCGCACGTGGCCGAGGTTGTAGAAAAAGAACTGGCCGTACCAGAACGCGCCCGTGACGACCGCCATCGCCCAGTTCAAAGGCAGGCTGGCCTTCTCGGGCCCGGCCGGCAACTCGACCAGCTCGCCGAGCGTCTTGTGCCGCGCGTGCAGCCACAGGCAATAGACCGCCGTGGTCAGGAACGCGCCAGTGTTGGAGAAGATATAGACGACATTGCCGCGCCAGACGCCCGCACCGTGGGCCGAGGCCGCGTCGGCGATCGGCTCGCCCGCTTCGAGCGCGAATCCGTAAACCGCGGAGAGCACGCCGGCCAGCAGCGAGAGCGCGAGTCCCGTCATCAGCGAGAACTCGCCTTTGGTTTGGTTCGCCGTGAGATCGAGTTCCTTGAGGCGTCCTGCAAAACCTGCGCCCGCGATGCCGAGGGCGCCGACCACGATGCCCGCCACAATCCAGCCCGCGCCCGGCTTGCTGAGGGTGACGCCGAGGGTGCCTTTAACGAGCGGCGGAATGAGCGTGCCGAGGACACTCGAAAGTCCGACGGCAATGGCGTAGGTGAGCGAGAAGCCGATGTAACGAATCGAGATGCCGAACGCCGTGCCGCCGATTCCATAAGCCGCGCCCAGCAGAAAGGAATTGAGCATCGCGCTGCGGGGCGCTTCGCGAAGCACGTTGAGCAAGTCGGGGATCGTGAGCATCGCGCCGATGATTGGCAGCAGAAACCAGCAGAACGCCGCCTGCGTCAGCCAGTAGGTCTGCCACGACCAGCGTTTGACTTGCTTTTGCGGCGTGTAACACGTCGCAGCGAAAAATGCGCCCACGCCGTGCAGGAGCACGCCGAGGAGCGGGTTGGAGGAGATGGAGCTCAAGTTTCTGTTTGGATTGGCCAGTGAGTTCGCAGGCTGGATTATCTGCCGTCAGTGTCCCGCTCTCTCAATCACGAGCACCTGGATTGTCGCGGCAGCGCCGCGCGAGCCGCCGCCCGAGATCGCGGCACTTCTCCACGCCGTTCTTCTTGATGGGTTTCTTGCGCTGGTTCCCCCAAATAGGATTCAGCGCCACGACGAACCCGGGCCGGGTCGCCTCGCGTACGGTCCAGTCCACCTTGTCCCGATGTGTGGCGACGGGCTTCGCGAAGTCGCCATCGGTGAACGCCTCGCCAATCTGCGCCTCCATCGCCGGCGTGACGAAGAACACCGCGCTCATCTGGATGGTGTTGAACTTCAGCGCCCGCCGACTCTCCAGATACTTCGCCACCTCCTCGCGCGAGTAGTCGCGCGACAGCGTCCAAGCGGTGTCCGATTGGACGAAGAACGGCACCCCGTCGCTCCGTTGCAGGTAGCGACCGTTCGGTGCGACTTCCAGGGTCACCGACTTCGGCTGTGCGCGCGCGAGACAGCAAAGGTAGCTCGACATTCCAATGCCGGGACACCGCCTCAGGATTCTCCGCTGGAATCTGCTCTTCATTGTCGTCCGCTCCGTCACTGAACGATTCAGCCACACTGGTGCCAAAAGTGATAGACCGTGATCTCCGTGGCCGAGCCCTTGCCATCAGGCCACGGGAAGGCTCGTCGATGCCGACTTATGTGGACGGCTTCCGCTCCAGCGCGGGCAGCGGCGGTGCGTGTGGGACAGGGTTCTGGGGGTTGAGCGGTGGCGAGCGAAACTAGGGGGGGCGGCTCGCTCATCGCAGGAATCAAGTGGCTGGCAATGGTTCTACCGTCGCGGGCGTAAGCGAGCATCATTCCTTCCTGCATCGCCCATGCGTAATCGCCCCGAACGAAACGGATGAGTCCGTCGTCGCAATACGTGCCACCGGCAGGATGGGTGGCGTCCACGGGTTTGCACTCAACAAAAAGCGCCTCGAATTCGGAGAGCACCGGGCGCGGCTCGGACTCATCGTCGCGGAGTTTGAAAAAGAGGTCTGGCGTCTTGGTGAGGTGGGTGCCGTCGTAGTTGGAGAACTGGCCTTGCCGGATGACCGTTTCGAAGGTGCGCTTGTTAAATCCCTGAACGCTGCCGTTGTGGCGGAGATCGTTCTCGATTTTGCTGCGGAGGGCTCCAGTGATTTGGTCTTCATTCGCCGCTGCGAGTTTGAAGCCTTGGTCGCGGAGCATCGCGAACGCCCGCAGCAGCACGCGGCGGATGAGCAGAATTACCGGCAGGCCCAGGCACGGGTGCGGGAGGCAATAGCGCTCCGGCGGCACACCGAGCGTGAAGAAGTCCGCTGTCTGCCCATTGCTCATGCGTGCTCTGGGAGGCCGAGCGCGTCGAGGTGTTCCCGGATAATGTGCTGAGAGCAAAGGCGAGCGCGGGTCACCGTCCACCAGCGGCGCTGGTTGAGCAGGCCGAGCAGCAGGCCGCGCTTGCCCGATGCGTGGACGATGATGCGGCTGGTGCCTCGCTGGTTCGCAGCGTCCATCGCCTTGCGCATCAGACTGGTGTTGACAGGTACGGTGTCGCCCTCCCGCGAGACAGCGAGGAAGAACCACGGCTCCCGCCACGTGTCGGGCTGGAAATCCGCCTCGTGCACGGCGGCGTGCTCGCCGCAGACGTCGAAGTAAGGCTCCAGCGATTCGTGGAGTGCGCGCACGAAATCAGCACGGGTGTCGCGTATGGTGCGTTCGAGCGCGACGCGGCCCGCCTTGCGATACGAGGCGGCGGCAAACAGCGTGTCGTTGGCGACCTGCACAGCATCCGCGTCGAGGCCGTAGAGTCCGAAGATGAACGTGTCCATTTCCTGCCGCAGCTTCCCGGCACGTTGTGGGAACTGCTGCGCGAGACTACGAATCGTAGCTTTGGTCGCAGCGGGCAACTTGTCAATGTCGGGGAATGGCAGCGCATCGAAGTCGCGCTTGGCGAAAAGCATGTAATCGACCCCTTGCGAAACGCTGACCATTAGAGCGAAATACCGGAACAGGGTGCTGTGGGCTAGAAGGTAGATAAGCGAGGCCAGCGTCTGCTCATCGCGATAACCGGCGCACGAATAGCCGTAGTAGCTCTGCGAGAAAGCCAGCGCCTTGGTAGAAAGATAAGCCTTCGGCGAAAGCGGGTCGTCGCCAGGAGCCTTCGGAAGAATCACGAGGGGCGGCTGATAAAGCTCCTCGCGACGCGGCATGTGAGCGCTGCTTTGACCTTCTGAGTTCTTGCCGTACAGCTCCGCGTATTTCTTCAACGACGAGTATTCAATGGAGGATCCTTCCGTCGGCGGTTTGAAGACTCTCAGGTCGGCGAGGAAATCCACAAACTTCTGAGCCAAATCGGGGGAACGGTTATAGCCCTGCCCGGTTCTTTCGCCTTTCGCGTCCCAGTCGGCCCACCGGTGGGCGAGTGTCCGGTTGGACGGATTCATCAATGCCTTCATCACTTCCACATCAAGCCACGTTCCGAGCGACAGCGTCTTGAGCACCCACGGCTGAGCTTCAACGCGAGCGGTGCTGACGGGTTGGGCGGTTTCGTAATCAATTCGGAAGCGTCCGTCTGCGTTGAGGCTCGGTTCGTTGAGGGGCGTAGTGTAATGGAATCGGCTCTCGGACGAAGGCACTGAGTTGCGACAGAATAGCAGACAAAACGGCGCATCCATGCCTTCCCAAACACCAGTTTTCCGGAGGTCGGCGCCATTCAGAATCCCCGTTATCTCCACGCTCCGCAGCACCGCTCGCCAGACTTCGTGACCTTTGCCGGTGATCCGCGTGAAAAGTCGCGGATGCATGGCGAGGGCAATGACAGCATGATCCTTTGCCCATTCCGTTGCGCGCCAGAGGAACGGCAGGTCGGGGTTTTTATCCGGGTTCCTGTAACCCTTCGCCAACTCGGGGAAGCCGCGGGCGGCGAGCACGCGACGGCCGATGGTGGTGAACTCTTTGTTCAACTCGTCTGTGAGTGATTTGCTGGATGGCCTGTCCTCTGCCTCGCTGTCCTCCGCGTTGCCTTCGCGCAGGCGTGTCCACGGCGGATTGCCGATGACGATGTCGAAGCTCTTGTCAAGATTCCGCGAAACCTCCGGACCGAGGCTGCCGAGTGAGAAGGCCGTGGACTTCTTTGCTTCGTGAGCGTCGCTGCCGAAACGGTGGAGCACGGTGCCGCGGAGGTTACGCGGAAACTTGAGCGCGTGCGGCGGACGCGGACTGCCGTTCACCTCGATGGCGGTAATGTAGAGCGCGAGCGCAGCGAGACGCAGGGCGGACTCGCTCACGTCGAAGCCGCGAAGCTGGCCGTAGAGAATCTCCTGAATGACAGCCGTCTTGGGCCGCTCTTCGTCGTGCTGCCACCGCTCGCGGACGAGGCGGCGGAAGGCGAGGACGAGGAAAATCCCCGCGCCGGACGAGGGGTCAAGCACGTGGGCGGCAGCCTTGTCTTTCAAGGCGGCGAAGGATTGCTCGACCATCAGCCCGGCGATGGTGCGCGGTGTGTAGTGGACGCTGGTGTCGCGCGCGGTGCGTGGGTCGGCGCGGTGGCTGAAGCTCTCATACACTTGGCTGAGGACGCCGACGGGGATGTGCGCGAAATCAAGGTCGCCCCAGTCCAACTCTGGTTGGAAAGCGCCGCCCATTTCGCGCCAGCCGCGAAGGATGGCTTGCAGGTGATCGAAGATGCGTCTGCCGACGAGGCGCTGTGCCCGATTGTAGAAACGCAGATATTCCGCTTCGCGTGCGAGGCGGTTGTCCTCGGGGATGGACTCATTGATGAGAGGAAGGAAGTCGCCGTTAAACGTCTTGTCGAGCCAGGCGGAGGTCTGTGCCGCTTTCTCTGCGGTGGAAAACGCGTCCTTCAATTCCGCCGCCGCCGGGCAGATTTCGGCGCGCTCGTTTTCCACCACGATGCGGCGGTCAATTAGGAAGCGGAAGAACAGCGCCCGGCCTGCCATCGAGAGCACTTCCAGCGCGTCGAGCCGTCCTTTGCCGTCCTTCGGCACAAACTCGTTCGTCGTCTGCGTGAGCAGGTTGAAGATTTCCTTGAATACGTAATCCGTGCCGCGCAGCCGATGGTTTTCCTCGAAAGTGCCATGCACGAGGCTCTGGAAAAACAGCGGCGCGGTCGAGCTGTGTTCCTCAATGGTCTTGATGGGGGCCGTGCTGTCGGCCTCGTGGAAGCCAATCGGGTAAATCTCCAGCGATCCGGGCCGCACCACGCCCAGCCACGCGGGGTCGCTGCGGTTGGCGAGTTGCCGGCGGACGGACGCGAGGGATGAAGCGTCGCTTTTGGCATCGCCGCAGGCGTCCACTAGATAAAGCAGCGCCGTCCCCTGATGTTCAGCCACCGCCGTGAGCGGCGGCGTCTGCGACCTTCGCGTCGGCAGCAGGTCGAGGTAGTCGAGTTGCGCCGGGTCAGAGAGCTTTCCATCGAGCCGGATGACGTCCGTGCAACCGTAGGCCACGAGGCGCTGCTCCAGCGGGCTAGTGTTAGGCGGTGGCTTGGTCGCAGGCATCAGACGCCCCCCCCTTGCTGGCGTATGAGTCCCACGAACTTACCAAGGATGCGCAGGGTTCGCACCTCATCGGCTCGAATGACGATATCTGGGAACGCGGAATTGGCACCGCGCAGAACCACGCTGCCACGACAGCGGCGCAAGTACTTCAGCGTGGCATCGTCATCAAGCAGCACGGCGGCGATTTCTCCGTCCGCCACATCCTCTTGGCGGTTCATGACCGCGATGTCGCCGGGGAGAATACCAGCGTCTTTCATGCTGTCGCCCTTGACGCGAAGTGCGAAAAGGTTTGTCCCGCGAAAGAGTTGCGGCGGCACGGGCAACATGTCGTCCGGGCTTTCCATCGCTTCCTGTGGGATGCCAGCGGCAATTCTGCCCAGCAGGGGAATACCGGTCGCGGCAACGGCCGAGAGCTTCAAACCGCGGGCCGTGCGCGGCATCCGTGCGAGCATCCCCTTCCTCTCCATCAGCCGCAGATGCGTGCGAACAGTATTGGTGCTCGCAAACCCAAACCGCGCCGCGATTTCACGTTGCGTCGGCATCATCCCCCGGTCGCGAAACTCGGAGGCGATGAACGTCGCGATCTCCTGCTGGCGCTTGGTGGGCGCGGCTGGCATGTCGGGTATCATACTGTGCAAAAAGGCAGTATCAAGACTTTTGTAGCAAAGGTAAAAACCTCGAAACAGTCCGGCTCAATGGTGGACAAGCGTCACGGCTCAATCTTCACCACTGCCCGGCGAAAGGGCCGCAGCTTCGGCGTGCCGCTGTCGTGCACATCGAGAATGTTGTGAATCGTCGCGGGCTTCGTGACTTACGGAACGACGAGGCTGGTGGTCAGGCCCGTGGTCGCGCTCAAGGTGACGCCTTTCCGAAAACGCTTCTGGTTCACGACCTCGCCTTTGTCCATCTTCTCGAAGGCTTCGTGCCATTTGGTGAGCGGCTGATTCAGCATTTCACCACCTGCGGCAGATGCTGGAAATGGAGGTCGGAGGTGGAGAGGACGGCGTTCATTTCCACGCCTCCTGATCCTCGCGCTCGAAGTCGGCGATGGCGCGGTCGAACGCCGGGTCTTCCTGCCACGAGCCGATGAGGGCATCAAGGTCAGTATGCTCGACGGGCTTGGCATCGAGTTCGAGGCCGCGGGCCAGAGCTTCAACGGCGACGGCGTTGAGGCTCTTGGCTTCCGGCTTGGCCCGGCGGCGCAGCGCGCGGTCAATGGTGACGGGAACGGCGCGGATGGTGTATTGCGTGTTCATGATGCAGGCGGTGTAGTCGAAAGATGCAGGCACAGCAACACGTTTGGCGGAGGGGAACCTATCTCTGCACTATGTCCTTGATGCGACTCTCTGGCGCAACCTTGAGTTTCTCAACCTTCCCGTCGCGATAGACACCTTCGACGACGGTCTGCTGTGGCGCGTGGAGTTTGAACTCGACATTCCATTCCTTCGGCCAGGCGGGCAGGAGGAAGATGCGCTGGCCATCGGTCTGTAGCAACATCGCCTGGAAGGTTTTCATCAGCACGCCGCCGTGGTCCTGGTCGGGCGTCCAATCGTAGTTCGGTCCCCAGAACGCGGGGAAGCGTTCGTTGGGATCGTGGCTCCGCGCGCGGCCAACGACCGCCTTGCGCGTCTCGTCCGTCAAGCCGAGGTAAGCCATGAAAACGTCGTCCTGGCGCCAGCCGGAGTTGCCCCGATCCCAACGATGTTCCAACGCCGCCAAAGCCCAGTCCGCATTGGGGCGGTTGAAGGCGAACAAGCGAAACGGAAACACCGGGTAGAGTTCCGGGTTCTCGATGTTGCTCTTCTGCGCGAAGAACTCGGCGGGCGCGAGCGCCTTCCGGCCGTTGATTTCGCGGAGCGGGATCGGAGGGAGTTTGGCGCGGAGGCGCTGCCAGAGTTCGCGCTCCGGCGCGGGCGCGAGTTGAGTGGGCAGGGCGAGAAGACGCTCCGTCACGGCGATGCAGCCGGCGAGTTCAGGCATGGCGTTGGTGCAGCGCCACCAGGTTTCCAGCGCCTGCGACGGATGCATGACGAGTTTGCCTTGCACGTTGGTGGGATAGTGTTGCTCGAAAAAAGTGAGGATTTCCCGCGAGAACGGCAGCGCGGTCCGCCGGAGGAACTCGCGGTCGAGCGTGTGATCGTAGTAATCGAGCATCATCCAGCAAAGTTCGAGGCCGCCGACCCATTCCCACTTGTGCCAGCCGCTCTCCTGGAGTTTGTCGGTGCGCTGCTCGAACGGCGTCCAGCCGTAGGTCTCGCTGAAGACTGCGCCCCAGAACATGATACACTCCGGGTAAAACGCGCCGTCATGGCCGAGGTAGTGCCGCGTGCGGTACCTGCAGAGCGGCAGCAACTCGTCGGCATACATGCGGAAGAGCGGACGCTGGAGGTCGAAGTCGCCGGAAGTGCAGAGGCTGACGTAAGGCAGCCGCGTGTTCTGCCACCAGTAACCCGGTCCCCAGCGGCGGTAGTCAGGATCCTTTTCCGTCGGACCGGGCGGAACGGCGAACAGGGAGCCGTTGAACTTGATGGGATACGCGCCGCGGCCTGCGCAAGCGGTGATAAATCGCTGGAGGTGATACATCTGGCTGACGTAGGCGGCTTCGTCGTGAACAGTGGCGCCCGCGTCGGTGGCGGCCAGTTTGCCGTTCACAAAGACACGGCAGCCGCCTGCCCGCTGGTCGGCGGC
>ORMF010222085.1_pt1 | contig 20045 bp, 25 predicted proteins | sample 1779871 | NCBI WGS metagenome assembly ORMF01 (sample SAMEA104232316, study PRJEB22302) | groundwater metagenome | biome: forest; feature: aquifer; material: groundwater | place: USA | collected 2011-08-07 | depth 5.4 m | reverse complement strand
CAGCTCGGATATTTCCACGTGATCGCCGAACCCGTCTCGACCTGCGTCCAGGAGATCTTCGACTTCCTCCCCTTGCAGAGGCCGCGCTTGGTGACGAAATTGTAGATGCCGCCCTTCCCCGTCACGGGATCGCCGGCGTACCAATTCTGCACGGTCGAATATTTGATCTCGGATCCTTCCAGCGCCACGAGCTCGACGACGGCCGCGTGCAATTGGTTGGTGTCGAATTTAGGCGCCGTGCAGCCTTCGAGGTAGCTCACCATGGCATTGTCCTCGCAGATGATGAGCGTCCTCTCGAACTGGCCCGAACCTTCCGTGTTGATGCGAAAATAACTCGAAAGCTCCATGGGACATTTCACGTTCTTGGGAATGTAGACGAAGGACCCGTCCGAAAACACGGCGGAGTTGAGGGCCGCGAAAAAATTGTCTGTATACGGGACCACGGAGCCCATGTATTTCTTAATAAGGTCAGGGTATTCGGCGACAGCTTCAGAAAACGAGCAAAACACAACACCGATCTCAAGGAGCTTCTTCTTGTAGCTCGTCGCGACGGAGACGGAGTCAAAAATAGCATCAACGGCGACGCCCGCCAGACGCTTCTGTTCCATGAGCGGGATGCCGAGCTTCTCGAACGTCTTCTTAAGTTCGGGATCGACCTCTTCCATGCTCTTGAGTTGCTCCGGCTTCTTCTTCGGCGCCGCATAATAGCTCATGTTCTGATAATCGATGGCGGGATAGTGGACGTTGGCCCATGCCGGCTCCTTCATTTTGAGCCAGTGGCGGTAGGCCTTGAGGCGGAATTCGAGCATGAACAGCGGTTCGCTCTTTTTCTGGGAAATGAGCCGCACGACGTCTTCGCTCAGCCCCTTCGGAATGACATCCGTCTCGATGGGCGTCTGGAAGCCGTACTTGTATTCGCGACTCGTGAATTCTTCTATCGATTTAAGGCTCATGGAGTCCCCTTAAGCCACCTTGGCCGGCGGAACGAGGCTGTGAACGACTTCCATCTCGTTCTTGGTCAGCATTTCGAGCGTCACCGAACCATAAAAATCATCCAGGATCTGCTTGGTTTTTCGCCACACGGGCTTCACGCCGCAAAGACAAAAATGAGTGCACACGATATCTTGGCGCACTTCCGGCTTGCAAAACGCTTCGAACGTCCCGCCCTCGAGCGCTTCGATCACGTCTTTAAGCGTGATGTCGGAAGATCGGCGCGCGAGTGTGTAACCGCCCTGGTTCCCCTGATGGGAAAGGACCAGGCCCGCTTTTTTAAGCGCCTGAAGGATCTTTTCGAGAAAGGCGACCGGATAACTCTCCGTCGAAGACATCTCCTTGATCGTCACCCACCGGCCCGCGGGATGTTTGGCGAGATGGATCATGCAGAGGAGACCGTATTCCGTCCTGGTGGTGAATTTCATGCGAGCCCTCTAAACCGAAAACGACGTGCCGCAGCCGCAGCTGCCGGACGCGTTGGGGTTGACGAACCGGAACCCGCCGCCGACGAGCTCACGCGAGTAATCGACGGTCATATTGTCGAGATAGACGAAACTCTTGGTATCGCAGACGACTTTGATGCCGCCCTCCTCGGATACGCGGTCCAGAGGATCCTGCTTGTCGTCGATCTTGACGTCATAAGACAGCCCCGAGCAACCCCCGCCCTTGACGCCGACGCGGACAAACGCCCCCGGCTTGCCCTGGAGCAGTTTTTGGACCTCTTCTCTAGCGATCTCGGATAGATGGATCATGGTACCCCTCCCGGCTACCCCTCAAGTATACCTTCTCGGACTCTTTTAGTCCATGTTATAATTAGAACTCAAAACTTTTATATAACTCAATTATTCATAATAAGTTACAGTATATATATTATTATAAGCAGCTAGTTTACCAGCTTGTATGGACTTTCAATTTTTTTTCGGTCCCAAACTGTTTCTTTAATGGCCATCACCTTCTGAGATGCTTCGTAATACCTTCCCCTTGCAGTTCCATTGGCTATTAAGAAACCCTTATCGACAAGATCTTTTAAATCTCGGCTTGCCACTTGCTCTGAGACGCTGTCTGCTTGGGCGCGATAAGTAGCGTTTCTAACCCTCATGTTTCTTGCCGCATCCATCAAGGCAGTAGTAGCTCTTTCGGGTAATCCCGCAGCTTTTACCTCACTAGCAAGCTTTTCATAAAGTTGGCCCATGTTATTAATTAGGCGCATTAATGCTTGCGCTTGAATGAAGTGGGCTTCCAAACAAAAGCGTATCCACTTTAGCGTATTTCTTTCTGGGCTCCATATAGGGCCTCCTACCTCTTGTAATACGTCATAGTATTCTCTTGTGTGTTCTGAGCGCCCTAAATAGGATTCAATGCTAACAAAAACGGGGTCAAGGGCTGACTTGTCTTGGGCAAGTACTAGCGTTTGCAAACACCGACTAATTCTTCCGTTGCCATCTCTAAATGGATGGATATTGACTAAATTGAGATGCCCTATTGCGGCCAAAACAATATTAGCCATTCCGGCGGGCGGTTTATTTAAAAAATCAACAAGCTCAGTCATTAGCCTATAAAGCAAGTCGGGGTTCGGCCCCTCATAAACAACTTTTTTCTTTTCGGTATCATAAACATTAATTGAACCAGCCCGAAGTTTTCCTGGGCTTTTTGGCATTTCATATTCGAGCATCATATAGTGAAGACTTTTTATTAAATCCACTGAATATGAAAATGTCGGATCATCCGTAAGCTGTAACACATAGGTCATTGCTCGGCCATAACAAAGATTGGCTTTCACTGCTTCATCGGAAGAATCAACCGCTTCAACACCTTCAGCAATTGCGATTGCATCATCTTTAGAGACAACGTACCCTTCGATGCTATTCGACATTCTAATATTTTTGGCAAGCACAGATCGGCGCAATAGACCAAACCAACGCCTGGGTGCAGAAGCCGTGTTGTAACGAAGCTTTTTTTTAAGGTCCTCGATTTGAGCAACAACCTCTATGTCCTTACTTTCTAGCTTGGAAGCTTGATAAAGCACGATAGGTATACTCCTTTAAATTTCATTTCTGATGATAGTATACACTCTATAATACAGTTATCAACTGTATTTTATGAATTACATATATCTATTGCTATGAGAGAATAACTAAGTATTTTAACTATTAATAACAACATAGTGAACAATCAGAGAGGAGAAACAACAGCGTATTTAGCGCTGTTTTTTCATCTATACAATTCCGTTATAATTACTGCCAGGAAACTCTATACAGCATCCAATACACGACAACACCCGTGACGGAGACATAGAGCCAGATCGGGAACGTCATCCGCGCGATCTTGGCGTGGCGGCCAAAATCACCCTTCAAAGAGAAGTAAAGAGTCCTAAGGATGAGCGGTAGATTGACGGCGGCGAGAATCGTGTGTGTCAGAAGGATCGTGAAATAGACGGTCCGGACTGGTCCCTGCCCTCGAAAACGCTCCGAACCATGGAAGAAATGATAGAGGAGATAACACGCCAGGAATGCGAGCGACGCGGCGCAAGCGCAGAGCATGGTGATCTTGTGCGCCGTGATGAGACGCCTGCGGATGAACAGGTAGGCGAGCGTCAAAAGGACGCCGCTTGCGGCATTCAGCGATGCGTTGATCGCGGGGAGGCCTGAAACGTCCACTAGATCCCCTCTTCGAAAAGTTCTTCGTATCCTTCCTTGAACGACGGAAACATGCACCGGAATCCAAGCGATTTCAGCTTCGCATTCTTACAGCGCTTGCCTTTGGAAGACGTGTGTGCCACGGCGGCCGCGGGCATGCCGAGTTTGGGGAGGAGCCAATCGTAATATTCGCGGTGTGTGGAAGGCGTGTCGTCCACACCCAGGTACAGCTCGCCGGGCGTCCCCTTTTGGAGCAACGTGCCGATAGCCGCCGCCGCATCCTCGATGCGCATGCGATTGACAAACTGGTCCGTGGCGGCAGGTTTCATGCGTCCTTCGCGGATAGCACGCAGGCGATGACGCCCCGGGCCGTACAGTCCGCCGAGGCGCAGGACCATGAACGGAATGCCGCTTTGTTGTACGCGGCGCTCGGCTTTGAGCAGATGACGCGCGCGCTTCTCGTCTTCCTCGTCCTCATAACCGGCGGCAGCGGGATCCGTGTTTTCATCGATCCAGGAGCCGTCACGCTGGCCGTACACTCCGGTGCTCGACACGAGCACGAATTTCTTCGGCGGATGCTTCGAGAGAGCCTCGAGGAGATTCTGGGCGCCGTCTACGTACGTGCGGCGGTAGTCATCCTTTTCACCGGGGGCCTGGCACATCACGACGATGTCGGCTTCAGGCAGTTTCTCAAGCGTGGACGGGTCGAGAAGGTCGGCGGCCACGGGTTCGATGCCCGTAGACTCCAGAGCGGCCGAATGACGGCGCAACCCGTAGACACGATGGCCCTTATCAAGAAAACGTTTCCCCGCGTGGATCCCCAAATATCCGCAACCGGCCATCAAGATTTTCATGCATTCTCCTCGGGGAGACATAATACCAAACCGTATGTTATTATACCTTCTCTAAAAAAGGGGCTCAAAATGATCGTCATTACGGGCGGCGTCGGATTTATTGGCAGTGTCATTCTCTGGAAACTGAACCTGTTGGGCGAAAAAAACATCCTTGTCGTCGACCAGGACGCCAAAAACTCTCCCAAATGGGCCAACGTCAAAAAAGCCGCGTTTCAGGACTACGCCGAGTCCGACAGTTTCCTCGAAAGGCTCGAGCGGGGTGATTTCGACGGTACCGTGAAAGCGATCTTCCACATGGGCGCCTGTTCCAGCACCACGGAAATGGACGCCGGTTACTTGAAACGCAACAATTCCGGCTATTCCGAACGCATCGCGGACTGGTGCCTCAAGACGGGCGCTTATCTTTCTTATGCATCGAGTGCGGCCACGTACGGCGACGGCGAACTCGCGTTCTCAGACGACGACAAGCTCACCCCGCGCCTTAAGCCCCTCAATCCCTACGGCCGGTCGAAACTCGATTTCGACGAATGGGTGCTGAAGCACGGCCATGAAAAGCGCCTCACCGGTTTCCGCTTCTTCAACGTCTACGGGCCTAACGAATACCACAAGGGCGCCATGCGCAGCATGGTTCACAAGGGCTTTCAGCAAATACAGTCCGAGGGGAAACTGAAACTATTCAAATCCTACCGCCCCGAATACAAGGACGGCGGACAGATGAGGGACTTTGTCTACGTGAAAGACGTCGTCGATGCGCTCTTATGGTTTTATGACCGGCCGCAGCTCAAAGGCATTTATAATCTCGGGCGGGGAAAAGCGCAGAGCTGGAACGACATGGCGGACGCGTTGTTCAAAGCGACCCATAGACCGAAGCAGATCGAATACATTGAAATGCCCGAGTCCATCAAGAACCAGTACCAGTATTTCACGGAGGCGGATCTGACCAAGCTCAGAAAGGCGGGTTATACGGCACCGTTCATGGACTTGGAAGCCGGCGTCGGCGACTACGTCAGAAACCACCTCATGAAGGACGACCCCACCCTCTAGGCCGGCTTGGAATTCTCCGCGGCGGCAGCCGCTTTGTACGCTGCGTAAGAAGGTTTCTTGGAAAAATCCTCGCGCAAGAGCCCGAAAAAATCCGTCCCCGTCGTAAAATGGTTGGGCGTGTCGCGGAAGAACGCCCAGAAGACCTTGTCCACCCCTTCCCACTTTTTCGTCTCCGAATAGACCTTCGTCACCCACTTGGCTTGCGCCGCTTCATCGGGATTAGGGCCGAGCCACCAGGGGTTCGCAGCACCCGGACTGTCGACACCGGGACAGCCGATCTCAGTGATCCAGATGGGCTTCGCAGGATCGCCGTTGGCGGCGCAGACTTTTTTCGTGCCCCGGTAGACGCCGCGCATCAGGTTCGCCGCGTTCCCGCCGAGCGGATCGACGAACGGGTGGATATTCACCACGTCGAAATAAGGTCCCCCGCCATTGGCATAAATTTTCTTCAGCGGAGCCACGGCGCCCCCCGACAAACCGCCAAGCACGACCACGGCCGTGGGGTCTTCATTCTTGATCGCCGGGTAAACTTTTTTCAGGAGCTCCGTATACGCCTTCATGCCGTCCTGAGGCACCCAGTAGATGTCCTGGTCGGGCTCGTTCCAGATCTCCCAGTACTTCACCTTGCCCTTGTATCGTTTGACGACCTCGCGGGCGTAACGCGTATAAAGTTCCGCATCGGGCGCGCTGTTCCAGTTGTCACCGCCCCAATTCGTGTTGTAGTCCAGGAGCCCCAGGATCTTGATGCCGCTTTTGTCCAGCGTCTCGACCAGACGGTCGTATTTCTCGAATCGAAACGTGCCCTTTTCCGGTTCGACGTCGTCCCAGATAAAATCCATGCGCACGAACCCGACACCGGCCTCCTTCATGAGCACGACGGCACGCTCGACCTTGCCGCCCGCGTAATGGTGGGCGTTCCAATCATGGTCCCACTGGAAAAATTCAAGCGCGCCAAAACGGCTCTTGGAGTCGCGTGGATCTTCGGAAGCGCGCGCCGCCCCGCCCGCGACGATCGTCCCGAGGGTAAAAAATGCGAGGATCTTGAGCAAAAAACGCGGGCTAAACATCGATCAAGACCTCGCCGCCTTCGACCTTGACCGGATAAGTCCGGACGTCTGCTTCGCCCGGCACGAAACGGGATCTCCCGGTCGTCACATCAAAGGGCCACGCATGCCACGGGCAGATCACTTCGCCGTCATCGAGATGCCCTTCTCCGAGAGGACCGCCGCTGTGGGGACAAGTATTGTCGAGTGCGCAAAACTTTCCTTTATACATAAACAGGGCGACCTCTTTTTGAGCGGCGATGACGGTCTTGCCCTGCCCTTCTGAAAGATCGGAAGTTTTGGCGACTTTGGTCCACATGGCTATTCCCTTTTCGCCTTTTTCACGGGTGTCGTGCCTACGAACACGCCGGTGCGGGGGTCATTTGACCACCCCTGAGAACGCCGTACGAAGGATCTCGTCGACATCGCCTTCAGCGGCGCGTTTGAACCAAACGTTGTCAGGCATGACGAGCACGTTGGGACCGTCGGCGCAGGCGTCGAGACAGCCCGAGCGGCTCACGCGGACCTTCGAGGAGTAACCGCGCTCTTTTACGGCGGTCTTCAGGAGTTCGCGCAGGCGCGCGCCCTTTTGGGAGCAGCAATCTCCTTCCTGGCGGGAGTTCTCGCAGACGAACACATATTTCTGGAACTTCGGAACGGACCATTCCATCGAAAACCTCACTTCAGGCGCTTGGCTTTCGAGACGACGAGCTGTCCCGGCGTCGAAATGGCGCTTTCGACGGTGTCCTCGCGGATCACGAGCATCTCGACGACGTCGGGTGACGGCTGCCCGAACGCCCGGACGATCGCCTGGGGACGCGCGAAACGGGCGGCGTTCGTCGGATGGGAATTAAGCTGCGTTTGGATCTGGTACGCGGTGTCGTCAGGCAGGATCTTCTTGGATTGATAATCGTAAACACGCGTGCGGACAAGCGTGTTCCTGGAAAGATCGAGATGATACGTGTTCTCGAACTGCCCTTCGAAGCGCTCGACCTTATCGTCCTTGTAAAACCACTTTTCGGTCTCATGACTCACGATCGTAGCGCAATGACCCGCCGCCTGACCCCCGAACACGCCGAAGACGACCAACGCCAACACCGTTTTCCGCATCAATCCCCCTCTAGTTTCGTCTTGATGTACCACAACAGGACACACTTCGGCCCCGCAAACCCGGTATAGGGTCATTGTAACAAACTCGGTGGCCGCTTACGAGGCCCGGCCGAGCTTCGCAAAAATAGCGCGCTTTAAGCCCTCCGGGTCGCCGGGCGTGAAAAAATGCAGCGCATTTTCGTAGGACGCCCGGGCGCGGGCCTCATCGCCAAGACCTTCATAGCACTCGCCGAGCGAATACCAGGCGTTGCGGAGCATGTACTTCTCGACATCCGTCCGCGAGCTCATGATCTCGAGCGCTTTTTCGTACCCGTCCCGCGCCGCCGCATGATCCTTCCAACGCCTGAGCATCAGATGGGCCAGGCGATAACGGATCTCCCAGGCATCCGGATTATCAAGAACTCCCCTCTCGAGGACTTTCTTCGCCTCCTCCGGCTTGCCGAGCTGCCGTTCAAGCCAATAGGCGGTCGTGAGCACAGCCTCGACGTTACGGGGATCGAGCTTGAGAGCCAGACTGAAAAAGGGAAGCATCTCTTTCTGCTTATCCAGCGTCAGATGATAATGCGAATGCTCACGGATCTTGCCATTCACGCGGGCGATCCAATCCCCCGCGAGTTCCGGCGCGTTCTCGATGGGCCCCTGCCGCTCGTGCAGCGCATCAGTTTCCTCTCCGAACTCTTCGCTGACACCGCCGTGATAATATGAATCGGCCTTCAGAAAAAACGTATCTCCGACCGCTCCCGCGGCGCCGCCGGCCAACTTTGCCAAAGGGTCTTGAGAAATACCTGCGGAAGTCAACGCGCTCACCGGACGGTCCAGGAAAAATGCCAACCCGGCCGCGAGCGCCCACGCGGACAACAAACAGGCCGTCCCGCTCCTGCACGCAGGGGCGGGGCTCACAGGGTCCTCCGCCGGAAACCCATCCAGGCAGCCGCCAGAAAAAAAGCGGTATAGAGAACGGCGTACACGGCGAGCGCCGCGATAAGCCACAGCGGCACAGGGCCCCACGCGTGGACGAGACGCTGGCGCATGTCGAAAAACTCAAAATGCGGAAGTCCATAATAGAACACGGTGCAGGCCAGACGCGCCGGAAACACCAGACTCTCACCTGCGGACTTAAGCGAATCGCCGTAGGTGCCCATGATCAGGAACAGCAGGAGGGTGAGCGTCACGTTGGCTGAGACCGTCAGATAATAGGAAAGCGCGGAAGCCATCGCCGACAGCACCATCAGAGCCAAAAGAAAAAGAAAACCCGTTTCGAACACGACTCCCCAGGGAAATCCCTCCATGCGCGCAGACGCAACCGCCAGAAAAGCCGCAAAGAAAAGAAGGAAGGCCGCGGACCCGGCCGCAAACGAACCCGCCCACTTGGAAATGAGGAACTCGAAGCGCGAGACGGGTTTGGCCAGAAGCACTTCGAGCGTCTTGGATTCCTTTTCCGCGGGATACTGCCGTGCGGCGAGGGACACCGTGAGGATCGCCGAGAACCAGAAAACGAGCGTGCTCCCCGTCTCCAGCAGATAACCGGAGATCTTCGAAACGTTGTAAAATTTAAGCCCCGATGCATAGACAACGATGACCCCGCCGAGGATGAGCGCCACATAAAAATATTTTTTGCGGAAGATCTCCTTGATCAAAAGCTTCGTCATCACGCGAATGACGTGCATCATGCGCGCACCCCCATCGTGCCCAGGAAAAACCGCTCGAGATTGCGCTCATGATCCGAGCCGACGAAAGCCGTCATCGGTCCGGACTTGATGACCCTGCCTTCCTTCAGGACCGCGACGGAATCACAAATAAGTTCCACCTCGGAAAGCTCATGCGATGAGAAAAAAATAGTCTTCCCTTCGCGGCGCATGTCCAAAAGCAGTGCGCGCAAGTCCATGCGGGCAATGGGATCAAGGCCGGACATCGGCTCGTCAAGAATGAGCGTGTCGGGGTTGTTGATCAGCGCCTGCGCGATGCCGAGCTTCTGGGCCATCCCCTTCGAAAACGTCCCCAGCGGGCGGTTCCGGTCACTGGACAACCCCACGCGCTCAAGCAGAATGGTGATGCGGTCCTCAAGGATGTTTTTGGGCACGCAACAGAGCTCCCCGTAAAAACGGAGCGTCTCGACCGGGGTCAGAAAACGGTAATACCGCGCCTCCTCGGGAAGAAAACCGATACGCGCGCGGGAACGGGGGTCCGAGGGAGGCAAGCCGTGAAGCAGGACACGGCCGCTCGAGGGCAAAACGAGGCCGAGGAGCGCTTTGATCGAGGTGCTTTTCCCGGCGCCGTTGGGCCCAAGAAAACCGAAGATCTCGCCTTTGGCCACGCGAAGCGTCAGGCCATCGAGCGCCTTCTTCGAGCCATACGAAACCGTGAGGACGTCGAAGTCGATGACGTGTGTCATTGGACGGATTTTATCACGGGTGACAAATATATGCTAGACTAACGGCTGCAGCGGCTTATATAATACGCTCAAACCTCGGAGGAGCGATGAACGTCGACATCCGGCCGGACCCTCTTAAAGCTGGTTTTTTCATCGTCACACCCAAGAGCCCCATCGATTCCGACACGTACATCGAATTCCAGGCCAAACTCTACCCTGTCCTGCAAAAGACCACCCGAGGGGTCATCGTCGACTTAAAAGACGTCGACTACATTTCTAGCGCGGGCCTGGGCGTTCTGTTCGCCGCTAAAAAGTTCCTGATCGGCAACGGCGGAGAACTTCTCTTCTGCAATCTGAAGCCCCAGATCAAGCGCCTCTTCGATATCGTCAAAGCCCTGCCCAAGGAAAGCCTCTTCGAGAGCGTCGAGGAAGCCGACCGCTATTTCTACAAGATCATGAATGACGAGATCGATAAGCAGAGACAAAACAAGCCGAAACCGTAACGCGGATCTTCTCAAGCGGAGTGACCGGCAGACGCCCCTGACAGGGCGTTTTTTAATTTTCCGAGGGGGCGCCCTTGGCGGCGAGAAGCTTGCGTATATCGAGCTTCATGTCCTGGCGGCTGTACGCGGCGGTGTCGAGAATATGCGTGTCCATGCGGATCGCATCCTCAGGACAGACTTCCACGCAATAACCGCAGTAGACACACATACCGAGGTCCAGATCGAAGGAGCGGGGCCGCTTTTCGATGTTGGGATCGGGATGTTCTTCGGCGACGATGTTGATGCACTTGGCCGGGCACACGGTCTCGCACATCATGCAGGCGACACAGCGCGGAGTCCCGTCCGGCCTCTGCGTGAGGCGATGGCGGGTGCGCGTGCGCTTGGACAGCGGGCGGCGCTCTTCGGGGTACTGAAAAGTGACCGCGCCCTTCCCCATTTTCTTGAAGCCAAAAAGACTCACCGTCTGGAAGAAAAAATTCACGAAGAAATGCCGTGACGTGATGGCGAGGCCCTGGAACACCGACGGCAGGTACGTCTTGTCCCACCAGGTAAGCTCTTTACGCTCGATGATCTTAACTTTAGCCGCCATGTTCAGCCCCTCCAGGCCACGACAAGGCTCGTGACGAGGACATTCAGGAGCGACACCGGGAAAAGGATCTTCCAGCCCAGATGCATGAGCTGGTCGTAACGGAAGCGCGGCAGCGTCCAGCGGATCTGCATGAAAAGCCAGTTGAAGAACATGACTTTCATCATGAACGCGATCACGCCGAACGCGATCACCCAGCCGTGCGCCACCGGAGCGAAACCCCCGCCCGGCAGATGCCACCCGTCGGGATGGAGACCCGGCACCTGCCATCCTCCGAAGAAAAACGTGGTCATCAGGCAGGCGACGAGCACCGTTTCGACAAGATCCGTCAGGAAAAACATGCCGAACTTCATACCGCTGTACTCGACGAAGTAGCCGACGATCTCGGACTCGCCTTCGGGAAGGTCGAAGGGCACGCGCTTGGTCTCGGCGAGTGCGGCCGTCATGAAAAGAAAGAATGCCAGCGGCTGAACGAAGATGCCCCACGCGGGGAGCCAGCCGAAGAAAGTACCGCCCTGATGGCGGACGATCTCCTGGAGCGAAAGCGTGCCGTAGCTCAGCACGATGCCCATGATGGAGATGCCCATCGTGATCTCGTAGGAAAGCATCTGTGAAGCGGCGCGCATGCCGCCGAGATAGGCATAGTTGCTGTTGGAAGCAAAACCCGCGAGGATGACCCCATAGACGCCGAGCGACATCATGGCGAACACGAACAGAACGCCCGTATTGATGTCAGCGATCTGCAGATTGATCGCGCGGCCGCCCAGGTGCAGCACGTCGCCGAAAGGCACCGACGCGAATGCGCAGAGCGCAAACACGACCGAGATCATGGGCGCGAGCGTGTGCAGAAACTTGTCCGCGCCGCGAGGCATGAAGTCTTCCTTCACGAACATCTTCACCGCGTCCGCGAGCGAGTGCATGACGCCGATCTTATTGGGGAGCCAAAGAATGATATTGAGAGGAAAAAGCCAGGCCGGAAACCAGATCTGGGCGCGGTTGGCGCCGATACGGTCCTGCATGACGGCGCTCTGTTTGCGCTCGACCCACGTGAGCAGACCGGCAAGATTCAGGACCATGCCGAGGAAAATACCGGTGAGAGCGGCCTTGATGCCGAATTCGGCGAGGATCCCGTTCATGAGGTTTTCCACACCTGTCCGCCCTGCCCCAAAGCCTTATAGGAGAGCCCTTCGAACGCCGCGTCGGACTTCACGAGATCCGCGAACACATCTTCGGCCTTGCGGTACGACCCCGCCGAAAAGCCCGTGAGCGCGGCAAGGTCCGCCAGCGTCTGCCACGTGGGGCGCGACGCGCCGATCGGCTCGAAAGCCTTCTTGATGCGCTGCACACGCCCTTCGAAATTGACGAACGTACCGTCCTTTTCCGCGTAGGAAGCGCCCGGAAGCACGACATCCGCGACCTTCGAAAGGGAGTTCTCGTTGGACCCCTCGAACACAATCGTTTTCACGTGTTTGCGGATCGTGCTCAACGCCTCTTGACAGAAATATTGTCCAAGGTCGTGCTGAAAAACAAACAGGCCTTCGAGTTCGCCTTTCTTGGCCTTCTCGATGAGCGCGGCGATGTCCCCCGACTTCGTATCCAGACCCAGTATGCGGCAGGCCCCGGCGGTGTTCGGATTCTTGTCCTTCTTGATCAGAAAATCGTCCTCAAACCCTTCGGACGCGGATGCGTAAAACGCGACGTTGGTCCACTTAAGATGATCCTTGAAAAGTTTTTTGACCAGATACAGGTCTTCGTTGGTCGACTGCGGCGACGCCAGGACGGCCCATGACGCGGGTTTGGCTTCTTTGAGGATACCGCCGACCTTCTCCAGCGCGGCCAGCCACTCGGGTGCCGCGCCGTTGGTCTGTGAAAAACGCGGGGACTTGATCCGATCCTGGTCGATGGACTTGTAGGCGTAACGGCCGTCGTCGCACATCCACCACTTGTTGACGGCCGGGTTGTCGCGGGGTTTGAGACGCATGACACGCTCGTCCTTCAGGTGATACGGCCTCGATTTTTCGTAATGTATATTGATGTTGCAGCCGCGCGAGCAGCCGGGACAGACGGACTGCTGCGAGCCGAGATACCACACGCGCATCTTGAAGCGGAAATCGCGGTCGGTGAGGGCCCCCACCGGGCAGATGTCGGCGACGTTGCCGGAATATTTATTGTTGAGCTCTTTGCCCGGATAGACGTCGATCTGGGCGCGGTCGCCGCGGTTGAAAATGCCGAAGTCGTGGGTCTTCGTGATCTCGTCGCCGAAACGCACGCAGCGGGAGCAAAGAATGCAGCGTTCCTGGTCGAGATTGATCGTGGGCCCGATCGCCGCGGCCTTCTTCGTCTTCTTCACCTTGACGTCGTTGAAATGGGAGTCGTACAGGCCGTATTCCATGTAATAGTCCTGCAGCTTGCACTCGCCGGCCTGATCGCAGACCGGACAATCCAGCGGATGGTTCGCGAGAAGGAATTCGAGCACGACCTGCTGGGATTCTTTGGCTTTGGCCGAATTCGTATGGATCACCATGCCTTCGGTGACGCGCGTATTGCAGGCGATGACCGTGCGGGGCATTTTCTCGACTTCGACCTGGCAGATGCGGCAGTTGCCGGCGATGGAAAGACCCGGGTGGTAGCAGTAACGCGGAATATCAGAACCCGACGCCTGGTCGATCGCCTCGATGAGCGTGATGCCGTCCTTGACCGTGTATGCTTTGCCGTCGATGGTGATGTTGGCCATGACTTAGTGGGATCCCGCGATAAGTTTTTCAGGATGGCGAGGGTCATATTCCTTGAGCGGCCGCTCCGGCATCCCGGTCCCTTTTTGGATGTACGCTTCGAATTCAGAGCGGAATTTGCCGATGTAGCTCTGGATCGGCCACGCGGCCGCGTCGGCGAACACGCAGATCGTACGGCCTTCCATGTTGCGCGCGATACGGAGGAGCTCGTCAAGGTCCCGCAGCGCGCCTTCGCCGCGGTAGATCCGCTGAACGATCTTGTAAGCCCAGCCCGTGCCTTCGCGGCAGGGCGAACACTGGCCGCAGGACTCGTGCGCAAAAAATTTGCAGGCGACCAGAAGCGCTTTCACCATGCAGGTCGTGTCATCCATCACCATGATGCCGGCGGAGCCGAGCATCGTGCCGGCGGCGCGGAGCGAATCATAATCCATTTTGACGTCGATCTCGTCGGCCGTAAAGATCTTGGCGGAGATACCGCCCGGGATAACGGCCTTGAGCGGGCGGCCGCCGCGGATGCCTCCCGCGTGATCGTAGATGATCTCCTTGAGATTCACACCCATCGGAAGCTCATAAACGCCCGGTTTCTCGACGTGGCCGGAAACGCTGAAAAGATGCGTGCCGCCGTTGCCGGCCGAGCCGAGCGCCGCAAACCACTCGGGGCCGTTCTTGACGATATGAGGAACACACGCCATCGTCTCGACGTTGTTGATGATCGTGGGGCAGCCGAAAAGACCGACGATCGCCGGGAACGGGGGCTTGAGGCGCGGGAGACCGCGGCCGCCTTCGAGCGAGTTGAGGAGAGCGGTCTCTTCACCGCAGATGTACGCGCCTGCGCCGCGATGGACGACGAGATCCACCGAATACGTGGAGCCGAAAACATTTTTGCCGAGGTAGCCCTTGGCGTACGCCTCGTCCACGGCGGCCTGGAGATTGCGGTACGGTTCGACATATTCACCGCGGATGTAGACATAAGCTTTTTTGGAATTGATCGCGAACGCGCTGATAAGGATGCCCTCGATCATCTGGTGCGGGTCACGCTCGAGGATGTAGCGGTCCTTGCAGGTGCCGGGCTCGCCTTCGTCGGCGTTGATGACCAAATACACGGGCTTGTCGGGGCCTTTCCCGCCGGAGGCGGCCCCGCCTCCGGTGGGGGGGAGGAACTGCCACTTTTTCCCGGTCGGAAAACCGGCGCCGCCGAGGCCGCGGAGGTTGGACTTAAGCACCATGCCGGTGACATCCTCGGGCTTCATCGTCGTTAAGACCTTGCGGGCCGTTTCATAAGCGCCACGGGGTTCGGCGACGGAAAGCTTGTGAGCGCCGGGGACGCTAAAATTGCGCGAAAGAATGGGTTCGGTCATTTGAGGCCGTCGACGATCTCGTCTATCTTCTGCTCGGTGAGATGGCCGTAATATTTTCCGTTCAGCTGCATCATCGGCGCCATCTCGCACGCGCACAGACATTCGGCTTCTTCGAGCGTGGTCTTGCCGTCGGCCGTGGTCCCGCCATTCTCGACGCCAAGCTTCTTCTTAAGATGCGCGAGGATCTTCTCGCCGCCGGTGAGACAGCAGCTGGTCGTCGTGCAGTAGCGGATATAATTCCTGCCGACCGGCTTCTGGTGATACATCGAATAGAACGTGACAAATTCGCGGACGTGGACGATGGGAACCTCGGTCCATTTGGAAACCCACGCCTCGACTTCGGGCGTGACATAGCCGACTTTGTCCTGGGCCAGATACAGGAGCGGGCCCACGGCCGCTCGCTTCTGGTCGTACTTGGCGACGATCTTTTGAGCTTCGTTGTCGAGTTGGGAAAGGATCTGGGCGCTCATTTAGTGATCCAGCTCTCCGCCGATCATATTGACCGAGCCGAACGTGGGAATGATGTCGGCGATCATTTCGCCCTTCAAAATTTCAGGCAGCGCGCTCACCATCGCCCAGCACGGCGGACGCACACGCACGCGGTACGGGCGGTCGGTGCCGTCGGAGACGACGTGAAAACCGAGCTCGCCGTTGGCTCCCTCGACGGCACAGTACGCTTCCCCTTTCGGGGGACGGATACCGTGGCCGTGCATGACGAGCTTGAAATGGTTCATCAGGCCTTCGATATTGCCATACGTATCTTCTTTCGCGGGAAGTGCGACACGCTTATCGTCCGAGTAGGTCGAGCGGTTGGACTTGGTCGTACCTTCGAGCGTGGGGTCCGCGACAACACCGGTCTCTTTGAAGCCGAGCACGCGGCCCATTTTGGCCTCATCGACCATCATCGCAGCGGGAACCTCGCGGCCCTTCGTATCGACCATGACGGGACCTGCGGGCATATCGGTGAGGCACTGCTCGATGAGCCGCAGGCTCTGCTTCATCTCCTCCATGCGCACATAGTAGCGGTCGAGGTTGTCGCCGGTGCGGCCGACAGGGACGTCGAAATCAAGCCGGTCATACACCAGATACGGCTGGGCCTTGCGCCCGTCGTAGTCAATGCCGGTGGAACGCAGGAACGGCCCCGTGATGCCGTACGAAAGCGCGAGCTCCTTGGAAGTATTGCCGGTGTTTTGCATGCGATCGACGAAAATGCGGTTCGTGTTGAGCAGCTCTTCGATCTCTTTGATCACGCTGCGCGTGTCCTTGATCGCCTGTTTCATTTTCATCTCGAAACCTTCAGGCAGATCGGCTTTGAGGCCGCCGATGCGGGCATAAGAGATCGTCAGACGCGCGCCGGTGACGCTCTCGATGATCTCGTAGAAATACTCACGAGCCTTGATCATATAAAGGAAGACCGTGAACGCGCCCAATTCCATCGCCGTAGCGCCGATGCACGTGAGGTGGTCCGTGATACGCGAGACCTCGCTCATGAGCACGCGGATATACTGACAACGCTCGGTCGTCTTAAGTCCAAAAAGTTTTTCGACGGCGAGGCAGTAGCCGACATTGTTGATGATCGGAGAGACGTAATTCAGACGGTCGGTGTACGGGATGGCGTTGTTGTAAGGCCCCTGTTCGCACATTTTCTCGAATGCGCGGTGCAGGTATCCGATCTCGACATCGGCGCCGAGCACAGTCTCTCCGTCGAGCTCCGCCACGATGCGCACGATCCCGTGCATCGCGGGGTGCTGAGGCCCGATATTGAGCAGCATGGAGCGGCTTTCGGTGGCTTTCCTTTTGGGATCTAGCGGCTTACCCATCGGCTTTCGGGGAAATCTTCCTTAAAAAGTTTTATCGACGTTTCAAAATCCGGTTAAAAAAATCCGCCTTAGCGGCCGGAACCACTGGTGCTGCCGCTGCCTGCGGAACGAGTGATCTGACGCATGATCACTTCCTTGATCTTAGGGTCTTCTGTCAGCGCCAGAGCTTTCGTGTAGCACTCTGCGGCCTTTTCGAGGTCACGCTTCTTCTCGTAAGCCATCGCTTTGCCGATCAGCGCCTTGTAAAAATTAGGGTCGAGCGCCAAACTTTTCTGGTAGCAATCGATCGCCTTGTCCGCGTCGTCGCTTTTCGAATACGCCAGCCCCAAATCATACCACGCGACCGCATCAGAGGGGACTTTTTTCGTCGCTTCGGCGAGGTATTCGAGCGCCTTGGCGTGCTGTCCCTTCTCCTGGTACACGTACGCGATGTTCGAATACGCGAAAGGACTGGACGGCTTGAGTGCGATCGCCTTTTGGTAGACCTCGATCGCCTTGTCGTACATGACTTGTTTGGTGTAAAGGTTGCCCAGCGTCAGATAGATGTCTGCGTTTTTCGGATCGACCTGGGCCCCCTTGCGGTACTCCGCGATCGCCTTCTCAACGTCCCCTTTTCCCTCAAGGGCGAGGCCGAGCGTGTGGTGTGCGGCGGAATCCTTGGGACTCAACTTCACCGCCTTTTCTGCAAAAGCGATGGACCGGTCGTGCTCCTCCTTCTCCCCGTACACGAGAGAAAGGTTGACATAGATCTCGCTTTTGTTCGGCGCGAGCACCATCGCCTTCTTCAGGCTATCGATAGATTTGTCCCAATTACTCTTCTCCGCATACGTGACTCCGAGACTGATCAGCGCAGAAGGATTCGTCGGGTCTTTCGCAACGGCGCGCTGATAAAGGTCCAGCGACTTATCAATGTCCCCGCGGGAATAGGCACGGTCCGCTTCGACGAGGAGGCTGTTCTGCCCTCTTTCCTGCGCGCGGGCCACCGGATCCGCCGCCATCATGGCCGCGGAGGCTAGCGCCAGACCGAGCAAGCACAAAAAGCGCTTCAACTCATCGGCCCAACCAGCGGTTGACGTTGGTTGTAGCGATAATCTTTGCGCAGCGCGTGGCCCTGAAAGCTCTCATACATCAGAATGCGCTTGAGGTTCGGGTGTCCGCGGAACGTGATCCCCATCATGTCCCACGTCTCGCGCTCAAGCCAGTCGGCCGAACTCCATACGGACGTGACGGAATCAACCGCCGTGTCGCTCTCCGGGACCAGCACCTTGAGGATCAGACGGCAGTTCTTCTGGGGTGAGTAAAGGTTGTAGACGACTTCAAAGCGGTTTTCTTTTTCTTCCCAATGCAGGTAATCCACGGCGAAAAGGTCCATGAGCATTTCAAAACGAAAATCAGGGTCCGCCTTGAGCGAGGCTGCAAGCGCACGGATGCCGTCGCGGTTGACGACGAGGATCGTCTCGACCGCCGAAGATTCGACCGAACGAACGAGGTTGGGATATTTGGCCTTGACCGCTTCCGCGAGAGCCGCACGATGAGGCATCAGACTTCCTGTTTCTGCCGCTGGATCTTATCCTGCAGCTTCATGAGCCCGTCGAGGACGTTCTCAGGGCGCGGCGGGCAGCCCGGGATATACACGTCGACGGGAATGATGGTGTCGATACCCATCACCGTGGCGTAATTGTCATAAAACCCCCCGGTGCATGTGCACACGCCGAACGCGACGACCCACTTCGGTTCACACATCTGCTCATAGATCTTCTTGAGGACGGGGGCCATCTTTTGGCTGATCGTGCCGACGACAAAAAGGACGTCCGACTGGCGCGGCGAAAAACGCGGAAAACCGGCGCCAAAACGGTCGACATCATAGTGCGAACAGGCCGTCGACATGTATTCCATGCCGCAGCACGCGGTGACGAAGGGATACTGGAAGATCGAGAACTTACGCGCCCAACCGAGCGCCTGGTCGATCTGCGTCGTCATGAAATTGAATTTGTCGAGATTGACGCCCTGCTCCTGTATCACTTCTGCCATTCGAGCGCTCCTTTCTTCCACGCATACACGAACCCGGTGAGGAGAACAGCGACGAACGAGAACATCTCGATGATCCCCGTCCACTTAAGCTCACGGAGGATCGTCGCCCACGGAAAGAACCAGACGATCTCCACGTCGAAAAGAATAAAGAGCATCGCGATCAGATAAAACTTCACCGGAAAATGGCCTGTGGGCGATGAAAAGGGTTTTACGCCGCATTCGAAAGGATCGGATTTCGATTCGGAACCCTTATTCTTGGGGCCGAGGAGACGGTTCAGGACGATAATGGTGACGGCGATCACCACCGATATCAGGAACGTCACCAGAAGACCTATGTACTCGCTCGACTTTTCCACGGTTTCTTCCTTATATAAGAGGGGGTCAGAGACCCAGGAACCGCGGGATAACCACCTTGAGGGTCGACTCCAGAGGAAACGGCTTCTCGAGAAATTCCACGCCGCCCAAGCTCAACGCCTCCGCTTTCAATTCATCCGAAACGTAACCCGTCATAAAAAGAATGGGCATATCCGGAAGGATGAATCTGATCTTCTTGGCAAACGTGATGCCGTCCATCTCCGGCATCTTGATGTCCGAGATCACGAGGCTGTAGCGGGCCGGATCGGCAAGAATGGCTTCGAACGCCTTCACCGGATTGGAAAAAAAGTCGGCATGATAATGGAACTGGCGCATCAATGAAGAAAAAACGCTCAGGAGCATTTTTTCGTCGTCGACTACGGCAATCCTGAGATGACTTAAGTCTGGGGCTGACATCGCTAAGCCATTATAAGGGCAGAAGAAGGCAGGGTCAAGAGTGAACGAAATCAGTGTCCAGCCAAAATAGAAATGTCCTCTTTTCCCCAAAGTAGAAATGTCCGCTTTAGACGGTTAAGGTTGATAGTGAAGAGGCCTTCTTTTGAGCCTCCAGCCGAAGCCTTCTTTGAAAATACGGTCCTTTAAAAAAACT
>ORMF012088616.1_pt1 | contig 20046 bp, 15 predicted proteins | sample 1779871 | NCBI WGS metagenome assembly ORMF01 (sample SAMEA104232316, study PRJEB22302) | groundwater metagenome | biome: forest; feature: aquifer; material: groundwater | place: USA | collected 2011-08-07 | depth 5.4 m | reverse complement strand
TCCCAAAAGCAAGCGCCAAAGCCGGGCATCTCGTGCCCACGTCCGTGTCCATCCAGGAGCCGATCGACTTGCCGGTGAAACAGGGCAACTTCATCACGCAAAATAGCACCGGTGGCCGGGGGCATCCGGCATTCACTGATATAAGATATAAAATCGACATGTCTGATCCCAAAACGATAAACGAGGTATATCAAAATGAAAAACCCAAGTTTTAAACTATGGAGCACCATGGTGACCCAAGAAAAAATGCACATCTTTCTCCACTCGGCTACAGACATGCTATTTGTAGAAATAACAATGTCCTGATATTCGGGAACTAGACCGCTCCGGCGAATCGATCCGTGAATTTCCGTCAAACTGATTCGTTTCGTGACAATGCCGAATTTTTTCCGATATTCTAAATCGTTTAGTTCTGTATTCGGATAGACTTCACATTGATAAATGAAGATTTGATTCTTAAGGCCGGATTCCAACAGTTCTTCAATCCCTTCAATCCAAGTTTGATAGTTTTCACCGGGAAGGCCCAGGATGAGTTCGGTGTAAACCGGAACGTTTCCTTCATTGAATCGAACTTGTAAATTTCGGTAGGTGGAAAGCTTAATATTGGCGCGTTTGATGTTCCGGAGCGTTTCTATATCATTACTCTGACGGGCCAACGTAATTCCCTTTTCTAAGTCATGCTGATGTAAAAGCATGGCAATTTCATAGATTTTGTCATCTGTGTTTTTACCAAAGCAGGTGCGGAACTTTTCGGGGTAGCCGTACTTGCTCTTGATATCGACAAGAATCTGCGCAATCTCACGGTCTCTCGGATGCATTCCAAAATTAGAATCGGCATTAAAGACATATCGAATTCGACTCCGTGCACACCATTCCAGCTCACGACCAACGCGATCAATTCCATGAAAACGATATTTTCTACTCAAACCGCCTTGCCCCCAAAAGCAAAAAGTACAGAGGAAGGGGCAGCCCCGATTAGTTTCAATGATCGCTTGAAACTTGATATCTTGCCTCGCGGCAACTAAATCATCGAAAAGCCCTTCAAGGTAAGGTGAGGGATAAATATCCAGGTCGCGGGACTGAGGACGCTCTCCCGGGTTACGAATGCAATTGCCCGTTACAGAATCTCTCCATGCAATTCCGGCGATTCCGTCAAAATCTCGAGAGGTTAGAAAACGAGTTAGAATTTCTGAGAAAGCTTCTTCACCTTCACCGCGTACAGCTATGTCAACAAACGGAAATTGTTCAAAATACGATTGAGGATCATGTGGAACATGCGGCCCGCCAAATACGATCAGACACTCTGGATAGAGGCGTTTTACCTCCTTAGCCACAGCTAAATTAAGCTGCTCGTTCCACATAGAAACAGAAAACGCCGCGACAGATGGATCCTTATATTGAGCGACGATCCTCTCGGGGCTATCCCGGTGAAAGAGAAATGGCATGAAATCATAATCACTCCTGAGATGTTCGGAGTTCTCTGCAAAAGCACGCAGTAAACCGGAAACGATTGGAAGGTAGGCCGCTTTCTCCATCAATACATTAAACTCGTTAAAATAAATTTTACGCGTCATGCAGTTACACTCATTGAGACAGGAACTTCTTCGGCCAACGGACATCCATTGCAAGGAAAAGGTACTTCATCGTTTCGAATCGACGTCCTCAATCTTTGCATTTCCTCGCCATTCCATATTTCCATAAAGGAAGCTGCCTCAAGAATATTTCCTACATTGTGGACAGAACTGAATGGTCTACCGCAACACGTAGTCACTGACCCATCCCAAGTAATGTAGGGCTCTCTCCATAAATAGGAGCATAAAACATGCCCCGGTCTTTTGACGCCCGCCACAGGAATATAGGTGGCATTAATTCCTTCTCGCCTCGCTTGCTTCATCGCTTTCTCAATATACACAGAATCCTCTGGGTCAAGAAGCAGCTTTTCCTGAACGTGCTCGAGATAAGAAAAATTCAGTTCGCTAAAAGACAGAGTGTCAATCTGCATTCGTTTTGCAAATTCCACCACCGTATCTAAGTAAGGAATATTTTGTTTCATTAAACTACATTGAAAATGCAACTTTGTATTTTTTCCGGATCTACGAACAGCCTTAATCAAATTCTCAGTAATCTCGATGAAGCGCTCTATTCGATGATTCACTCTTATTGCTTCCAAGCTTTGCTTCTCCACAGAATCAACAGAAAAACTCAAAACATCAGGAGGGGATTCACTCATCCCTTTTTCGATCTCTTGATTATAATAGGAAGCGGAGGTAGAAAAACTGACGATAAACTGCCTTTTCTGAGCTTCTCTCACCATCTGAAAAATGTGTGGATGGAGTAACGGTTCCCCCAATCCTTGCAAGGTAATTTTTTTCACGGGACCCATTTTTTCGAGGATTTTCACAAAATTTGGTACTGATAAATGACCGATCGTCATCTCGGTTTTATTGCTCGTGCGGTGAGAGCGGGGACAGTGAATACACTCAAGCGGACAAGCACTGGTAATCTCAATTGAGACGGTTGTCGGAAAAGAAAACAAATGACTTACTTTGCGAGTATCTTCAAACTTATTGATCAATCCATTAACTGTTTTGCGAAACCCGTTCAAATGGAGAACGTCATAAATTCTTGCAACCATTACCGTCTCTTTCTAGTTTAACAGCGGAGTTATCGTAGATTATAATCAAATAGGTGTTAATTGACACTACTTTAAGAGCGGAACACCAGCAACGGCGAAATGGCCACAAAACCATTCGATGGTAGTTCTAAGACCATTTTCGAGCGGTGTAAACGAAAAATTGGGAAAGAAATTATGAAACCGGTTACTTTTCATCACTCGGATCAACTCGCCTTCCGGCTTCGCCCGATTAAAAACAATGGAGCCTTCGAATTTCATCGTTTGAGCAATGAGCATGACTAATTCTCGAATCGTAATCGTCGTTTCGGGCGCAGTAATCACCGTTTCGGCACCGTGGAAAGTATTCAGTGTTTCTAAAAGAATTTTGGCGGCATCAAAGGAATAAAGAAATTGCCGGACGGCATTTCCACTTCCCCACACTTCCAAAGGTTTGTCTTGCTGTTTGGCCAAAAAACAGCGGTGAATGAGAGAACCAATCACATGGCCTTCATTCAAATCCCAATTATCATTCGGGCCATACATCGCAACCGGGGAAATACTCGAATATTCGCAGCCATGCTGTTTCCAAAGCAAACGCGTATGCACATCCAAAACACGTTTGGAATATCCATAACCCAAATTTCCGGCAAATGGCAGACCCGCATGAAGATCTTCCTCTGCGGACGGCCGATCACTTTGAAATTGGAACGCGCAACCGGAAAGAACGGAAACAAGGCGCGTGACACCGTAACGCTGAGCGGCACTTAAGACATTGGTATTAATCCGAAGATTGTCTTCAAAAAAATCCGAATTTTTGAGAGCGTTAATTTTGACGCCTCCAACCCGCGCGGCCAAGTGAACCACTCGCTTCGGCCGGAAGGTTTCAAAAAGCTGCTCCGTTTGCCGCAGATCAGTAAAATCGCAATCCTTGCGCGTTACAAATACAGCATCCGGGCACACCTGCTTAAATGCATATCCCAAAAGGCCACTGCTGCCGGTGACTAAGATTTCTGCACGCATGTCGCCTCAAGCACTACTTGGGAAATAAATTCAATATCTTCAGGTTTTAAGACCGGATGATTCGGTAAAAACAAACCGCAGTCATGAATCCGATTAGCAACGGGAAAGCTGGATTTACCGTAACGCTTCACCCAAAAAGGATGAAGCCCGAGATTTCCGGCCGAAAAAAGACGAGTTTCAATCCCATTTTCCGTTAACGCATTGACAATTGCAATGCGCTGTTCAATCGTTTCTGCCACTAAGCCAAATGAAATACTTGAAATTTTCGCTTCGGAATTATTCCACTGCTGTGTATCAAATTTATCTCCTAAATATTTCTGATACAAAAGATGATTTTCATGCCTTCTCTGAATAATCCATTCCAACTTGTCTAATTGGCCGAGACCGATAAAGGCATTCAGATCCGTGGAACGCAGATTAAAACCGGGTTCATAAAAAATGAATGGCTTTTGAAAATCATCGATTTGATGTTCTTTCACCAAGGCTTCATGAGTTTGTACGTCTAAATCCTTACCCCATCCGTGACTTCGGCTCATCAGCAGCAAATTTTGGAATTCCTTGTCATTGGTTGAAATCATTCCGCCTTCAATCGTAGAAATTTGATGGCCAAAATAAAAAGAAAATGAAGCCATGTCCCCGAAGGTTCCGATTTTTCTGCCGTGTGTAGAAGAACCAATCGCAGCACAAGCATCTTCAAGCAGAATAAATCCGTATTTTTCTTTCAGGGCTAAGAGCTCTTTCATTTTATGAGGAACGCCCAAAACTTGGACCAACATGACCGTGCTCGGTTCGTGTTCTTCTAAAAGGACCTTCAAATGTTTGAGATCGAGGCCAAACGTATCCGGATCGGCTTCACACAGGAGCGGTTCAAAACCAAATTGAATGGCCGGCGCAATCGTAGTCGCCCAACCAACGCTTGGGACAACGACCTTTTTGTTTTTCAGTCGTCCGGAAAGCAGCAAGGTGTAAAACATAAGCAAATTTGCAGAAGATCCGGAATTACAAAAAACAGAATACTTGCAACCGAGCCATTGATTCCATTTTTCTTCAAACTGGAGGGTCAACTTGCCTTTGGTAAGATGCGGGTAGCTTTTAAGCCAATCGATTAATTGATCAATGTCTTTGCGATTAATCGTATCTTCAGCCAGATGGTATTTAAACGTTGGCATATTGATGTCCCCGGATGACTTGATAACCTTTGATAAGTTCCGTAATTCCAGCCTGCAAAGACCATGTGGGTTTAAAACCGGTGCTTTCGATTTTCTCGTTGCTGATCATGTAATTTCTCTGGTCGGGATCTTTTCCAATTTCCGATTCCACATAATCAAAATTGGGAATTTGCTTTTTGATTTCTTCGCACAACTGGCGCTTGCTTAAATTGCAATCGCTGAGTCCAACATTGTAAGGTTCATTTTTCATTGTTTCGAAATGATCGAGCGAATGAATAAACACTCGGGCGACATCTCGGACATGAATGAAATTGCGTTTGAAATGACCTTCAAAAAGAGTCAATGAGCCTTCATTCAAAGCGCGATAGACAAAGTCATTGACCAAAAGATCGATGCGCATTCTGGGGCTAATTCCAAACACGGTAGCCAATCTTAAGGTGATCGCATTGCCCGCAGCTAAAACGGCTTGCTCCGCTTCAACTTTCAGGAGCCCGTAAAGAGAGATCGGTTTCAGCGGCGTCTTTTCATCACACAAAATTCCCTCTTGTCCGATTCCATAACCACTATTGGTCGTTGGAAAAATGATTCTTTGTTCGGGACGCCTGAGCTCCAGAAGCATCCGAATCGCCTCCAAGTTGGTCGACCGGGCCGAAATGGGATCTTTATCGCAGATGGGTGCACCGGTCAGACAGGCCAAGGGAAAAATAACATCGGCGGCTTTTAATTGTTTCGAAATTAAATCTTTATCACGCGCATCACCGCGGATCAACGTTAATTTAGGATCGTAACAACAATCTAGGAGCGACATCTGGCGATATATGAAATTGTCGATCGCAATCACGTAATGCCCATCTTTCAATAGCTCAGGCGTTAAGACCGAACCGATGTAACCCGCCGCACCTGTGACTAAAATTTTCATCCCATCAACGCTCCGTTAACATCCGGTCAAATGTTGAATTAACTTCGTCTTTATTTTTCGTATTGAAATACCAATCAATGGTTTGATGGAGTCCTTTGATAAAGAGAACTTCCGGTTCCCAGCCAAGTAGTTTTTTGGCCAGCGAATTGTCAGCCACACGGTTTAAAGGTCCTGTGGGCATATCCGGACGAAGTTGGATTTCGGCCTGATGTCCGGTATAGCGAAGTACTTCCTTGGCCGCTTCAATCACAACGATTCTTTCCATCGTGCCAAGATTAATGGCCGCTGCGTCATCAATTTTCTCAGCCGCCAAAATGGTCCCGCGAACAATATCATCGACATACGTCCAATTCCGAACCTGTGTTCCATCTCCCCATACTTCAAAAGGATTTTGCGCCTTGAAGGCACGGGCAATCATCGCAATGATCGCGTGATTTTCAACGCCGCGTGGACCATACACGGTAAAGTAACGGCAGGAAGCCGACTTCATACCCCGCTGCTTGTGATAAGCCTTCAGCGTCAACTCCGCCATCAGCTTGGCCCATCCGTAAAGATTATCCGCATCATACGGCGGACCCGCTGAATCTTCGTTCAGATAAATTTCTTCTCGAGTGTTCATTTGTTTGTAATTTGGGTAAACACAACCGGAGGAAGCATAAACTACTTTTTCAATTTCCAATTCATAACATGTTTTGAAAATGAGGCTATCCAACATCAAATTTGTGGAACACTCAACTTGATGAAGATCGACATAGCCCCGGCCGCCATGATCGGCTGCTAAATGGAAGACAATCTGAACTCCGTTGATGGCCGTGTGAGCGAAGCCGGGATTCAGCAAATCTCCGGGTAGAAACTCAACCGCATTTTTTTCCAAATGGTGTTGAATATTCTCCAACTTTCCGCTGCTCAAATTATCTGCAACCCGCACCCGAGCCCCTCGCTTAACTAGAGCATCCGCCAAATGTGAACCGATGAAAGAAGCTCCGCCGGTCACGAGTACTTTTTTCCCTTGCCAGAATCCATTTTCCATATTTGACCTCACACTGACCGTCATCGCGAGGCCGCTAGCGGCCGTGGCGATCTCAGACTGAGATTGCTTCGCTTCGCTCGCAATGACGACATTTTTTGTTTTTCCATAACCACATAAGCCCAACGCCGGGCCCAAGGACAATCTTTGCGAACTAAGCTCGGGATTCTTCGCCACGAATTATACTCCGGCTCTGTTTTCATCCATGCGCCAATCGGAGTAAAAAATCCGCTTTTGGTCCGTTGTAAGACCGCTTTTGGCAACGGCTTCCTGAGACTTCCCGATAAGAGCTGCTTTTTTCCGATGCTGATTTTATGAGCGCTTTTTGAAATCAAAATGGGAGCTAGTTCTTTAAGCAATTGGAAATCGACAAACGGCGTTCGGATTTCAAGCGAATGGGCCATCCCCGACCAATCCGCATCACGGAGCAACTGATTGCGCATATATAAGGAAGCTTCAAGTGCGGCCACGCGGCCAAACCAATTTTTTGGATCAGGCGTGATTGCCTGCTGAATATGTTCCAGCGGCCTGAGTTTTCTCATCCCTTCAATCGCCAGGTCTTTATCTAGAACGGTTTCTAATTCCCAAGGCATGAATAAACCTCGTTGAAGGAGATAAGCGCCCGCACATGTGCCGCCGTACTTCATGAGTCCGCCCAATTTGGGTTGAAGCGAAGAAAAAGCAGCGATGGAAGAATAAGAATGCCGGAAAACTTCTCCGAGGAAAGGAATTCGCGATGGAATCGAAAAGGTTCGAACACTATTCGGAATATGTTGAAAGGAACGATAACCGCCAAATAATTCGTCTCCCCCCAAACCGCTGAGCGCCACTTTAAGTCCGATTTCTCGAGCCGCTTTACTTGCAAAATAAGTATTCACACCATCAATCGTTGGCTGATCCATAGCTTCAAAAAAATGCTCACAATCGTTTTTGAATTCAGCACTCGTAAAAATCCGCGTGTGGTGACGTGTTCCATAAAGCTTCGATGATTCTTCTGCCAAAGGAGCTTCATCCTGAGGTCCACCTCGAAATTCATCGAAAGCGATGGTCACAGTTTCCAAGTTTTTAATTCCCAGATCATGAATTAAACCGATCAAAGCACTGGAATCGATTCCCGACGAAAGAAAAGCGCCTACTGAAACGTCGGAAACGAGATGATGTCTGACAGAATTGATGAGTGCTTCGCGAACTTGATCCTGGATTGCTTCGTCGTCCTTCGGTCTCTTTGCAATGACGGCGTTTTTTGCAGTCCCTCTCGGGACGTCATTGAGAGCGGAGCGAAGCAATCCCGCAATGGAAGCGTAATACTCAGGCTCGGCAGGACCTGAATCATCTACTCGAACAAAGCTTCCTGCCGGAACTTGGCGAATTTCTTGATACATTGTAAAAGGTTCCGGGACACTGCCGGTGAGAAAAAAACCAACGATTCCAGCTGGTTCCGGATCATTCGAAACATGTCCACCCGCCAAAAGTGCTTTCACCTGAGAAGCCGCTCTTAACGTTTGTCCATCATTTGCATAGTAAAGGGGTTTGATTCCATAAGGATCACGCACAAGCAACATCACATTCTTCTTGGCATCCCAGAAAGCAAACGCAAACATGCCGCGAAGATCGTGGAGCATACGTTCGCCTTTCTCTTGATAAAGATGAAGGAGCACTTCGGTATCCGATTGCGTTTTAAAAAGATATCCTTTTTGTGCCAAAGATTTTCGAAGTTCTTTGTAATTGTAAATTTCACCGTTAAAAGAAATGACGAGCGAGCCATCTTCGCTTTGCATCGGTTGAGCAGCGCCTTCGGATAAATCAATGATGGATAATCGGCAGTGCGCCATTCCAACTCGTTGGTCACCAGAAAACCATTCGCCGGCGCCATCAGGCCCGCGAAGCGCCATGTGATCCCGAATGCCTCTTAATTCTGCCCGATTAACAGCAGGAGCGTTTGAATCGTAAGCGAAAATGGTAGCGATGCCGCACATATTATTTTTTAATAGAACTTTTGGGCTTCCCAATATTCATAAAATTTTCCTTTTGATGATAGGAGTGTTTGAAGCGTTCCCTCTTCAACCATTCGGCCTTTTTCAATCACAATGACTTTATCTGCATGTTGAATCGTAGACAGGCGGTGAGCCACAACAATTCCGGTCTTATCTTTGATCAATTCGTCAATGGCTTCTTGAATTAATTGTTCGGTTTGAGTATCCAAAGCGCTCGTAGCTTCATCTAAAAGCAGGATCTCGGGATTGTGAAGCATTGCTCGTGCGATCGCAACGCGCTGCTTTTCACCGCCAGAGAGCCGAATCCCACGATCGCCAATTTCTGTTTCCAAACCCATCGGAAGATTTTTGATAAAATCTGACAACCGCGCTCGTTCTAAGATATCGTTCATCTTGTCTTCTTCAATGGCTTTTCCATTCATCCCGTAAGTTAAATTAAATTTAAGTGTCGCATTGATCAATAGCGCATCTTGACTCACCAAAGCTATTTTGGAATGCAAAGAAGCCGCAGAAAAATCCCGAATGTCGACACCATCTATCTTCAGAGATCCGGGCAGTGAATCGTAAAACCGCATCAGCAAATGAACAAGCGTTGTCTTGCCGGAGCCGCTTGACCCTACAATGGCCGTCATTTTTCCCTTCTCGATCGAAAAGGTGATGTCCTGTAAAGCTTGAATATTGCCGGGATAAGAAAAATTAAGATGATGAAATTCGATTTCCCTTTTTAAACCTGTAAATTCCGTATGACCGTCAGACACGAAATATTTTTCTTGGTCATCTAAGACATTCATGATTTCGAGTATCTGCCCTCTGGCGACAGCAAATGAAACTTGAAGATTGTTCAAAAAACCGAATGTCCACATACATCTCCTGAGCACAAAGAAGAACACCAGAAGGCTGGCGATATCACCGATTTGCCTTCCAAAAAGCAGAAAAGCGGTGGCTCCGATCAAAGCTAAAAACACAAACAGCATAATCACTTCCTGGAGCGGAAGAACCAACAGTTCTTTTTTTGAAATGCTAAACTCGAGTTTTTCAACTCGCTCATTAATCTGATCAAACCATTGCTTCTCTTTTTTTTCGTTCGAGAAGGCTTTCACCAGCGGAATGCACGTCAGAGCATTTGCAATTTTTTTGCCCAGTTCTGAGTAAGAATCGGTGTACGATTTGGATGTTTGTTTCATCCGTTCAATCAAATGTTTTAGCGAAAAATAAAGGGCGGGAAGAAGGATGGATACGAAGAATGTTAATTGCCACGAAACCACGATCATAATAAAGAAATAAACGAAAAGCGTAAAAAATTGAAAGAGTGCGTCATGGACCGCGTGAATTCGTTGGGCCACTTGTTGGCTATAACCGATTAAAATTTGCTGCAGATGCCCGATATTGTGTTGGTCGAAATATAATTTTCCGAAGCTTAAATAACGTTCATAAATTAGTTTCCGCAGATTCTTGGCCAAACGTTTGACCTGAAATGAAACGCTGACGGACGATAAATAGTAAAGGACGTGTTTCGCGATAGCCGATACAAAAACAAAACCAATGAGCAGGGCAAAGACGGTAACGTTTCGCTGGGTCCACGCCTGAGGAAAAAGGTTAAGAACGTTCTTGAGAATAGGCAGACCTTTTGCAAAATCATAATTTCGATCGATGAGGCCTTTCAAAGCTGGAATCAAAAGACCAAGGCTGACTCCTTCAAAAAGAGTGGCCAGAAGGGCTAAGAAGGAGGGTACGATCAAATGAATGGGATGCAAACCAATCAGCTGGAAGAAATTTTTAAGGCGGATGAAGTCCAGATAGATTTTAAACTTGCGCGGAGAAATTTTAGACATATGGCTTGGAAGAAAGCGTTTGCTTTCTGAGAATTCAGAAATTACTTGTTCTTGAATTTCAATCATGAGTGGGCTGATTATTTTCTTGCTTGTAGTTACAGCTTCGCCCTTTCAGTCCCATCTTCAAAAAAAAGATATAGACCCAAAGACGATTCGATTAAATTGGCTCAACGCAGGCAGCATCCACCTGAATCGATAAGGATTGCCGCAACAAATTAAGAGAGATGACCAAACGGCAATGTTTGTCTTTACGAATGATAAAGCCTTCGATTCCCTTGAAGGGGCCGGAACGAATATAAACTCTGTTTCCATTTTTCAAATAAGGGAAAGGGTCGACTTGGATTTCTTGTTCGACCAGACGTCTGACCGATAAAATTTCTTGGTCTGGCACTTGGACCGGATTCAGTTGAGATTTTCCTACAAAACCAACTACTCCGCTCGTTCTTAAAACGGCAAGTCGCTCCAGAATCGGAATGTGGACAAAAAGATATCCTCGAAATAAAGGCTCTTCGATGATTTTCTTACGATCGGACCAATGGCGAATAACGCGGCGGAGTGGGAGGAATGTATCGACTCCTTTTCGGGCAAGCTCTTGACTGGCAAATTTTTCATAGCGGCTTCGAGTATAAAGGACATACCAAGAAGCTGTGCTTTCAACCGGCTTTAAAAGAGTACCGTTGTTAATCATCAATTCCATTTTCTTTTCCTATTTATCTGATCAATAAGACGTTGTACGAGACGCCCAGTATATCATCGCTGGTAATGATTCTCTTCCACATTCCAAACAGGGATTAATTGCTGAAGTTTCTGGTGATAATACTCACCCATCCAAGTGCCGTAATGCCCCTCCCCCGGCTTGACTTCTAGAGCTTGTAATCTATTATAAAGAGTTTGTGCCTTCTTCAAAAATTCTATTTGTTCCTCAGAAGGGCGGATTTTTTCACTTTCTCGCAAATAAGCAGCCAACAAATAAATAGAGTATTTTAACAAAACCGGTGACCAATAAACAGCTTTTTCCAAGGAAGAGATGCCTTCTTTGTCATATCCAACTTCATATTCCAAAATCCCTAAATAATACCAATAGTGCGCCTGGGTAGGGCTTAAGACCACAGCTTTGCGAAGCGCCGTTAGCCCTTTAAGTTTCAGGGTTAACGCATTCTGGCTGTCATGATTCAGTTGCTTTGCCTGTTTCCTATATTCTTGGCCCAAAAGATACCAGGGTTCTGAATCGGATGGCTGCAATTGGGTTGCCTTTTGTAAATTGAATAAGCGACGATGATCTTCCGTCTGGGTGAGCTTGAAAACGCGGTAGTCCCTCGTCGAAAAAGAAACAATGGGAATCAATAAAACCAAACCGACCAAAACCACTGCGCCCTTCAAGAAGGGTGAAACATGGCGCGAGGGCCCGATGTCATGACTATCTTTTGAATAACTGGCTTGAATCAAAAATGCCAATTGCAAAATAAAAAGTAATGCAAGCGAAGGAACTCTTAAATGATAATCAAAAAACTCCATGGCGCTAATACAAAGAATGGAGATAATACTTTGAGTAGCGATACACTTATTCCAATGAGAGGAATTTTTTCTAAGTTGCGTGAGGCAAGAAAACAATAGAATCAAAATAGCGCCCATCCATAAACCAAAACCAATAACACCCGTGTCCGTTAATAATTCAACGTAGTCATTATGGGCATGATTCCACCACACTCCGTAAAGAAGAGGGTGAGCAACCACTTTTGAAGAAACAAGTCCATAAGTCCCCAAACCTGACCCAAAGAAGGGACGCTCATATAGGAGGCTTAAAGATTGTTTGGCTACCTGAAAGCGAATATCAAGAGCGGTTTTGAATGCCTCAATATTAAAATGTTTGTTCAAAACACTATATTTCAACCAATGTAATAATAGAAATGAACAAGCTAAAATAATCAGTAAGGTTAAAAAGAATTTGATGTTTCGTTTTTTAATGCTATAGACAACAAAATAAGAAATACAACAGAACAAAAGAACAAACAAAGAAAGCCGCGCTACCGAAAAAAAACAAGCGACAAGTGTTAAAATAACGAAAAAAAATAAAAATGCAACCCCTTCGTTCATCAGTGCAAGCCAGACAGCCCAGAAATTTTTTTTCATTTGATTCAAAGCAAGCCCTGTGGTCACTCGATTAAACCGGTAATGCATGAGCCCCAAAGCAAGAGGAAACGTAAACGCCAAGAAGCCTCCAAAATGATTTTCATTCAGAAAAGGCCCAAAGCCGGACAATTGGGCTGCTGAAAATGCTTTCCACAAAATTCTATCACCGGTCGTTAACCTCTCAGCTAAGCCTAACGCTGCGACAACAAATGTGAATACAACCATCCAGGAAGTGAGACGTTCCACACGTTGTCTTTTTGCAAAAACCTTAAGACAAACAATAAAAAACACAAAATAAATAATCAACTGAAGCAGCAAACGATAAGAGAGAAAAGAATTTACGGATCCGATCGTGGAATTGTAGAGAATTCTCAGACCAAAAAAATATTGAAGATAAACAAGCATTAAAAACGCCGCAAATATAAAGATCGGAAGACTAATAGCTGGATGAAAATCATTCAAATAACGATCTTCTAAGCAAAATAGGACCAGCTGAAGGACAAAACTAAAGAGGATTAAGAGGCGAATAACGTAAATTGCTTCGGGACCAATTCCCCCAAAAATGACCGTTGAAAAGACCAGGATGATCAGAATTAACCACCACTGGAGCTGGAGCAGAACTTTTGTAGCGGCAGATGGTTTCATAAAACCGCTGGATTGAAATTTAAAAATCAAATACTAACACGGAGCGCTGGCACACGGAGCCGGGTCTTCTCCGCCCGGCTCAGCACCGGGCAATGCAGGTGCTTGGGCTATCTGCGCAGCCGCAGCCGCAGCAGCGGCCGTGCCTCCAAGGGCTTCCAATTCTTCAAATTCCGGAATACTCATTTTGACAAATTCAAAACATTCATTTTTCTTCAGCAAAACTTCGCCTTTATCAACGGCAATGGGATCGCCCAGAGACTTAGACTTTCCATCATCTTCAAGCTTTGCCTGATATATTACCTTACCTTCAGCTACTTTGACGTATGAAGTCTTGCCCTTTTGTGCCTGTGTTTCTTTAACATCAAGAAATTGTCCGGCACCTACTTTAATTTCTTGGCCATCCTTTTTGACCACGATGTCTCCTTTTGAAACACAGATCCGGCAATTATCCGGCAGAATCTCGCCTTTCTGTAATTCACCCGTTTCTTTGACTTTCAATTTTCCGTCTTCTTCTACCCAAACTATTTTTTCTGCTTCAGCCTCAAAACCGATTTCTTGAACAATCGTCGCAGCGTATAAAAAGTTAGAACGTATAGATCCAAACAAAAAAAATGAAAAAATAATAAAAGTTTTATAATGTATAAAGCGTGCGAAAAAATATTTTAGATTGGATTTTGCCATGACTTTCCCCGCCTTTCACGATAAAAGTTCATCATAGGACTCCAAAATAGCTTGAACTTAATTCCTGAGGTTCTTTGTCTTTTGATTTATGATAGTACTTGCTATACTTACTATAATATTGGTAATAAGGGTAATCTAAATTCTTATAATTAGCCCGATTAATAATGCCGCCGATGACCACACCATTGGCGGAAATGATTTTCTCTCTCACTTTTCGGCCCACATTTTGATGGATTTTGCCTGAATCAAAAATGAGAATCGTTCCGTGCATTTTCCCCGCAAGAATAAGACCGTCGGGGATGTGAAGAGAGGGTGGAACATCAAAAATAATTTTGTCATGATTGGGTTCAAGCTCTGCAATCAGCCGGTCAATGGTTGTGGAACTAAGCAAAATAGTGGGATTAGGGGTATGGTCTCCGGCGGTAATAACGGAAAGGCGCGGGACCCCATCAACTACCTGAATCACATCACTTAATTCGGCGGAACCGATCAAGTAATTCGTCAACCCGCACTTATTTTCAAGGCCAAATGATTTGTGTAAAGATGGTTTGCGCATATCAGCATCAATCATGATGACTCTCTCGCCCGCATCAGCCAACGCAATGCTGAGCATGGAAGCAATCGTTGTTTTACCTTCCTCAGGAATCGCACTCGTACACATTAATAATTTACTTTTCTCGGCCGGCATTGAAAATAACAAGGCTGCGCGAACGCTGCTGATTTCATTGCATAAATGAGTATCCAAAAGAATCTGATTCAATCTTTTTTTTGTACCACTTGTTTTTGAATGATCGTCCAATTCAATAATCTTGGGTAAGTAACCTAAGAACGGCAGCGGGATTTTACGAACATCTTCTTCGACTTTAATGCTTTCATCCAAATGAGACAAAAGGGCTAATAACAAAATGCTACCAAAAAAACCTAAAACGGTGGCAAGACAAATAAGACGAAAGCGCCTCGGTCCGGAGGGCCGACTGGGAACCGATGCTTTTTCAATAATCTTAACATTGGAAACACCGAATTCTCCGATCAGTCCGGATTTCAAACCTCCAATGATCTTGTCCATCTGAGCTTTCATTTCGTTTTCAAGATATTCTGCACGCGAGATCAACTCCTTCATCTTCGGATGTTCAGGGGTATATCGCTTCGAAAATTCCTTAATTTGCGCATCCACATTCACACGTTCTTGTTTAATGCTATTGACCACGGGATCTCGGGATATGCTTGGAAGCGACTCGATTGCGTCATCTTTTTCTAACTTCTTCAATGTTTGAATAGGTGTACTCTGTGCTAAAATCTCTCCTTCTTGGGGAAACCATTTGAGCAGTTGTTCAGAAATGAACAGGCGTTCCCGCCAAGATTCTTTCAGAAAGTTTTCCGAAATCGCATTCGCAATCTTTGCGGCCCATTCTGGATTCATGTCCGTCACGGAAAGTTCAATAATTTGGGTCCCTCTTAAAATTTTGGTGTCGACTTTGTCGGTCAAAATAGCAACCGCTTCTTCATTGGTTTGAACATTCCTGTAAATCGTCCCATAGTAATCCTTCAAATTTAACATTTCAGCGGCTAATTGGAGAATCTGGCGGCTCTTGATGAGTTCGGCACGAGTCAGATAATAGGCAGTTCCCCATTCTATTTGAGGTTTCAAAATTTCTGGATTTTGAAACGCAGATTGATCGATTCTTTCGATGAGAACCTTTCCGCGGGCGGTATAAATAGTTGGGAGATTGAAAGAATAAATCAGAGCTAAGCTAAAAGTAACTGCGGTGATAGTTATAATGAACCATCGTTTACTTTGGATTAATTTCCATAGAAATACCAAATCAAAAACTTCGCTTTTATCCTCTGGTGTATATATATTTGGATTTAAATCTTTGTTCGGTAAATTAATCATGGTTTTTCATCATCCTAAAAAATTGATTCGGGTACAAAAATCATATCCCCAGATTCTAATTTTGGATCGTCAAGACTTCCGTTCATAATATCCGAGCTATTGACTTCAATGACCTTTTTTTCGCCCTGTACCAATCGCACAATCTTTACTTTCCGCTTATTTGCAGACTCCGCAAAACCACCGGCTGTAGAAATAAGGCGCATCAGCGTCGAACCAGGCGCATAATCATAAACCCCTGGTTTCATCACATGTCCTAAAACCGAAATTGATTTGGTAGCATCCTCAGCACGGGAAATACTGAGCTGTGGATCAACCAGATATTTTTTAAGCCGTGTAATTAGCTCTTCCCTGAGCTTATCAATCTCCAATCCAGTCGCTGGAACTTCACCGATTAAAGGAAATGTTAATTTACCAGAAGGACCAATCTCATAAACGCCGGAAAGATCTTCCTCCCGGTAGACCAGTATTTGTAAGCGATTTCCCGTTTGGAGTTGGAAGGAATTTGAATCATTTGTTGCTTTTTCGGCAAAAGCTTGCGTCAGCATAGAAAAAGAAGGAAGAGAAAATAAAATCGCAACTAGAAAAAATAAACTAAGCGATCGACGAATGAATGCGAATTTACAGTTCATTAAAATTTACACGAAACCGAACTATCAACGCTATGATCCACATAATCAAAAAGATTATCAAAATTGGAAGCTCGCTCGCGGAAATTATACCCAAGCGAAAACGTGAGATAGCGAGCCGGTTTCCAGTTTAATTTGGCACTTGCATTGAAGAGCATATCATTTCTCTTTTTGGTTCGTGTCCCTTCTGTAGTTTCAACTGGATAAGCGTTATTCTGAATACCGCCGTCAATACTCGCCGTAATGTGAGAGGAAACTTTGTAGCTTAAATTCAAAGCTACGCCATTGGAACGGAAAAATGCAGAATGGCGGTATACCGACTCTTCTCGGTCCCGTTTTGCAGACAGAGCAATGCTCATCTTGGGCGTCATTCGGTATTGAATATTGCCCTGGACCACCCAATCATCGAATGAATTAATGGTGGGATCCTGATAACGTTGTCCTTTATACCCGGTGGCGACATCCACCAGAACTTTCTTGCTTAGCCGGCCTTTGGAACCCAATAAAATCGAGATGCCGTGAGAATCAAAAGTTCCGGAATTAAAATACTCAGTGATATTGGCGGTGCTGTGAACATAAAAATCAAGCTTGGAAGTCGCGTGATAATAAATTCGGCCTCCGATTTCATGCTTGTTATAACTATTTTCTCGAAACGCACTTTCTTTATACTGGAAATGATAGTTTCGGTACAGAGAGGCAAAACTAAATTTGGACGTTGCGCGATAAGCAATTTCCAGCTGAACATCATTAACCACAATCGTACGGCGTTCTGACTGCTCGCTGGACGCATAGGCCTTAGCCCATGTAAAATTTTCATCCAAATTGGCTTTCAGTCTGTGTCTGTGGTATTTGATTCCCGTCTTGACAGTATGATTAAATCCTGATTGGTTCGGATTCCTCAAAAATTGCTGATAATTCATTTCGTAACCGCCCAGAACTTCAAAATTTGTTCCTCTTCTGCTGATTTCGACGGAAGGAATGTAATTAAAAATAATATCTTCGTCTCTTTTGTGGGGAGGTTCACGATTAACGTTCGAATCATAAGTCGTTCTGAACTCAAAACCCGGATGAATTTGCCAAGTACCGGAAGAACCAAAACCGATTAAATTGCTGCCGAATCTGGACGAATCAACTTTATCAACTTTTGCGGGACGACGATCAAATTTGGCCGGCTGAGTCTTCTCAATTTTTTTGGTTTCTTTGACAACTTTGACTTTTTTCATTGATTTCCGCTTAGCTTTGGTCAGACGGTCAAACTTGGCGGTTGCGGATTTGGCTGGGTGGGGCTTCTCAATTTTTTTGACTTCTTTAATTTCAACTTTTTCGGGCGTCTTTACCTCCTGAACTTTCTTTTCAACAATCACGGGAGGAGCGGGTTTATCCTTTACTTTTCTGGATTCCACTCGGATGGGACCTTTTTGTTCCACTGGTTGGATAACGCGCTTTTTAGATACAGGAGAATTGATAAGATCGTCACAAAACCCGGTTTGAGAAACCACAAACATGAAAACAATGATAAGTGAAGCTAGTTTTTCCACGAACACACGTGTTGCATGGTTTTTGAAGCGTTGTGACTTGAATGATTCATTGCATTTTTCATCATAACTCATTGGCTGTCAAGCCCTTTGATTGTTATTGGACACACGAATTGACATCTTATTTTCGGCATATCGCCTTAATCGCTTAACAAGGCAAAAGTATCTTCGAAATTCACACTGGCCGGAAGCCATTGGTCATAAGGTTTGTAAAAATAGATCTCAAAGGCGATGGGAATGTTTTCGGTTTTAATGATGTAAATAAGCCGGATGACGGAACTGCCGTAATCTTGTTTCTTAATCAGCTCAAAATTCAACCGTTTCCCATACAGACCGATCAGCAGATGAGTTTGTTGTTTGGTAATATCGATCGCCTGCGGTTTTAATTTTAAAATCGGCGAATCTTTAAACAAGTCATCATAAGCCTTGTCTACATTGCCATCAATAATGGTTTTCAGAAATTTTTCTGTTTCGCCTTGGTATTTCGGAACCTCTGGAGCAGATAAAAGAATAGGATGGAATAAAAAAAAGATTGCCACGGCAATCTTTAATGATTTTAAGACGAATTTAAGGTTGAACTTTTTTTTCTTCATCAAGCAGCGTCAATTCCCTTTGTACATCTCGAGTATAGGGATTGTTAGGCCCGTAAGTTTTTTCAAATATATCCAGGGAACGTTTGTAAAAGGATTCCGCTTTTTTGAAATCTTTCTGAAGCCGGTAAAGCAAACCGAGGCGGGCGCTTGTTGCACCTACTTCAGGATGATGATGTCCTAAAACCTTTTTTTGAATTTTAAGCGCTTGCTCTAAATAAGATTCTGCAGAACTGAAATTGCCTCTTCGTAATTCCAGTTTTCCCATTTCTCTTAAAGAAAGCGCCAGGACGGGATGATTTTTAGGAAGAGTTGATTTGTGAATTAACAAAACTCTTCTTAATAATTCGTCTGCCTCATCGTATTTTCCCAAAGCCGCATAGACCGCGCCTAAATTGCCCATCGCCAAAATCACATTAGGATGATCTTCTCCTAATTCATTTTTCCAAATTCGCAAAGCCCGCTCACAAAGCGGCTGCGCCAGAAGATATTTTCCCTGGGTTCGGTAAACTCCGGCAAGCGTGCTCAAACTTTCGGCAGTCGCTGGATTGTCTTCTCCAAAATTTCGTTTGGTAAGACGAACAGCGCGCTCAGCAATTTTTTCGGCTTCGTTGAATTTGCCTTCTTCCGTATAAATAATGGCCAAAGTATTCAGCGTATTGGCATCGTCTTTGGCAATGTTTAGCGCTCGCTGGACAAACGGCTCGGCTTCTTTGAATTTGCCCTGAAGCATATAATAGTGAACCAGCATCTTCAGTGACCCAGATATTTTTAAATCTTGAGGGCTTGGTGATGCCTCCGCTACTTTCAATGCTTTTCGAGCAACTTGAATGCCGGCTTCATATTTTCCTTTATTGAGATATTGACCGGCTTGATTGTACAAACTTTCCCACGAAGCTTCTTTGGCAAAAAGTGGGTGGCTGGCAAACATGATGAGAAAGGAACTAAAAAATATCGTTCTTAGGAATTCCATGATTGTCCCCTTTGAGTAAATGGTGGGGAGTAGTGGATTCGAACCACTGAAGACCGAAGCCAACAGATTTACAGTCTGTCCCCTTTGTCCGCTTGGGTAACTCCCCAGAAATACAATTAAGAATTCAAAATGTAGAATTGAGAATTAAAGTGCCACTTCGTGGCATCTATTAAACGTCGCGAAGCGACACCTTCATTTTACATTCTCAATTTTTAATTCTTAGTTGATCTTTAGCTGGCGGAGGCATTTGGCGCCTTCCGCTTCGCTGCAGGTCGGCCCCTCGCTCCGCAATACAGATGCTCGGCTTCCCTCGCATCCTGCAGAGCTCACTTCAAATCCCTCGGTCACTTTAGCTGGCGGAGGGATTTGAACCCCCGACCCGCTGTTTACAAAACAG
>ORMF010012214.1_pt1 | contig 20050 bp, 18 predicted proteins | sample 1779871 | NCBI WGS metagenome assembly ORMF01 (sample SAMEA104232316, study PRJEB22302) | groundwater metagenome | biome: forest; feature: aquifer; material: groundwater | place: USA | collected 2011-08-07 | depth 5.4 m | reverse complement strand
GGGAAGAATTTCTGAGGAAAGACGGCGGCCGCGGCGATCCCATAGAGGAAGAAGTCGTACCACTCAATGGTCGTACCAATCGCGGACACTGTTACTGCCCGGATCATCATCCGGCGCCTGTCCAGCGTTTCGACCGCCGGTCCTCTCTCCACGGCTGCAGCACGAGAGAGCATCTTTGATATCGACATCCTCTGTCTCCTCAATCTGGAGGCGCCGACCGAGCGTATCCTATCACGCGATTCCGATCATGCCGCGGCAAGATGACCGTCGCATTGCCGACAGATACCCGCGATTCTGCGTAACGCTACCCTGGGTTCAACGAGGCAGCAGAAGCTCGAATCAGCAGAACTGGCGCGGCCCGCTCGTACTGCTCTACGAGGAAGTGAGCATGCGAACAGGACGCCCCAAAGTTGCGCTGATCTACGCGACCCAATCTCGACGACTGAGCCTGGCGCACTTGTCATGTGAACACCGCTAGAGTACGTTGTGAGCACGATGCTGCGGGTTGTCTGAACACTCGGCGTGTATTGCGCGAATAACGTCGGCATCGACATGTACTGATTCATGAGCAGAACGTTGAACGCAGCCGGCACTGGTCAATCGCTTCCCGCTCCTTCGCGGTCTCGCCGACAACGGGCCACACCACGGTCACGGCAGTGCAAACGATGGAAGAGATCTCGACCGTCACGTGGCCGACCGGCGGCGGCCGCTCACGTTGTTCGGCGTATTTCGCGGTGGTGGCGGTCCTGCTCGCCGCGTGCGGTCTCTACGGCATCCTCTCGTACGCCGTTACACAGCGCGCGGGAAATCGGTCTACGCGCACGCGCACGATGAGCAGTCTGCTCCATGGCGTCAGTCCGACCGAGGCGGCGACGTTCGCCCGCGTCTTGCTCGTGTTGGGCATGGTTGCGCTCGCGGCGACTACCCATCGGAGCGCGAAGTCCTGTGCAATCCAGCACGGGCACAACTCGTTTAGATCGGCACAGCGTGGTCCGACGGCAGGAGGACAGCCATGGGAAATTACCGCAGAATCATGACACTTCTCTTCGGTTGTCTCATCGCAGGAGGTGGGTGGTTGTACGCACAGCGCGACGGCAGCGCCGTTCGCCCCATCGGTGGTGCCGACATCACCGAAATCCACCAACTGTATTCGCGTTACAACCAGGGGTTCGATTTCCGTGACGTTGAACTATACCTGTCGGCCTACACCGATGATGGGGTGCTCACGACAGGCACTGGCGAAAAGTTTGCTGGCAAAGGCAGGATGAGACAATACCTGGCCGCCTCGTTTGCACGTGGCGAGGCCTCAATCATGCACCATACGACGAGCATCCTGATCACTCCGACTCGCGAAGGTGCCAACGGGCGGGCGTACTGGACGGCCATGAACGTGCTGGCTCAGCCACCTTCGATCGCGGGCATCGGACACTATCTCGATACGTTTGTACGGACAGGCGATGGCTGGCGCATCAAGGCACGCACGATTGTCCGCGGCGGACCCAGACCCGTCAGGGAGGACAGCAGCACCGGCAATCGTTGATGACGTGAGACTAACCTTAGGACTGCGGCTCCGGCCGCGAGCGCGTTCCCTTCCGGAACGGTCTCGGCGGTCTCCAACCGGTCGTATAGGAGGACCCTCATTAGCAAGGTCCGTATCGCCCTCGCGAACATCCGCGTGCCAACGACACCGGACGACTCCGTGCGCCTCGCAACATCCGCGGTTGCTGACGCGGGGCGCCGAGGCGCGGCTGTGATCTGCTTTCCGGAGTGCTTCGTCCCTGGCTATCGGTGGCGGTCTGGCTCTGGATCGCCGCCTCACTGGCATCGTCCCCACTTGAGACTCCTGCCCCTCGCTATGTCGGCTGGACGTGGATGGTAATATCAATTTGGCGAATGATGTGGCTATCTTAATCAATGAGATTTATCCTTCTCGGCCATGAATGTCGTCCGAGAACATTTTGCGCACGAGGCGCCCGAGTTCGATGCGGTCATCACGTCGCTAGTCACTCGCATTGCACCACGTCACCAACGATGTTGAGAAGCGGGTGTTATACAGCCACATCTACGACGCGCTGGCCTCGGAAGGCGTGTTCTACAACGCGGACATTGTTCTGGGGTCAAGCGACGCCTTACAGGCCATCTACATGGCTGAATGGCGCGCGTTCATGCAGCGATCAGTTTCGGTGGAAGACATTGATCGAATCTGGCTCCCGCGATATTACGCGGAGGATCGGCCTGCAGAACTGCTCAATCAGCTGGCGTGGCTCACCGACACCGGCTTTGCCGACGTCGATGTCGTGTGGAAGTACTACAACTTCGCTGTCTACGGGGGAAGGCGCCCCCTCATGACGGCTGACGTCAATCTGTGGCGCTCACCCGAACACGCGCTCGATTATTTGGCGCGTGCCGACACGATCCCACATCGGACCGAGGGCGAAGCCGCCTTGCTCGACTCTCTGCCTGAACGCATGGCGCGCGTGTTGGACCTGGGAAGTGGAGACGGTCGTCTCCTGGCGCTCATCAAGCTGGCCCGGCCGCACGTGTGCGCCGTTGCGGTCGACTTTTCTGACGCGATGCTCGCTCGATTGCAAGCTCGTTTCGTCGGTGATGAGGCCGTGGCCGTTGTGTCGCACGATCTGGACCGGACCTTGCCGGACTTTGGAGGTCCATTCGACACCATCGTCTCCAGCTTCGCGATTCACCATCTCGCTCACCCGCGAAAGCGGTCCCTGTATGCGCAAATCTTCGACGTGCTCGCCCCAGGTGGAATGTTCTGCAATCTTGAGCATGTGGCTTCAGCGACCGAGGCATTGCACCATCAGTTCCTTGCCAAGCTCGGAATCACGCCCGACGACGAGGATCCGTCGAACAAGCTGCTGGACGTTGAAACCCAATTGACCTGGTTGTGCAACGTCGGGTTCGTCGACGTGGACTGTCATTGGAAATGGCGGGAACTGGCACTGCTCGTCGCAACAAAGCCAGCCTGAGCCGCTCCAGGGACACGCGTCGTCAGGCGACCGCACGCCGAACACGCTCCATCTGAGCAAGGTGAAGCAGGTCGTCGCCTGCGTATAGTCGCCGAAGGTGTTCTAGACTTTCCTCACCGCGCTCTATATGGACGCCTACGCGCTTCGAGTCGGGGGCCGACGGGCCTGCGGGGCGTTAACGCTTCTTCCGGCGTGCCGAAGCCACTTTCGTGCGTTTTCTGGGCGACGCGCCCTTCACCGCCGGCATGATCACTTTATGTACCGGCATCACGCTCGGTTGCCCGGGATCAATCCCAAGCTGCTGAAGGATGGGCATCAGCGTCTTCCCGAACTTGTCGAACGCCGCCTGCGAGGTCCAGACGTCGAACACCATCAGCTTGTCGTTCGGACCGAACGACGCATGATACGACCGCCCTGGGGGGGTGCCCGCCCCAGCTTTTCGCAACAACTTGATGCACTCGTCGTATTTTTCCGCCGACATCGCGGCAGGCGAGAAATAGATCCCGATTGCCATAGGCACCAACCTCCCTCACACGGATCGACACCGCCGGACTGGCGAGTCGCCCGCGTAGACAGTACTGTGTCGACCGTGACGCCGCAAGTGTGTACCGGTTGAAACGCCGTTCTTCCAACGGCGACAGGTCCCGAAGCCCCGAACGAGGGATCAGAATAATTGAGGAAAAGTGCGGCTCGTGTCACTCACGCCGGGCGGGAACAAGTCAAAAACGGATCGCGATGACACTCGAAATGACACTCGCCCTCAAATCTTCGAGTGAACGGAGCAAAAACCTAAGGAATTGTGCACGAAATCAATTGGCTGGGAGGCAGGGATTCTTTTGGGCTGTTTTCAAGAAACCCCAATAAAGACGCGCATTTTTCTCGTAAACGTCGCCGCGCCAGCAATTTCACGTTTTCGGATTCTTTCGTCGGCTTCCGTCCTTTCGCGTCCTGTTTCGAATTTTCCCAGCGCGATGACACTCGAAATGACACTCGCCGCGAAAGACTTCCCGAGCTTCCAGTCAGAGAATCTCCCGGTGCTCTCGAAGAGTGTCCACCGGAATGGGTCAGGCCCATTCCCCCGCACCGAGTGAACGGACTCAGTCTTCGCCGCTACACGTCGGTAAACGCGTAGTCGCCACCCGCGACGCCGACTCACCGTCATGGCGATCCGAAAAACCCCGTCCTCTCAAGGACGCAGTCTCGCCTCACATGCTGGGCGTGTTTGCGAAACGACATCGCTCTGACGGATCATGGCAGGGAGGTTTCGGCGTTAGAAGAATGGATCGCCGGCTGAACATTCGCATTTCGACCAAGGATCTGGAAGCGATCCAGAAGCGCGCGCTCGCGGAGGGACTTCCCTGTCAAACGCTTATTGCGAGCGTTTGGCACATGTACGCGTCCGGGCGGCTCCGGGAAGCGTCGCGAGTGAGCCGAAATCCGGATATCGTCACGCTCATCGCTCCAGTGCGAGAGCCATGGGCCGGATCGGCGTGCTCGCGACTTCTTTGAGTTCTGTCCTAATTTCTTTGGCTTCGCTGCGTTCAAGACAATGAAGCACCTTGAGTCAATGGCGGCGATGAACACCTGGTGTTGAAGGGCCGATGTCAAGCCCCGAACAAGGACTGAGCCGTGCCGAGGCGGCTCGGCGCCTCGCCGAGTACGGGCCGAATGAGCCTGCTCCCGTCCGCCGTCTCTCGGCCATCGTCCAGCTGGTTCACCTCTTCGCGAATCCTCTCGTCATCATCCTGCTCGTCGCGAGCGCGATTGCGGGGTCCCTGGGGCAGCGCGTCGATGCGCTGATCATCGTGACGATGGTGGTGCTCGGCGTCGCGATCAACTTCTGGCAGTCGTACCGTTCGCAACAGGCGGCGGATCAACTCCGCGCGTCGGTGTCTCCAACCGCCACGGTGCTCCGAGACGGGGCCTGGCAGGAGACGCCGCTGCGGAGCGTTGTGCCGGGCGACGTCTTCCGGCTCTCGGCCGGCGATCTGATACCTGCCGACGCGCAGCTCGTCGAGTCGCGCAATCTCTCCGTTCAGCAATCGATGCTGACCGGCGAGTCGCTTCCGGCCGACAAGGCTGCGACAGCCACGCCGAGCGGGACGACGGGCCCCGACGCGCCCGATCGGGTGTTCCTCGGCACCTCGGTCGTCAGCGGCACCGGCACGGCGGTGGCCCTAGCCACAGGTCCAAAGACGATGTTCGGCGACATCGCGGCCCGGTTGAGGACCCGCGCGCCAGAAACGGAATTCGAACACGGTTTGCGCCGATTCAGCCTGTTGATCCTGCGAACGACAATCGTGCTGGTGCTGTTCATCCTCATGGTGAGCATTGTCCTCAATCACGACGCGTTCGAATCGCTGCTATTTGCCGTCGCTCTAGGGGTCGGCCTCACGCCGGAATTCCTCCCCATGATCAGCTCGGTCACGCTCACCCAGGGCGCGCTGCGCGTGGCGCGCGAGCAGGTGATCGTCAAACATCTCCCGGCCATTCAGAACTTCGGCAGCATCGACATCCTGTGCAGCGACAAGACGGGCACCCTCACCGCCGGAGTGATGCAGTTCGATCGTTCGCTCGATCCGACGGGTGCGGCATCGCCGCGGCCGTTGACGCTGGCACACATCAACGGCCAGTTTGAGACGGGGATCCGCAGTCCTCTCGATGCCGCGATTCTTCAGCAGCCTGCGGTTGACATCACGGGATACCAGAAGATCGACGAAATCCCGTTCGATTTTGAGCGGCGCCGCCTGTCCGTGGTGGTAGAGGCGCCGGACGGCGCTGGCCGCCGGCTGCTCATTACCAAGGGGGCGCCTGAACCGATCCTCGCGCTGTCCACGTCGTTCGAAGTTGGAGGTCACGTCGCGCCGCTCGACGCGGCCATGAAACAGACGTGCGCCGCCGGCCACGACCGCCTGAGTACGGACGGGCTGCGCGTGCTGGCGGTCGCATATCGCTGGGTGGCGTCGCGGGACGCCTACTCGCGCGCCGACGAGACCGATCTCGTGCTGGCAGGCTTCGTCAGCTTCGCCGATCCAGTGTTGCCGGATGTCGCGGACGTGCTGGCGGAGCTCAAGCGGGACGGCGTCACGGTGAAGATTCTGACCGGCGACAACGAACTGGTCGCGCGTCATGTCTGTCAACGCATCGGGCTGGATGCTCAACAGATCGTCACAGGCGACGACATCGCGCGGATCGACGACTCGGCCCTCGGCCATTTAGCGGAGCAGGCGTCCATCTTCACGCGCGTCACGCCGGCGCAGAAGGACCGAATCATTACCGCGCTGAAACGACGAGGGCACGTCGTCGGGTACATGGGCGACGGCATCAACGACGCGCCCTCCCTGCACACGGCGGATGTCGGGATTTCAGTGATGACGGCGGCCGATGTGGCGCGTGAGGCTGCCGATGTCATTTTGAAGCAACCTGGCCTCCGGGTCCTGCATCAGGGGATTCTCGAAGGCCGTCGGGCCTCCGGCAACATGATGAAATATCTCCTGATGGGCACCAGCTCGAATTTCGGCAACATGTTTAGCATGGCGGGTGCGTCCGTCTTCCTGCCATTCCTGCCGATGTTGCCCACGCAAATCCTTCTGAATAATTTCCTGTACGACCTGGCGCAGGTCACGATTCCGAGCGACAACGTGGACGACGCCTATCTTCGGCGTCCACAGCGGTGGGACATGCGTGTCATTCGCGACTTCATGCTGTTTATCGGTCCGATCAGCTCGATCTTCGACCTCCTCACGTTTTACGTGCTGCTGCGTTACTTTCACGCGAGCGAACGGTTGTTTCACACAGGGTGGTTCGTCGAGTCCCTGGCGACCCAGACACTGGTGCTCTTTGTCATCCGCACAATGGGCAATCCGTTCCGGAGTCGGCCCAGTCGATCATTGATGGTGACCACGCTACTCATCGTCGGCATCGGCACGGCGCTTCCGGCGACGCCGATGGCCACGCTTCTGGGCTTCACCAGGCTGCCTGCCTCCTACTTTGCGTTTCTGATTCCCGCGATCCTCACGTATCTCGCGCTGGTCGACGTGGCCAAGCGGCAGCTCGCGCGACGACTCGGACTATCAGTGGACCCACGCATCTAGCCCGTAGGGAGGCCCCCCGGCTCTGCCGGGGAGGCGGTAGCAGTTTGACGTTTTCTGGAGTGTGTCCACCGTAGAGACTTCCGTCGTGAGCCGCCAAGCACACGAAAGGAAGGATTCCGATGGACACAGTCGAGAGTTTGAGCCACTCGGTCTGGGAGTGCAAATATCACGTGGTGTTTATCCCGAAGTGCCGGCGCAAGACGTTGTAGGGGCAACTGCGGCAGCACTTGGGGGAGGTCTTCCGCAAGCTGGCGACGCAGAAGGAGAGTCGCATCGAGGAGGGGCACCTGCTGTCTGACCACGTGCACATGATGATCGCCATCCCCCCGAAGTACGCCGTGTCGCAGGTGGTCGGGTTCATCAAGGGGAAGAGCGCGATTCATCTGGCGCGGGTGTATGGCGAGCACAAACGGAATTTTGTCGGCCAGCACTTCTGGGCGCGGGGGTACTTCGTCTCGACAGTCGGGCGAGACGAGCGCATCATCCGGGAGTACATCCGCAAGCAGGAAGAAGCCGACACGCGACTGGATCAACTGGGCCTCTGGCGTTAACGGGCCACCGTCTCGGTGGCGCCAATCCGTCGGGGCCGCGTTAGCGACCCGCTCAAGCCGCTTTGAGCGGCTCACAAATTCAAAGCCCCCGGCTCTGCCGGGGGATACTTACTCTAGATTCGGCGGAGCGACGACGCTAGTTCGAGAAGTGGTGACCATGTCGATCGAAGCCATTGAGCATCGCCGCTCGCCTCCTAACGCCAATCCCCCGGGTCTGATATTCTCGCCCGCGGGTATGTCGCATCGGCATTCCGGTCACCCACATCAGCATTCGCATAGTCACTCCCACGTGCCTCCCAATGTGTCGGACCGGATGATGGGAGCTGCTGTTGCTCTGACCCTCACGTTTGTCCTCATCGAGGCGATCAGTGGATGGTTTGCCCAAAGCCTCGCGTTGCTGTCGGATGCGGGCCACAACCTGGCTGACGCCGCTGCCCTTGGCTTTAGCTGGTACGCGCTTCGGGCTGCGCGCAAGCCTTCTCACCACGGGATGACGTTTGGCTATCACCGGGTCGGCGTGTTCGCTGCCTTGGCGAATGCGGTGTCCCTTGTGGCGATCGCCGTCTTGATTGCATGGGAAGCGATCGGCAGGATCCGTGCACCCGAAAGCGCCAACGGCTCCGTGATGATCGGCGTTGCCGTCGCTGGGATTGTCGTGAATCTTCTGATCGGTCTGTGGCTGCACAAGGGCTCGAAGGACGACCTGAACGTCCGCAGTGCCTACGTCCATATGCTCGGCGACGCCGTTTCGGCGTTCGGCGGCGTGATCGCTGGCGTGCTGGTCGCGACGATGCGCAGTCCACTGGCCGATCCCATCGTGTCCTTGCTGATCGCCGGGCTGATTCTCTACAGCAGCTATGGTGTGCTGCGTGAGAGCGCGACTGTGCTCCTGGAAGGCACACCAACGGGGATGGACATGCCGGGCCTCATCGCGGCCATCAAGAGCGTGGGCGGCGTGCTCGATGTGCACGATCTCCACGTGTGGATGGTCGGCCCAGGCGTGGTCGCCTGCAGCTGCCACATCCTCGTGGCCGAACAGAGCATCCGCGAAGGCCAACAGGTGCTGCGCGCTGTCGTGCATGACATCGAGCATCGCTTCCAAATCACGCACACGACCGTCCAGGTCGAAGTGGAAGGTTGCGAGGCCGACGACATGTACTGCACAGGGCGACACGCACACGACGCGTCCACTCGACCTTGATGATCTCTTTCGTTGACCCAATTGCTGAGCGGCGAGACAATCGTTGAGATGTGAATGCGCGTGTGCCCTTACAGAGGTTATGGGAAACCTAGACGATCAACCTCCGAGTAGCACCCGATTCTTGGAAGACGCTGCGTAGTCCGACCTAGCCGTCCGCAGGTTGCCCACCGCGTCTTCCACGAACATCGCGGAGAACGTGGCGGGGTTCACACTTCCCGCCCATTCGTTTTCAACCGTTTGTCGCCGGAACTCTGGTCCGGTCAGTCGTGTGCTGCTCTCCGACGGGCCAGGAGAGACGCCGTGAACCTGTCAACACTGTATTCGTCACCCTTTCGCCGAGCGTGTCGTAGTCGCGTGATGCTCGCGCTCGCCGTCATCGGACCCGGTTTCATCACGGCCAATGTGAACAACGACGCGGGGGGATCTATACCTACTCGCAGGCAGGGGCGCAGTTCGGTTACTCGCTACTGTGGACGATGATTCCGATTACCGTGGCGTTGGTGGTCGTTCAGGAAATGGCTTCGCGCATGGGCGCAGTGACCGGCAAGGGTCTATCCGATATCATTCGTGAAGAGTTCGGCCTGCGGGCGACCTTTCTGTTGATGGTCGCGCTCGTCATCACGAACTTCGGCAACGTCATGGCGGAGTTTGTAGGGGTTGCGAGTAGCCTTGAGACTCTTCGGCATTTCGAAATACATCTCGGTACCGCTGGCCGCTGGTGTGGTCTGGCTGTTGGTCGTCCGAGGGACGTACAACAGCGTCGAGAAGATCGCCTTGACGGTGGCCATGACGCTCACTCAGCGGTAAAACAGCGACAATGGACATGCTGCCCCTACGAGATTTCCTTCGGTCCTTCTCTCTGTCCGTGCTGCTGCTCATCGGCGGCGCGACCGTCGCGCCTGCACAGACCGCGCCAGACACGCCGCCGGCTGCGACGACGGTGTTTCCGCATCCGGATGACAGTCGCTGGTGGTTGTCCGGACAAGTGAATCTCATCTCGCAGGCGCACGGGCGATTCACGTCGCCGTATCAAGGGGACAACAGCCTGCGCTCGGATCGGGAGCAGGCGCTGTCCCGTCTGTGGACGATCTACACCGGCGTCAAGGTACCAGGCCGCATTGAGTTCCTGTTCGACATCGAGAGTGCGGGCGGACGCGGCCTCAGCGACGCGCTCGGTCTGGCCGGGTTCACGAACCTGGATGTGGTCCGGAACCCGACACTGGGCTCGGTGCCGTACATCGTGCGCGCGATGGTGCACGTGACCGTTCCGCTCAGCCAGGAGGTTGTCGCCGCCACGCCGAGCGCCTTTTCGCTGGCAGCACATGTTCCCGCGCGCCGGATCGAAATCCGCGCGGGCAAGCTGGGCCTGGCTGATTTTTTCGACGTCAACGCGGTCGGCAGCGACAGCCACCTCCAGTTCACGAACTGGACCGTCGACAACAACGGCGCGTACGACTACGCGGCAGACACGCGCGGATACACCTACGCCGCCATCGTGGAATACGACGTGCCGAAATGGTCCCTCCGGTACGGAGAGGCCTTGATGCCGACCGTCGCCAACGGGATTGACATGGACTGGCACATCGCTCGTGCGCGCTCCGAGAATCTCGAACTCGAGTTGCGCCCCGTCACGGGCCTGGCAGTCAGGCTGCTGGGCTATGCGAATCACGCGAACATGGGCAGCTACGATGAGGCAGTCCAAGGCTTCCTCACTGGCCACAAGCCTACGCCAGACGTCGTTGCCTATCGTCAGCCGGGTCGGGTGAAAACGGGCTTCGGTCTGAACACCGAATACACGTTCTCCAGACTCGCGCGCGTGTTTGCGCGAGCCGGCTGGAATGAAGGCCGCAACGAGTCGTTTGCGTATACCGAGGTTAACAACAGCGTGCAGGCCGGAGGCGATCTGAGTGGCGGGCTGTGGAGTCGATCGCAGGATCGGCTAGGCGTTGCGCTCGTATCCAACGGTCTATCGCAACCACACCGCGAGTACCTCGCGCTCGGTGGTCAGGGGTTCTTGCTCGGAGACGGGGCGCTGACGTATGGGCGCGAGGATATCGTCGAGACGTACTACACCGCGCATCTCTGGCGTGGGCTGTCAGCGTCGGGCGGCCTGCAGTACATCGACCATCCAGGGTATAACCGGGATCGCGGGCCGGTTCTCGTGGAAATGCTCCGGCTGCACATCGACTTCTGACCTACGGCCGCAGAGCAATGCCGACGTCGAATGTGCCCTCATGTGGCAGAGAGAAATTTGATCTCACCCCGGTCGCTGTCCATGAACGACCACAGGTGAAAACAGACGAAGAAGAACGAAAGAGAACGAAAATGGCTGGGAGGCAGGGATTCGAACCCCGATACCGTGGTCCAGAGCCACGTGTCCTACCGTTGGACGACCTCCCAGTACCAGTCGGGCGCGACTGAGTCACAGGAAACCCCGATTATAGTCGGTCCAAACCTGACTCGGTCAAGCGCGGTCGGCTGGCACTGGGCGCTGGTCAGCGCGCGCGAGGTGGGCTCTACGCGACTACGCGATTCTCGATGCGACGGTCGCCATCTTCCGTCCCGGCAGGCTCGAACGCACTCCCCTTGCTCGCCTCGGCCAGCGCCTGCTTCCGCCGATGGCTGGCCATCCCGCCTTTTCGTCCAGCGGCGCGCGCCTCCTCACTTGTCCACTCGTGCGCCGTACCTTTTTCATGGGCGGCTTTGCCACCCTTGCTGGCGATCTCCTTCTGCTTCCCACGGTCCATCGATGCAAACCCGCGATCCTCTTTTGCCACGGTGACCCCTCCTCACTCAGACGCTGGTTACCCGACCGCCTGGGCTGCAACCCATGTGCCCCGGAGGAGGCTCTGTAACCATCGTCTATTCAGGCACTTAAGAATTGGGGCCAGGAGCTACGGCGGTGGGATCTACTCCACGCAGGGAAAAAATTGCTCATCAGAGCACGATATGCTCGAGCTCCCGAACGCCCTTAGCGCCCGACCTGAAGGTCGGGCCTACGCGGGGTCACGCCCGACCCAAAAGGTCGGGCCTACGAGCTGTCACGCCCGACCTGAAAAGGTCGGGCCTACGAGTCCTACATGCCGAGGTCGGGCCTACGATTGCGGTTTCTGATCCGAGAGCTGGATCGCCGCCTGGATCCGGGCATGCGTTCGCTCGCGGCCGAGAAGGGCCATCACGTCGAACAGGCCCGGACTCACGGTTCTTCCGGTGAGGGCCACGCGCGCAGCATGAATGAGCGCCCCCGCTTTCACGCCCCGCGCGTCCGCCACGCCGCGGAGCGCCGCCTCCGTTGATGCGGCGTCGAAATGCGACACCCCGACAAGGGCCGCGTCGAGCGTCGCCAGGTGCGCGCCAGTGCCGTCGACCCGCAGGTGTTTGGCGACGGCCGCGGGATCGTAGTCGAGCGCATCAGTGAAGAAGAACCGCCCGATCGCCGCAAACTCGTCGAGCCTTCTGGCCCGCGGCACGAGCTCGGCGAGCACCGCAAAGAACCAGTCGCGCCGGTCGGTCAGATACGCCGCGTCCCACAAGCCCGCCGCCTCGAAATACGGGCGCAGCGCCTTCCCGAGCTCGGCCGGCGCCATCCGGGTGATGTACTGCTGATTGAACCAGTCGAGCTTCTCCGTGTTGAACACGGCGTTCCCCCCGCTGATGCCACCGAGATCGAACGCCGCTATCAGCTCGTCGCGGGTGAAGAGCTCCCGATCCCCGCTCCCGGGCGACCAACCGAGGAGCGTCAGGAAGTTGACCATCGCGTCCGGGAGGTAGCCGTTGCCCGCGTACTCGGTGACCGACGTCGCGCCATGCCGCTTGCTCAGGCGCTTTCTGTCGGCGCCAAGAATGAGCGGCACATGGGCAAACGTCGGCACGGGGGCGCCAACCGCGCGATAGAGCGCGATCTGCTTCGGTGTGTTCGAAATGTGATCGTCGCCGCGCACCACATGGGTGATCTTCATCTCGATATCGTCGGACACGACGGAGAGCTGATACGTCGGATGGCCGTCGGAGCGGACGATGATGAAGTCTTCGACCAGGGCGGCATCGAACTCGACGCGTCCGTGCACCGCATCGTCAAACGTGATGGTGCCGGGCGGCATCCGAACGCGGATCGTGCGCGGACGACGTTCGCGTTCCCGCGCCGCAATCTCGTCGGGCGTGAGCGCGCAGCAGGCCCGGTCGTAGAGCCAGCCGGCACCGGCCCGCTCCGCCGCTTCCCGCTTCGCTTTGAGCTCTTCCTGCGTGCAGTAGCAGTAGTAGGCGGCGCGACTCGCCACGAGTTGGTCCGCCATGGCTCGGTGCCGCGTGAATCGCTGCGACTGAAAGTACGGCGCATGGGGCCCGCCGACCTCCGGCCCTTCGTCCCAGTCGAGCCCCAGCCAGCGCAGTCCCTCGAGAATGCCCTCCACCATTTCCATGGATGAGCGCTCAGGATCAGTGTCCTCGATGCGAAGAATGAACGTGCCGGCGTGCCGGCGCGCAAACAGCCAATTGAAGAGCGCCGTGCGCGCGCCGCCGACATGGAGATAGCCGGTTGGAGAGGGAGCGAAACGGACGCGAGGCACCATACGACGGGGAACCGTCCACCACACGCTACCACGGGACACATCCGATCAGGGGACGGTTCTCGACGCTGTGACACCGAGCTACAGATCCCGACAGTCACCGGCGCAGCCCCAAGGCACGACCGTCGTCCGGGCGCTCGAGACCCTCACCAGGAGCGACCGAGGCGTCACCTGAAGAGGGCTGGACGAATCTGGTGATTACACACCCGCGCGGCCGGTGCCGCGATGAACGGCGCGATCACGGGGCTGCACGAGCGATCCGTCATGCGTGTGAAGATGCTCGAACAGACGGTGAAAACCGGCGATAACCGTCGATCGGCCCACCTGGAGCGCGCCCACGCCTAGGCGCGTCAACGCGGATACTTCTGGCATGAGTTGGCGACGCGGAGTTGATCCTCGGGCGGCAGAACTTTTGCTCTTGGCCCCGCGCGATGAGCGAGCGCGGGAGGGAACCAGTAGCTCGACCGATGGAGCACAGCGCATGAACAGCAGAATGGCGCGGCGCGAGGCAATGGCGTTGCTTGGCGCGGCAGGGGCCGGCCTCGCATTGGGGTGTGCAGGCACCGTGACCACGCCAAGCGACACGACGACGGGGACTACGACCGGCGAGACGACAAACGCTGCCTGCGCCGTGACGCCGAGCGAGACCATCGGCCCGTATCCGTCGCTGACCGACCTGATCAGAAGCGATATTCGCGAAGGCAAGAGCGGTACGTCGCTAACGCTCACGATCACGGTTGTGAACAGCAACAACGGCTGCAGCCCGGTGTCGGGCGCGAACGTCGAAATCTGGCAGTGCGACGCCGCCGGAAACTATTCGCAGTACGGCACGCAGACGTCGCAGACCTACCTCCGCGGCATTCAAACGACGACTGCCAACGGCGAGGTGACGTTCACCACCATCTACCCTGGCTGGTACCAGGGACGTGCGACGCATATTCATGTCGAGGTCGTGCGAAACGGCTCGTCGGTGAAGGTGACGCAGCTGGCGTTCCCCGAATCAACCAATGCGGCCGTGTACGCCACGGGGGTTTACGCGTCGCGCGGGACCAATCCCACGTCGAACGCCGGGGACGGCATTTTCGCGGACAGCATCGGCTCGGAGCTCGCTGCGGTCTCCGGCGATCCGGCCGCGGGGCTGACCGCGACCTTCAGGGTGGCGATTGCAGTCTAGCGGGATCGCGAGGAGTCAGGCATGAGCATTCGACTGCCAATCGCGTCGGCGTCCACGCGCCGGGAGTTCTGTGCGTCCTTATGTCGCGCCGCCAACGCATTCGTGTTCCTCGGAATCCAGAGCCAGAAGCCCGGGCCGAGAGCCTATTCAGCGCCGAAAGCGAGCAGCACGTTGCCAGGCGCACCACCGAACCGCATGTATCCCGAGTTGACGAAGACCATGCCATTGACGACCACGGGACCGGGACCGTCGATGGCACCGCCGCTCGCCTTGACCCCGTTCACCGTCGTGTAGTCCTGCACCGTGTCGAAGTCCCAGAGGATCGACCCGTCGCGAGTGGAATACGCGCGCAGGTGTCCGTCCTGGGAGCCCGAGAACACCACGCCGGGAATGGCGGTGAGGGCGGCGAGCTGCGCTGGGCTGCAGTTGGGCCGCGCGCCACACGGTGGCGGCGCCGCAGACCAGGCTTTGCTTCCATCCGCGATCTTCAGTGCCGTGAGTCCGCCGCCGCTCCTGGGATCGAGCTGTCGGGCGGTCGGCGTGCGAATGACCACGACGTCTGAGGTCGCCGCATAAACCTGCTCACCGTCGGCCGCCATCCCCCACTGCACGCCGCCGTTGATGCCGCCCTGCGCCACGCGTGTCTCCCACACGACCTCGCCGTTCTTTTCCGGATCGATTGCCCAGACATTGCCGGACTTCTGCCCCGCCAGCAGCAAGTCGCGCCCGCCCGTCGTCGACACGAGAATCGCTGGCGATCCGAAGTCGTAGTCCGGACCGCTTCCTTCGGGGCAGGTCGCCCCCTTCGGTTCCGTCGAACACGTGGAGTTGTACACATCCTTGGGGTGCAGCTGCTTCGACCAGATCATGCGGCCCGTGTCGAGGTCGAGCGCCATCACCGAATCACTGGTCGTCGTCGCTGGAGACGAATAGTTGTTCCCCGTCGTGACGTAGAGTCGGCGCCGCTTGACGTCGAGAGTCGGCGTCGACCAGATTCCGACGCCAGAAGGCCCCAAGGTCTCAACGCCAGTGGGCGTCTTCCCCGTGCGTTCGGGCGCACGGGGGATCGTGTACGTCTTCCACACCACGCCTCCGTCGCGCACGCGCAAGGCGGTGACGCTCCCACGGAAGGTGCAACAGCGGTACTCCGGGTTCAGCGCGCGTGATTCCTCCCACGACGAGGCCCCTACGTACGCCACGCCATCGACGACGAGGGGAGGCGCGCTCAACCGAACCGCTTCGTGCTCCTCGGGTCGCCGATGCCAGAGCTCCTTTCCCGTCGCGGCATCGAGTGCATAAAACCAACCCGTGAGGTCGCCGAAGACCAAGGTCGTCCGCCCATCCCCCGGCGCAGCCACGATCGCGGACCGAATCGATCCCGCAGCCTGAAACGTCCACTGCAGGCAGCCGGTGTCTGCACGCAGCGCGTGTACCACTCCGCCCGCGCTGCCAACGAAGACCTGGTTGCCAATCACGGTGGGCTGCGCGAAGGCGGAGATATCGCCTTCGAATCCAAAGGCCCACTTCAATTTCAGCTTCGACACTTGACCCGCTTCGAGCTTCGCGAGTGCGGCAGGGGCAAAGCGCGAGTTGTTCGGCGAAGGACTCCATCCGTTCCAAATCGGAGACGCGCTGGTGTCGATCGAAACGGAGCGGTCGCGGCAGAATGCCTCTGGCCGAGGCATCGGATCGCCGCCTGGCTTACCCAGGAAACGCGCGACGGTTTCGCGCTCGTCGCGGTTCAAGTGATACGCGATGGTCATCATCGCGCCGAAGTCCAGCGTGCGAAGAATGCGCGAGCTCGGCATCTTCTGCAGCGCGTCGCGGCTCGGAGTCCGACCATCGGCAGGTCGCTCGTGACACATGGCACAACGTCGCTGGTAGATCGCCTCGCCAGATGGACCCTGGGCGCATACAGACAACGACGACAGGAGGACAACGAGCCCCGTCATCGTCGATGTCCACGTCCACCTCCACGACTCCCGACTTCCCATTCCCAACTCGCAACTCTCGAGGCGACCGAGCGACCTCGACGGATCGCTGTGGGAGTTGGGGGGTGCGAATTGGAGGTCTGCCTCCCGAGCGCTCACTTGCGTGCGCCGGCGGAGTACTGTGCCTCGGTGACTTTCTCCATCCACTTCGTCGTACCGAAGCTCACGGCCACTTGCGTCAACGATTCGGTCGGAAGCGCACCGTGCCAGTGCTTCACGCCTGGCGCGGCGACGAAAGACTCACGCGGACCGAACTCGCGTATGCGGCCGCCGTCTTCCTGCAGACGCGCGTGACCCTTCTCGATGAGGATCACCTGACCCCCTTCGTGGCTGTGCCAGTTGGTGCGTGCGCCCGGCTCGAAGCTGTATCGGAGCGTGCGGATATCGGTCGTGGGATGTCCCGTCACCTTGCCGACGAAGTTCTCTGGATTGGGCTGCGGTGGCGGAGCGCCCTGCTGAGTGGGCTGACTCCACACGGCCGATGAGCCAACGAGAACAAGCACCGAGAGCGCCACGAGTCGTTTCATGTGAGACCGCCTTTGACCGGCTGAGGCCGGGCACTATATCGGTCCGCCTTCAGGCGGAGACGACAATCACGAAGCGCGAAACGTGACCGAGCGAATGGCCTGATGTCACGGAGATCCACCCGCCCGCCGTATTTTACCCGAGGCGCCGGGACCTAGCGGAGGCAGCCGGCGGCCCCTCAAGTCGCGACGTTCGTACGACGCGGTGGAGAAAAAGCTTCCCCCTCGGCGGCGCAGGATCGACAGAAAGCTCAGGGAAGATGCAAGTCTGGCGGTGAGGCAGGGATTCGAACCCTGGGTACAGGTTTTAGCCCGTACAACGGTTTAGCAAACCGCCGCCTTCAGCCTCTCGGCCACCTCACCGCGGAAAGAAAGCTAAGTATAAACGAGATTGCAACTTACGCGCTCGCCGACTGTCCCCTCGATTGTCCCTGAAATTGTCCCTGCCTGCCCTGAAGTTGGCGCCGAACGGCGACGCTCCACGCACCCGGAGGGCTGATCCGAATGCAGCGGTTTTCTTCGCCGACAACGATGCCGGCAACTGATTGGCGCACGCCGCTTTGCTCGCATGAGCCGGCGTCCACTTCTCTGGCCACTGGTGCGGTGAAGACACGCGGCGCATGCGGGATCTAGCTAGCGCACGATCGGGTCTTCGAGAGGTACCGGTCTTTGAAACCGTAGTGGTCAGTGGAACCGGGGTGTATAGTCGCCTACGAACCGGAGGAAAAGACATGTCGCGGACGTCGCTCGCCGAGCTACTGCGCCTCACCTCGGCCCCGGTGGCCATCGCGTTCGTCGACGCGGCGCCGCTGGGCGTCCCCCACGCCCCCGCCGTCGAACCGGCCGGCTGCGGCTACTGGCGCCGCGCCGCCGCGGGGGAAGTGTTCTTCACCGTTGCCGACGATCACAAGCGGTGCCCGGTCGGGGCGCATACGCACAACGTGACGCTCTCGCCAGCGGAACAGCAGGAACTGATGGGCCTCGTGCACACGATGGTGGGCCTTTCGTACCTCAAGATGGAGGACGTGCCGCAGATCCCGACGCGCAAGACGCCGCTCCAAGTGGCGGTCTACGCGCCGCTCGCCGCTACGCCAGTACCGCCCGACGTAGTGTTGGTACGCGGCAACGCGCAGCAGTTGATGCTCCTGGCGGAGGCGGCGCAGGCGGCGGGGGTGGCCGGCACCGGGGCCACTCTGGGACGGCCCACGTGCGCGGTGCTGCCGGAGGCGATCAACTCGGCGCGCACGGCCGCCAGTTTCGGCTGCATCGGGAACCGCGTTTACACTGGCGCCGACGACACCGAGGCCTACTTTGCCATTCCCGGCGCGCAACTCGGCGCCGTTGAAGAGAATCTGGCGGTGATAATGCGCGCCAACGAAGAACTGGAGAAGTTTCATCGAGCGCGTGCTGCCGCAACGCCGACAGCATAGGAACAAGGAGATTGAACAACTATCCGCTGCTCATCGAGTTCGTTCCAGGTACCCGCATCAGTCGCGATCCGGACTTCGTGGAGTTCGTCTCGACACTGCCGATCGCGCAGAATGGTCCCCCTGGAACCTCCATCGTCTTCGAAGACGGAGCAAAGGTGCCCCTCCCAACCGATCAGATCGTGCTCGCCGAGGATGGCCGCTGCACTGCCCATGTGGGTTTCGGCGGAATGAGCTTTGAGGGAATGGAGGGCGGCCAGTTGGTCTTCTTGCGAGTTCGCGATCTCGGGCCGGAGGAGTTACTGTCCCGCGAGCGCGGTCGAAGGATGACGCTCGACCCGCGCATGGTCGCTTCAATTACGGTTGACGGCCGAGTCGTATGGCCACAGTGACTCGCCGAGCCTTCGAACGACTGCATGAAACCGTTTGACGCGGTCGGACAGGAGTGAAGGGAGTCGGGGCGCATTCGCTTCGAACCAGCGACCTCCAGTCCCGGACGGTCCACGTCTAGGATCGGCCACGCCCGATACTCTTTCTGAGCCTGAGCACGTTTTTTCTCCGAATCGATCTGCGCCGGCGCTCTTGATTCGCAGAGCTCGTCTAGCGTCTTGCGAAACGTGCACCGGTTCTTTGAACCGCCGCAGACGGGCGGTCTGAGGAGCGTTGTCGGGCCGCAATCAGGACTGCACCCACGCGGTCAACAAGGCTGATGATCGCGCACGAGTTGTGGTTAGGCGAGGAAATCGCCGCCACATTCGCCATTCCACCCAGTTGCGCGCGACCCTCACAGGATGCTAATTGTGGGAGTGCGAGGGAATCCTCTCGCCGAGAAGCACGATGGATTACTACGTTGTGCTGGGTATTGCGGAGGACGCTGACAAGGAGACGATCCGCAGTGCCTTTCGCGCGCTAGCTAAGCTAGCGCGCCGCTACCACCCAGATGTCGGCGCTGGCTCCTCCCCTATTGAATTCCAGCGGGCTCGCGAAGCGTACGAGACGCTGGCGGATCCCGAACGCCGCCGGCGCTACGATCGGCAACTGCGGGTGTCTCGTGCCCAACCGGTCGTCATGACAGAGGTGATTGTCACGAGGCCGTTTCCCGAACCGCTGTTCACCTCGCGTCGCGACTACTTCGCTTCCCGAATCCAGGTGACGGCCACGCAGTCACTCTTCGACCAGATAGTCGCGGAGTTCTTCGCATCGGTCGACGGCGACCTGTTTTGGCCACGTCGGCGGCGATAGCGACCGACCGATCGTGGCCCAATACCAGCCGAGCCATTTATCAAATCATTTAAAATAAAGGCTTTAGCGCAACGGCTAATATCGCCACGTCTGCCATGATGCCAATGCACTCAAAATACTTGACACGACGCAAATCATGTCGTATGTAAGGCCCTCTTGCTTATCCGGTTGTTTCAGCTGACCACCATATGTTGCGATCAGCCAGTATCGGCGGCCGTCAAATCTCGAGCGCCCCGAATCCGTTCATACGCGGTCGGCGCCCGGCGAGTCCCGAGGCCGAGCAGGGTCTGAAAG
>ORMF012437385.1_pt1 | contig 20056 bp, 25 predicted proteins | sample 1779871 | NCBI WGS metagenome assembly ORMF01 (sample SAMEA104232316, study PRJEB22302) | groundwater metagenome | biome: forest; feature: aquifer; material: groundwater | place: USA | collected 2011-08-07 | depth 5.4 m | reverse complement strand
CATACTGAAAACGGGAACCTTCTTTGTCATGCCGCCGCTCCCCGAACTTTCGCCCTGCATCTGCCGCACATCGGCGCCCACTTGTTGCAAGGGTCGAATGGCGCGGGACCATAGCATCCGACGCAATGGAGCTCGTCGGGATCCGGCGGAAGCAAGAGGCGGAGGCCGCAGGCCCATTCACCGCGGCTGAATTCCGCCAGCCGGATCATCTGCGAGTTGTTATCACTCGGGCAGACCTTCTTTAGATGCTCGACAGCCTGGGTGACGGTAATCCGCGCTTTCGATCCTTGGATTGCTACGGGGGTGTCGGAAGGAACACGCCGGCCGTCATACAGCTCGTGGTACTCTGTTTCTTGCATCATCTTCTCCTTAACACGGTGGATGGTGCGACAGAGGCCGGAGGAGTTCGTAGCTCCACCGGCCTCGTTTGCTTTTCTGATATTTCGGGACTTGCTTCACTTCGGGGCTTTCCTGCTTGGTAACAGGTCGAGACTTTCGCCGTTCCCCGAAGTCTCTGTATTGAATTAGTGTATTATCATTATACCGAACGGATAGGGTTTTGTCAAGAGAAAAGGCGCTTTGGAAGTAAGAATATCGAGAGAATTTACTGCTTGGGAGAGGTCTTGCGGCGCTTCACATTGTGAGGCGCCGTCGACGTGACCGGTCGGTGCGCGGGCTTTCTGTTGGCCTGAAACTTCTCGAGCTCCGAGCGTGTGAAGATTCGCGAATGGCCAACATGCCGGCCCGTGAGGTTACCTTGTTTGACGTGGTATTTGATCGTCGGAACAGAGACCCCGAGAAACTGCGCCGCGTCGCTTATGCTGAAGAGGTCGAGCTTTTCCTTCTTCATATCTGGAGTATAGCCGGTTCGGATAGGGTTTTGTCAACCATGGGGCGGGGCGTCTGATGGCGCTAAGTGCAATCAGTCCGCATGAGCTCACGTCATTCCAGACGAGAGGCAATTACCACATGAAACAGTCCGTGATGGATAAGGCGGCGTTGGCTGTCGGAACGCCGATGTTCACTCTGTCGGAGGGTCGGGAGGCGGCGGATAAAGGGATTTCCATCCCCCAGCTTCGCGCACTAAAATCTCCCCCTTCAGACTCCTCAGAGAGATCATTAGGCTCGGATTGCCATCCCAATCAAGCAACATGAGTCCGGGGTCGGTGTGGTCAAGTGACAGCGTTGCGCGATTCATCCCGGTGCTGTCGGAAATGACCAGTCCCACGCGGTCCTCCGATTGAAGAGCTAACCTCAGCTGCGGTATTCCATCTGAGTTGCAAAGGGAAACCGTCGGAGCGCCCTTATGAAGCAGGACGCCAACTCGGACTTTATCGGAATCATCCAAGAGCCAGAAGTAGGTGCCGGCCTCGGGATCCGTTCCAATTTCCGCACGGCGCTGGCCATCTTCGTCGATAATCTGAAGTTGTCGCGCACGTACGACGTCGGCGTCAATATCCATCGAGCCACCCCAATACCAAGCGGCCCGCCCGCGCTGATTGCCCCAGCACGAAACGGACCGCTTGATGATCCCGCCAAAGACGGGAAGCCGTTATGAAGTTGTGAGCGCTCGCGGGGCAATCGCGGACGCCAGATGGACTTACATTCTCCGGCCGCGACTGGATTCCTCGTCTACAGCACGTCCGAGATCGTTGATGAAATAATTTCCGGATCCTATCGTTCATCGTGACGGTAGGCGCCGGCGAAAAGGTATGTGGACAACGCCCCGATCGGGTATCGGCGAACATGGCGGTTGCGCCGGCGCTCGGCCGAGCTCGTCAGTATCAGCGATGGCCGCGGAGAGGTCCGGAGGTACCGACGGGAATGGGGTTGGTGGATCCTGCCGGACTATTTGTGATCCTCGTCGCGCTGATCAAAGCGAGTGAACTGACGATGAAACCACAGCGGAACGGCGCCGCGTGCTCCATCCCGATTCTTCTCCACAAGCAGGTCGACCGGCCCCGCCGGGTTTTCGTCGTCTGCTTTGCGTAGCTCGTGTAGTAACCAAATCATATCCGCGTCGGCCTCAATGTCTCCGCTCTCTCGCAGGTCGGACATCGTTGGGCGTTTGTCGGCACGGCTCTCCGTCTGGCGGCTTAACTGCGACAAGGCAATTACAGGACACTCCAACTCCCTGGCCATACCCTTCAGCGCCCGGCTGATCTGCCCGACCTCCTGGGTGCGGTTGTCGGCCTTCTTATGCGGCTGCACGAGCTGCAGATAGTCGACAACGGCCAGCTCGACGCCGTGATCAGCTGCAATTCGCCGGCATAGGTTCTTGATAGACAGAACATTGATGGACGGCGTGTCGTCGATCCACATGGGCAAGTCCGCAAGCTTGGAGCAGGAATGGCCGACCTTGGTCCAATCATCATCCGACAACTGTCCGCGCCTACCTGTGTGGCTGTTTACTCTCGCGTCGGCAAAAATGGCGCGTCCGCCGAGTGCCTTCTTACTCATTTCTAGTGAGAAGTAGATCACCGTGCCATGTTTCCCGGCGACGTGCCGAGCGATGTTCAATCCTAAGGCGCTCTTGCCGATTCCGGGCCGCGCGCCGATGACGATGAGCTCCCCAGGTCGCAGTCCGCTCGTCGCGTTGTCCAAACGAGAGAACCCGGTTTCGATGCCAATCAGACTGCCCGGATTCTCGCTTCGCTCCTCGAGTTCTTCCCATGCAAGGTTAATCACGGCTCGCATGGGCAGGATGTTCGAATTCGATAGATGGCGGTTCCCGGCTTCCATTGCGACTCCGAGTAGCGCCGCATGCAGTTCGCTGAATTCCTCATACTCGGAGTGGGCGAGACTTTGGATCTGCGAGGCCGTGTCGAGATAGCACCGGAGAATTGCCTTTTCCTGAACGATCTTCGCGTAATACTCGACATTTGCCGCCGTCGGGACTGCGTCGGTCAACAGATGGAGGTAGGGAGCCCCGCCGATGTGGTCGAGGCGTTCTTGAAGACGAAGCTGCTCCCTAACCGTCAGGAGGTCCACCGGTTCATTGCGCTCGACCAGGTTGACGATCGCCTCGAAGATGGTTCGGTGCTCAGGGCGATAGAAGTCCTCGGGGCGCAGGATATCGGCGGCTTTCTCGATGGCAGGCCGCTCGATCAGCATTGCACCCAGAACAGCCTGTTCCATTTCTACACTTTGGGGAGGAATGCGATCGGTGGAGGGGCGACGATCTGCGGTCATTGTTGCGTGACGAGCCTCGCGGGATCTGGAAAGTACCTTGGTGGACTCTGTGGGGCGCCTTGCCCGATTGTTATGATTTGGCGGTCATTAATGAGTACTTTTAGGAGGTATGGAGCGAGACTCGATACTCTCCGACCCTTTCGCTTGATCTTTGCTAAGCCCGCCTGAATCTCTCCGGGTTCGAACCCGGCGTTACGGGCCTGTAGTGTGGCGTCTTCGATCGCCCATGCTTCTTCCGAGTGCGGGATTGCGTTGTGTTCTCCGACAACGGGGGAATCATCATCATCAGAAGGAACGGGCACGGGACTCCCTTTGCTTCCGTTTTGCTTCACTTTTGCTGAAGCATTTGCTTCGATTTTGCTTCGTCTCGACTGCCCACTGATCTGCCCTCCCATCCGGCCCGCATCGGATCGCTTGCGCCTGATCTCCTCCTCTTTCGGGTTGTATTCCCCGTAATCGTGAATCATGTAACCGTCGCCGTCTTTATCCCAGAGGCGGAGCGAGACGAGCTCCTCAATAACGTCGTCGGTGGCTTCCGCGAGCCTCCGAACGGTCTTTGCTTCCATCTTCGTGAGGTGACCGCATGTCTTGCGACTCGAGCTGTACGTAATCGAGAAAATGTACAGTCGAAGACCTTTGTCTGATACTTCACCAATCTTTGGGTTTACATGTAATCGATCGTCGAGCTTAGACCAGGACATTGACTCGCCTCCACTTCGATAGTCCGGAATGTTGTTAAGGTCTATGTCGATAGACCCCCTACCGGGCGTCGGGCTGCGTGAACATCGTTTGCGAGTCCCCCGGATGTTGCTGTTTAGCGCGTTTCTCTTCGAATCGAGCCCGTGCGGCCCATCCAGCCGCGAAGATCCCTTTGAGTAAGCCGCGGTGTGGCTCCTCGATCCCGTCGCGTTCACACTCGTCAATAATGCGATCGAGCTCTCGTGTCATCGCTGCGTCGATCGCAATGAGCCGTTGAAGCCCTTGGTCCTTGAACGGCGCCTTTCGCTTCGACTGGCGTGGATATGGGGCTGGCATTGAAACCTCCGATGCTGAATTCTCGGAGGGCACATCAGCTGGGAGCTGGAAGGAGGAAACTGGTGAGTAGCGAGGTAACCTTGATCTACCGTTTGGCACCAAACCCACTTCTTTTTGTTTCTCTCGTTCAGGCTCTGGCAATGGCCCGCTAGAGCTTTTTCTTTGGATAACGATAGCAGGGGGACGTGGAAAGGTCAAACGTGGGAATCGGGCATTTGCTCATCATGATTGGGGCCGATTTTGATCTCAGATTTCAACGCTGATGTGATACTTTTTCAACGCTGAGGTAACAGTTTTCCACTGTGAGGTAATGAGGGAGATGGAGGTCTTCCGTTTGAAGCTCTCAGATCGGGCGATTCTCTCCACCCCGACCCCGTAATTTGGTATCTGTCGTTGGCGATCTGATCCAATTGTTCCTTGCCGGGCATAAACAGCCACCGCGTCTTTACGGCGTGCTCAATGTAATCCTTGTTCCTGCAAAAGTCTGAAAGGTCGCTCGGTCCGCCGAGTCGTCGGTAATCGCCAAGGATGCCGTCGCTTTTGAGTGTGGCGAGCGCATCACAGAAATGCCGGATTATTCGTCTTGGGTTCTTCTCCGCTGTATGACGCCATGTGAGCCGGGATCCTTCGAGTATTGTCTTCATGTACAACGGCTGTTGTGGGGTGTAAATGGTGCGTTTTACGCCGCTTACCATCTTGGCTTCGATTTGAGAGTGGGGCGCTTGGTTCTGCATCTGGAACAGCAGGTACCACCCAATGCGCCGCTCCCAATGCTGCCTTCTTGTGTCGTACTCAGCGAGGCGCTTTAGGTTGAGACCGAGCATCGATCGGGCCTCGATGAATTTCGTAGCCCAATCTCCGAGTGTCAGTTTGGCGCCGAGTGTCAGCCCGAAATCGTCAAATGGGAGGCTCGCTTGTTCGCTACAATCCGTTTCTCGCGATAGGGTCGCGTGGAAGACCAGGAACGGCCCCTCAGCGCGGAATCGTTCTTTGCGACGCCGGCCTGTAACCAGATCCGTTGTATAAAGTTCACATGGCCCGGCGAGGCGCACGCGCTGGCTGCTGAGCAACCGAAGGCGGTCCCACACAGCCACTTTGGTTTCATAATCCCGATGGCTCGCCTTAGTACCTCGCCAATCAAAGTAGTCTCGGAGAAGTAATGCGAATGGCTCATTGATCGATGTAGCGGAAGTCCGATGGAAGAAGGCGGTCAGCGTCAATGCGGCAACATCCCAAGCCATATCATCGAGCAAACGCAGGTCGTTGTAGAGCAGGTCGGATAGTCCAGCAATCTCAGCGCGTTTGGCCTCGACAACGTCAACGGAAAGGCGCTCAGGGGTTCCGTAGATCAGCTCAACGACTTGATCACGATGTTTGTATCGAAGGCCGCGCTGGCCCCCCTCATCAAATGATGGGAAGAGATCCTCGGAAAGGCCTTTGTCTTCGATGCACGCCGAGTTGAGCGCTTGCACAGGCGGCGGGTGCATCGTTCTCATTGCTCGCCCATCAAAAGCGCCTGGGTCGCGACGGAGAATCTCACGTGGACAGTCAAGACTGAGGCTGAGTTGCATGCGCATCAATCTGGAGAATTGCCGCCGGACGTCCGGCAGGTCGTAGGGGATATCGGCGAAGAGGATCTAGTTTGTTCCCGTCCGGTTTTGCGTCGCCCAGCGCATTCCGGCACTGTCCTTACGGTTGATTCGGCTGCAGCCGATTGGCGTAACCGACCGTCGGCGACATCGATCGCTTGTCGACACGCGACAATGAACGACGCAAGGGGATCGCTATATCTTGCGGCCCCATCCTCGCGGTCTCGCGAGTTTACCGGCTCGCTCGTTGGCGGCGCCCCGGACATCATGCGGCAGCAGGCTCCGATGCAATGAACTGCTCGCAGGCCACCCGCACAAGCTGGGACCGGCTATCATAACCACGCTCGGTGGCCTCATGGTCTAGCCGATCGCGCAGGTCTTGCGGGAGAAGGATCATTACCTTGAGAAGTGCCGGTCGGGCTTTGCGTCGTGAAAAGCGACCGCGGCCGGACGGTTCGAGTTCAGATTTCATGTGATCTCCTTTCGGCGTGGCAAACGCCAAAAAGCCCATTTCGCTTCGCACATCTCTGCGCAAAGTCGAAACGGGCTCGTGCCGTTCCCTCACCGTTAGGTTACAGGCTTAACCGCTACTTACAACCGGACGGCGCACCACTTGCTATATTGCCGCCCATGCCGACCGGGATTGGGGAAAACTCCCCACTTCCAACTGGTCGGCCCCTGCCACTTCGGTAAGGATATGAATTTATTGGTCTATACCCAATTATAGATAGAACTCCGTCCTTTGTCAATCCTTTCCGGTGGCCCTTTTACGTCGCTCGCGCGTAGCCTTACCCGGCCTCGCACGCCTACCATACCAGCGGTCTTCGGACGTCACTTTGAGCAATCCACGTCGTGTAGTTGGTCGAGTCGCGTGTTGGGTGTCGTTCCAGTCATTGTGAGCTGTAACCACTACACATTCTACGTCTCCGAATATCTCACGTAACGAGTACTTGAACTGCCACTCTCGAAACATTTGAGGGGAGGCAGGTGCAAGCACTTCTTTGACTTCGAATTCGATTCGCCGCGAACAATGTTTGCACCTTAGTCGAACGTCGAATCCATTGGTCAATACATTGCCGATTAAGCTCAGACCCTTCATGTATGCCGACGTTTGAATGCCGAACGGAGCTATCCGCCGCGCCTCACCATCCAGCTTTGCAGCCGTCTTCCCGCATGATGCGCACACAATATGGATCGTACTTCCATTGCTTTTTGTTGCGGTGTAGCTCGGCTCGCCAATTGGAGGAACGAGCACCAAAGGTCCATGATTCATTGTTCGGCGCCCTTCAATTGAACAGTCAGCGAAGGTGCCCGATGCTGGGCCTCAAGGAGTCGAAATAAAGCGCGATTATTCATGATCGACTTGCCGCGTTAACCATTACCTTGATATCCGTGAAGTCCGCATCGTAACGCGGCTGCTCCGGTAGGAGAATTGATGGGTCGAGCACGACTGGCTTGAGCGTGTCGGGCGCGTTCAGTGCGGACGCGACGTCCACCAGGGTGGCAACGGGTATGACGTCCAGCCCTCCTACGATGGCCGCTTCGCGCGTATTCGCCGTCGGGACCAGCATCCGCTTGATCTTATTCGCCTTGGCGGCCAGAGCGATCGGCAGGATGCCCGCCACCGATCTCACCGAACCGTCGAGCGACAGCTCGCCGACGATGACGGTCTCGTGGAGTATCTGCCCGCTGAGCTGTCCCGACGCAACCAGGATCCCCACCGCGATCGGCAGGTCGAAGCTCGGCCCCTCTTTCTTAACGTCCGCCGGCGCGAGATTGATCGTTATTCGCCGCAGCGGAAACTCGAAGGCCGAATTCCGGATGGCCGACCGCACGCGCTCCTGGCTCTCCTTAACTGCCGCGTCCGGCAATCCCACGAGCGACCAGATCGGCATAGAGGTAGAGATGTCGACCTCGACGGTCAGCGGGATTGCATCGATGCCGATTACGGCGCTGGAGAGCACGTGGGCGAGCATAAAGGAAGGGTTTAGGGTCTAGGGTCTTGGGTCTACGGTCTTGGGTTTAGGGTTTCACGGACTAGGGATTAATGTTAAGGGTCTAGGATCAGGTGAATTTTAATCTTCACGTCTTCACCGCGCCACCGTATTGCCCCATCAAGCGGACAATTTCGGCGGGACTCCTGGATTTCCTGCGTAAGTAGAATGCGGCTGCCGGTCTACGGTAGCGAGTCTAGTTCGAGAAGGTCCAGCCGAGAATCGCGAAAAGTCCAAGGAGGCTGATGGCGGCGCACCAATAGAGCGTCAGCCGGGAACGGGCGTCGATGAGATAGACCGTGGATCGTTTCCCCGCACGGTCGAGCGGATTCGCGGGACCGTTGAGGCTGGCGGCGGGCCAATATGGCACGCGCGGCCGGCCCGACCCGGGGGGAATGTGACGATTTTCAAAGGGGTGGGTTGGTTCGGGCGCGGGGTGTCCATGTGATGACAGCGCTAGAGCTTCGCTCGTAACGCGCCGGGTCTCTTCGCTCCAGTCCGTGCGCGGTGTCGCAGTCACATATGGAACCCGGACCGGCTGAGTCTCGGGCCGGAATAAGTCAAGAACGCTTGTCGGTTTGGCCGCGTGAATCCGCTCGACATATAGGGATATCTCATCCCAGGCCCTCGACGAATATACTTCCCACTCGCCGACGCGGGATCTCAGCAATTCGCGTGTTATCTCGCTCAAACCTGCACTCCTTGATCCAGATTTGATTGTCAGGCAGCGCTCCGGCGCCCAGCCCTCGGTACCAAATTTGAGGGAGTTCACCTTAGTCGATGGGTCTTACCAGTTGAGCGTGTTCTCGACCTTGTCCGCGGCCTTCTTGTCGTTCAAGCCGTAGTTGCGGATTTTATGCCGATGCATGGTCCGGATCCAGTCCGTCTTTAGCTCCATTTCGGCCTGCGCGTCAGTGAGCTTGCCTGCGGCGACTTCATCCGTGAGCTGCTTATCCAGGCGGGATTTCAGATCCGCAAACCACCGCGTGGCCGGAAACAGGTTCTTGGGCTCGGTCGTACCGCCCAGCGACGCCGGGATAAGGAGACAGAGCCTATACTTCGGATCGCTCGGATCCAGTCCATAGGACGTGAACACCTGCTGCTTAAGGTCATCGCCCAGCTTAAAGGAGAGAAGCCGGTTGGACGTTCGCTCCCCGGGTGTGAGGGCCGGATTGGGCAGACCTCGACCGACCCAATTAGTTGACGGATTGGTCTGGGAGGTATTTCTGAAGCCGGACATCCGGAGATACAGGGCCGTGGCGCTGATACTCGTCGCCAGAGCGACAATCACGATCAGCGCAAGCGCGGTCAGCGGACGGATTTGGAATGCGTGCTCGGCATGGGGCACCAGCTCCTGGCCATGCCGTGTCGCGAGCGAAGCGGGGCCGGGCATGACCACCTGAGAGGATGCCCGCGGAACGATGCCTTGAGCGTCATCGGCTCCGAGCGGGGCGTCGTAGACCGCGTTGGACGCCATTCCATTCATGGTTGATACGCCGGCAAGTAAAGTATCGAATGCGAATGAATCAGAACCTGCGCGAAGCCGCTGTTCGAGTCCCGCTTGCACCGGAGCTCTCGGCCGGCCAGCTCCGTTCTCGTCCTGCGGGTCGTCTTCGGTATGGATGATCGTATCGGTGGTATCAGACACGGTTCCTCCTCGTCTCTCTTAGGGCGGAGACACGCCCTCGACGGCAAATATTACGACAATCGAGCTTGAGCCCTAGAGTCATGAACTACCGATCGACATGCAATATTCATGCCAGGATTGCTATTCACCATGAGACACGCTATTCCTCCTCACTCCATCATCGCCTCATTCCATCTCCGCACTCTCCATTCTTCCATTCCCCCATTCCCAACACCATTCCGCCATTCCCCATCACTCCACTGCTCCACCACTCCATCCCTCCGCTCACGAAAACGGCCCCGTTCGCGGTAAACTCGTCTCCGCAAAGCCGGGGCCGTCGAGGGCGATGGATATGGAAGTGGTTAAGCCGGCGCGCCGCAGCATTTGCGGAGCATGAGCTTCTTGCCGTTCGGGGTCAGCGTCATCACGACGTCTATCTTCTTGCCGCACAGGCGGCAGAGCTGCTGCGCCGTTTTCGCCTCCTGGCGCGCGGCTACGTTGGTCTTGGACTTCTTGCCTTCTCCAGCCATGGGAACCGTTCTCCTATAATGAAATAGAGCGAGCAGCCACGCGCCACCCGACGCGAGATTATACCAGAAGTTTCGAGGAGAGGTGTCGGCCCTGGCGGACTATAGTCATCATTGTGCGGTCCGTTCAACATACTGCTTCGGACACGGTCGACGACATCGTTACAACGGTCCTCCGCACTCCGGGCAGAAGCGGAAGACCGGGTTCCAGATGAGGGCGGCGCACTTCGGGCAGCGGCGGTCCTGGCTCTCCGAATCGATCCGCGGGTAGTCACCCTGCAGGATTCCCCGGTACTCTTCCGTCTCGCTCCAGCGCTTGATCTCGCGGGCGCGGAGGGCCGGGAACGGGTGGGTCTGGAACCGCATCATCTCGAAGGCGTAGAAAGCATCCAGAATGCTCGATCCCATGTCCTCGAATTCGTCCGCCTGCTTCAGGAACTCGTCCTCGCTCAATCTGTGGATGGCGCCCAAGGGCCCGGCGGCGAGCTTGAGCAGAATTCGAACGGACATCTCGGGATCCTGTGTCACGAGCAGCCCGGCGCGGTCGGCGCTCAACTCACTCTTGCGATACCAGTCGTAGAGTGCGTATCGCAGTGCCTCCGTGATCAAGCTCAGAAAGGGAAGGTTCCTCACCGCGATCAGGCCGACCACCGCGAGGAAGAGCGCCATGGTGCGATATAACATGTGGCCGCTCTTGATGTGTCCCAGCTCGTGGCCGATCACGCCTCGCAGCTCGTCCTCGTCTAGAAGCTCGACCAGACCGGACGTTACGACGATCGTATGCTTCTCCATGCCGATGGCAAACGCATTGGGGAAGGGCTGCTGCATCAGATAGAGCTCCGGCTCCTTCATGTCGAGCACGCCAGCGGCGTCACCGAGAAGATCATAGATTCGGGGGCACTGCTTTGGGGACATACGCAGGCTGTTGGCCGTATATGCCAGCCGGACGATCCGCTCGATGTAAACCGCCGAGAGCTTCTTAAGAAGCAGGTCCAGTCCGGGGGTTTTGCGCAGGGCCTCCAGGGCGGTGCGGTCCAGCGGATGCTCGAACGCCGTGGGGTGGATTCCCGGCAGCTCGATCCGCGACGGGGCCTTCGTTGCGGTCGCCATCTCAATCCTCCTCCTGGGCGGCTCCGCAATATGGGCAGAACCGATGGGCCTGGTCCAGCGTACGCTCGCATTTGGCGCATTTCTCTGGCGGCGGCGCCTGCATGGTGCGAAGGTCTCCGTACAGCGAACGCCAAACTCCGGCAAGCTCCGTCGCCGCGGTCGCCAGGCGCCCGTTCACTCGAACTCGCAGCGTCTCTCCGGTCAGGGTAAGCAGTACGAGCCTGACCGTGCGGCCGGGCTTGATCGGATCGGCATCGGCGGCCGTCAGGGAATAGATGTCTGCTAGAGCAACGGATGCCAACGCGTTCTTTACCGCACGGCCATTCGACGGCAGTACCGGCTGGATGATCAGCCTATTGGAAGTGAGCCCGATATTGGCATAGGGGGTCATCATGACGCGCGGATTTAGCACCGCGCGGAGCCGCCAGCCGCCCATCACTCTACCGCGGGTGACGCCCATCAAGGTCTCATTCTTTTCGAGGGCCTCGACCGCGTCCTCATATGCGGCGGCCTCAACGGTCCGGTCCCACTCCAGATCGGACGACGTCTCCCGCGGACCGCCGCAGATCAGGCAGTGCGATCTATTCTGGGCCAATGGAGCGCCGCACGCCGCGCAGCTCATAGAGTTCCTCCCGATCTTCGTTTCATAGGGCTGTGTTATTGTCAATTATGATCCTTCGCACGGTGTAGTATTATCATCGTACGCCCGTCAACCGGTCCAGCTTCCTCAACAACGGCATGCGCTCGATCACTTCCGACAATGAGACCCTCTCGGCCATTATGTGCAAAGCGACCAGCAGGGCAAGCACGATGAGTCGACTCCAAACGGCCGGAATCGCCAAAACTATTCCCAGCCCGAGCGCCCCACCGAGCAGGTTCGATCCCGTATCACCCATCATGACCTTGCCTTCCATATCCAAGGCGTAAAGCAAGACCGCGGGGAACACTGTTATACAGAGCGCGGGGAACCCCGTATGGTAGTCCGATCCAAAGGCGATAAGCGCGAAGGCTCCAATCAGGAACAGGGCGCCCGCGCGGCCCGGTCTCAAGTCGAACAGGTTCAGGGCATTCGCGGAAAGGGCGATTATCGTACCATCCACTACGGCCACGAGCCAGGATCGTTGCAAAATAATGCCGGCGACGAAGATGCCAATGGCCAGGCCGCCAACGGCCTTTACGAGCCCGGTCGTGATCTTTCCCTGCACGAGCTGCTTGATATGACCTTTCAGGCCCGTCGCGGACCGGTCGCCGAGCAGGTCATCCACAAATCCGAGCGCGGCCATTCCACCAATGACTATCGCATATGCGACCGATTCGGTGTATCGACCAGTGACCCAGCGGGCCACTGCCAAATACGCCGGGACGGCACACAGTGCGATAAAGAGACCGGCACCTACCGGTATCTCGTTGCCGCGAAAGTTGCTGGCACGCAAGTGGAGACGGTCCAAGATAACCTTCGTCAGCCCTGCCGCGAGGAAGGGCCACGCTGCGGCGGCGAACTCCCACGCTTCTGGGGGCCAACTTTTCATGCCGATTACTTCCGGCGCTTCCATAGCGCCCGTAAAACCGCAACGAGCTGTTTCGCCCGATGTCTCCGAGCGGCCCAATCCCGGCCCGTCACCCTGTGCGTCATGGTCGTCGGCACTTCCAATACGCGGAAACCCGCGCGAACGGCGTCGATCGTGAGTGCGACTTCCGCGCCGAATCCCGGCTCGAATCCGCCGATCTTCTCCCAGACCTCGCGGCGAAGTGCGCGCTGGCCTGATAGCGGATCCGCCATAGTCTGACCGGTTGCTCGCCGAATGCCGGCTCGCGCGAACTTTACGACCAGACCCATTCCGCCACCCTTTCCCGGAATCACCGGAAAGGAGGCGATCGCCATGTCCGCGGCTCCGGAAACTATCGGCTTCAAGAGCCGCCCGGCCTGTTCGGCGGTTTCGCCGAGATCGGCGTCGAGCAGCAGCAAGATATCTCCCGTGGCGGACTGCACTCCGGTCGTGAGCGCGGCGCCCTTTCCGGCATTTTCGCGCTTACAGATCACGACCGCCCCCGCTTCATCCGCAAGCTTGGCCGTTTCATCCGTCGATCCGTCGACGACGACGACGATTTCATCAATGCCATCGATCGTACTCACCGCCCGGACGGTACAGCCGATCCGCTCGGCCTCGTTGTAGGCAGGGATGATGGCAGAGATCATGGCTGAGGCCGTATTACCGGTACCAGTCCTCCCCGAGCGGTCGGCTTGATCCCATAGTCGCCGGGCGCAGCGCGCAGTCCCTCCAGGACGGCCACCCGCCCACGGTTGGTGTCGGCGTTGTCCACGGTTACGATTTCGGCGCCACGTAACGGCAGAACGTACGATATCGCCGCGGTTTCGGGTTCGGCCAGGACCACTTTGACGGTCAGCGTCTTCAGCTCGGCCGCCAGCGGTTTATCGACCGTCTCCGCGCGGCTCTCGTCGCTGGCTCCGCCGATCAAAATCGCGTAACCGACCGGTTGGCTGTAGTCGCCCTGCTTGCGGATCAGTCCGGCGTCGGCCAGCATGTCGATATCCGTTTCCGGGCCGCCCTTCACAATGGCGCCCGCAATCACACGGATCACTTCGGACTTGTCAGTCCCAAGCTCCGGATGAGCGGACCGCAGCTTCGGCATCAGCGTAGATCGTGCGACTTCGAGGCGCGCAGGATATGCGGGAACGATAACGGTTTCCGAGACTACTGTGGCTCCGGCCTGCTCCAGGGCATCGCGGACCTTTCGGGTGGTGTCGGGGTAGTCTCCGGTTTGGATGAGGGCCACGCGGAATCCGTTCAGGACGATATTGCTGCGGACGCCCTCTTCGAATCGTTCGGAAAGCCGGGCCTGCTCCTTCATGGTGAGAATCTCGTTCTTGAACTGCGACTGGAGTCCCGCGACCTGTTCCTTGGTCTTCTCGACGATCGGCGTCTGTACATAGGAATTACCTATGACGATGCCCAATGCGAGCGCCATAAAGATTGCGACGATCGTAGTGACGTGATATCTAAACCCGGGCGCCAAATCTTTCTCCTATCAAGAGTAACATGTGACCACTCACCAGAGTTCTCGGTCCGCCACTGGTCCGAGGACCGGAGATCACCACTCACCAACGTCAGTGAAGTCCGAACTTCAGCCGCAGCGTTCCGAGTATCGCGCGAATCCATGGCGAATACCAGGCAATGACGGCCATAGGCGATAGCGCCGCCGCGATCACCAGGAGTATCGGCACCGTCGCGTTTTTGGGCCGCACTCCCCATGCCCGTCCAAGTCCTTTCGCGTCCACCATCTTTGCGCCAATCCGAAGCCGTACCAGGAAGGTGCTCGCCATGCCGCCTCGGCCCTTGTCTAGAAACTCCACAAGCGAAAAGTGCGTGCCTACGGCTACGATCAGCGACGCTCCTTGCTCGTCCGCCAGGACCATTGCGATATCCTCGCTCGTGCCGGGGGCATGGAACGTTTTTGCCGATAGTCCAAGGGCTTCGATCCGCCTAAGTCCTGGAGCTTCGCGTTCACCTCGCGTGTATCCATGCACGACCAGCTCCGCCCCACACTGCAGCGCAGCATCGCTCACGCTGTCCATATCGCCGACAATCAGGTCCGGCTTCAAGCCGAGCTCCAGCAGCGCGTCCGCACCGCCATCCACTCCGATCAGAACCGGACGCGTCTCCGCGAGATACGGCCAGACATATTGGAGGTCTTCCTTATACCCCTCCCCGCGAACAACCACCATCGCGTGTCGCCCTTTGATCGGCGTATCCAAAGCGGGGACATCTACCGGGTCCAACAGGAGCGCTTTCTCTTCCGCCAGGTATTCCAGCGTATTTCGCGCAAACGAGTCCAATTCCGCGCTGAGATTTGTCCGCGCTTGTTCGAGCTGCGCGGCGAGGGTCGCTCGCGTTACGCGATCGCCTACCGCGCAGACCCCGTCCGAAAGCCGGATGGCATCGCCGTCGAGAACGGCTGCGGCGCCTTCCTTCCCATGAGCAAGCGCGAAGAAATCGTCGCCGACTGCATCCAGCAAGGGCACGCCGGCCTCGACGAGCATACTGGGACCCCGGTTCGGATAACGGCCGGAGACGGACCGAACCGCATTGACGACCGCGCCGACCCGGCAGTCCAGAAGGGCGCGGGCGGCCATTGCATCCAGGTCCGTATGATGGATAAGCGCGATGTCGCCAGGCCGAAGTCGCTTGACAAGGTCTTTCGTTCGTCGATCGGCCTTTAGGGTCCCGTGAATGGTCGCCATGAGGGGTTCATTCGGAGAGAATCAGTGTTTGTAAACCCAGCTGCAATTCCGGTATCGGCTGGATGAAAATATGCACTCGGACATACGAGAGACGCATCCTGCGGATGCCCGGTTTCAAAGCCTATCTAATCCGTCCCGCCCGTCCTGGTGGCCAGAATACGCACATTGCTCGCCCGATGACCCGATCCATGGGCAGCGGCCCCCATTCGTGACTGTCATTGCTGTGGTTCCGATTGTCGCCCATTACGAACAGCATTCCTTCCGGCACTGTTCGAGGCGGCATGTCGTAACGGACCTCTTCCTTATGGAAATCTGCCTGCTCGGGCTGATCGTTGACATAGGCAACACCGCCGTGGATCTCCACGGTATCGCCGGGCAGTCCGACGATCCGTTTCACGAAATCCGTCTCGTCCAGGTCGTTTTCCGCACCGCTAGCGCGCTTCGGCGCGCGGAAGACGACCACCTCGTTTCGTGCGGGCATTCCGAGTCGATACGCCAATTTGTTGACCAAGATCCGGTCGTCACGGACCAGAGTGGGCGACATGGAGCTGGAAGGTATGTAGTAAGTCTGGCCAAGAAACGGCCGTACGACCAGGAAGACAAGCACGACCGCGATGATGAGCGACTCCAAGACTTCGCCGGCCACTCGGAACCGGGGTTTCCGGATTTCGTTGCGCCTTTCGGCGAAGGACAGGCCGGTGCGCACGCCCGTGAGCGCGACAATGCCCGCCACGACCCATACCGTTGATATCCGGGATAAGATCTCCATCTATCAAAAACACGCGCAGCCATTCGCAAACTTACGTTAGGAACGGATTGGTTTGCCTTTCCTCTCCAATGGTAGTCGTCTCTCCGTGTCCCGGATATACCACCGTTTCATCCGGCAGTATGAGTAGCCGGTCCCGGACGGCGCGAAGGAGCTGCTCCATATTGCCGCCCGGCAGGTCGGTTCGCCCGATACTGCCTCTGAACAGGGCATCGCCGACGATTGCGAATCCGTCGCCGAGGAACGACACGCTGCCCGGCGAGTGGCCCGGCGTGCACGCTGCGGACAGGACCGAGTTCCCGATTTCGATCCGGTCGTTATCCCCGATTAACCGATCAGGCTCGCACGTCCGAGGGGTTTCGATCCCCATCCAGGCAGCCTGTTCGCTCATCGCCCTCAAGAGGGGCAAATCATCGGCATGCATGGCAAGAGAAGCGCCGCTCTGATCGATGAAATATGCATTCTCTACGACGTGGTCGATATGTGCGTGTGTATTCAATACGGCCGAGAGACGCCAACCGTTGCGGGTGATATCATCCCAGATGGACTTGCTGTCGAACGACGGGTCAATGATGACTGCCGTACCGGTGTCCTCATCCACGACCAGATAGGTATTATTATCCAGGGGCCCGACGGTATATCGAATCACGCGCATAGAGCCCGACCCGTCACTTTCGCATCACACTTCATGCTGAATACAAGAATACCTGAATCCATTTCTCTCGGCCGCCGACGACTTGTAACCTGCTGCTCGTTCACTGAGTCCAATTTCATGCGAAATATGTCCCCGCACGGAGCTTCGCTTGATTAGACAGTCAATTGTAATCGCCGGTCTCATTGCCGTTTCTGTCGCTTCGGCGGGGCTTCATCCACAGGATAACCCCGCTCCGGCGGTCACCGGAGGACACACCGGAACGGCGGAGCAGGCGCTCGTGGGAATTGAGGTGGTAAATACCTCGAGCGACGGCGCGGCCCGGCAGATGCGCCGCGGCAACGGTTTCGTCCTGCGATGCGACGGATTCATTCTTGCCCCCACGGACCTCTTCTCAAAATCGATCAGCGTAGCCGGACAGAGCGAGACGGCGGCAACCCAGGCCGTGACGATTGTGTTGAATCCCGGTACGAGCAGGGAGGAGCGTTTCACGGGCCGGCGGCCGCGATTCACTCCGCGCGGCGTCGCCTACGGTGTCGTCAAGCTCGCCGACTTCCACGCCCCTGCGCTGAAGACGCTCTTGCCGGACCGATTGAAAGCAGGTGATTCCGTTACCGTCATACGGAGTGCCTGGGATATGAAGACGGGCCATTTCGCTGGCCCGCAGCGTGTCGCGGCTCATCTTGCGCCTTCGATTGCCGACGAGGGCGGCGACAAGTCAGAGGCTCCAAGCAAGTTTTCCGAGCTCCTCGAAAACGTCCCTGCTGGGGCTGTGGTTACCGGACCGGACGGGATGGCAGTTGGACTGGTAACCGGCACAGGAAGCACATCGCAAGAATTGACATTCACGTCCATGGCGCCGCTCAATCGGGCCACTAACTGTGTCACTCCAGCCTCTATCCCCGATTCGGATGCCGGGCCCCCCGCTGACGTAGGTGGGGCGAAGTTCAGTACGATGGTTCCCGTCAATGGCGGCCGTATGCTTGTGACCGTCGCGATCGGCGGCGAGCAGCCCGATCTCGAAGGGATGCCGATCGCATGCATTGCCCCATTCTTCATCGATCAGTTCGAGGTCACGAACGAGGAGTACCTTGCTTTCTGGCGCACGCTGCCGGAAAACGATCGGCGCAGGCTCGGCTTTCGGAGCAACTACTATCCCTGGACCTGGGCGCCCTGGCCGTCGGAGCCGCCATTTTCGACTGAAATCGCGAGGCTGCCGGCTTTGGGAGTTCCCCTCCCTGGCGCAGCGGCCTATGCAAAGTGGCGCGGAAAAAGGCTGCCGACGCCTTACGAGTGGTCGATGGCAGCGCTTGGCCCGCGCGGGGATTCCATCATGCCGGACTGGGCACGCAGCTACATTGGCGAGCGCACGTCCGCCTGGAAGAAGATCAAGGGTCTCCATATGCAGTATATGCAGGAGCACTCGGAGGTCCAACAGAATAACCAACACCTGGTGAGCGCGTATAAGCTTCCCTGGATTACGAGGCCGGCCATTTTGCAGGGTGTCTCCGCGTGGTCCAAGCAGACCACGGAAACGCTGTTGGACGAAGTTCGGGCAATGTGGAAGGACCCGCAGTATGTCTTGCCGGTGGGCTCCAGAGAGTACGACGTCAGCCCGTGCGGCGCGATGGATATGATTCTCAATGCTTCGGAGCTCGTCATGCCCAATCCCGCCCCGCCGGCCATGGGAAACGCGCGCTACATGGAGATCTCCTGGACTCCGCCGAAACCGATGATCAACGATCCCTGGGCGCCGAGGCCAATTGACGTCTTGACCGACGGCCGGCCGCTGCAGCCGCTCTCGCGGCTCTATCGACGGTCGATCATCGGACCGTCGTCTCAAGCCGTGCTGATGTGGTCGAACATCAACGAAACGGTACAGATGCTCGGCCCCCTGGCAGGCTGGCAGCTCAACATGGTCGGAGATGTCAAGGCCAGTGCCACCATGTGGCCGCGCGGCATAGACCCATACGAGCAGTTCAGTCGCCCAGCCGGGCTCCAGCTCTGGATGGGGACGCCGCCCCACTTCCGCCGCGAAATGGGACACCCGATCCCCCTGGATAACCCGGAACGCACCGGCCCAGGTCCTCAGCTCTTCTATTATCTCCCGGTCGGCTTCCGCTGCGCCAAGTAGCATTTTGGGATGACAGAGTACCGGCGCGACAGGTATTCTACTTTCGTCCGAAGAACTCCGACCTTAGGATCGAACACCCAAACGAGGGAAACCGCTCCACCCTAATGTCCGTAACAGTTTTGTGTTCTCAGTTCCGGTGCGGGAGGAGGATGTGATTTCATGCTAGGCAGCCTTTTGAGAAAAGTAGCCGGAGTGGTCGCAGTCGCGGGCGGAGCGGCTGTTGCGACCGCGGGCGCCCGATATGTCGGAAGTAAGCGGATCAATGCGGCGGAGCGGCTTGGACAAGCCCTGCTCGACTCCTCGCGCCTGGAAGAAGCCAACAACTTGGCGAACAATGAGACCGAGGCGGCCCTCGCCGCCTGTGCTGCCTATCTGATCAACGTCGCCCACCAGGCGGCGGCGGGAATAACCGGCCCACCGGCAGTGGACGCCATCGGATATGAGCGCAAAGTCACGGACGACCGGTCGAACGCGGTTGCTACGGTCATTACAACGGCCCACGATCCCGAAGCCCGATGGCAGTTCGAGGTCGAGGTCCCTGGAATCGCTCGCGTGACGGGCAGCCGGCGGCTGAAGTCGTCACGATTTGCAGGCACGAAGGTGCATATGGCTACGCCGGATACGGTATCGATCCGTTTCGACAACGGCTACTTCGCCAATATCGAATCCGACCTGGAGTTCAACGGCCATCTTCTACCGGTCAAAGGCCCTCGCACGCAGATATTCGGCACGGCCTCTCTATCGGACAACCGCGGCAATGTCGGCCGGATGCGCATCGAGCCGAACGGTACGGTGAGCGGCACCGTTACCCGCGGAACCGAGATCATCGGCCGCTTCGAAGGCTCCCTGGCCGAGGGATTGACATTCCAGCAGTATTTGGCGACGTAACCTAGACGACAGACGATTGACGATTGACGATCGACGATCGCATCGAGCGTATTGACTGTCACCCCTCGCAGCGGTAAGGTATCCTATCGACATGATAGGCCTTCCAATGTTCCTCTCCTATCGTCAATCGTCAATCGTCAATCGTCCATGAGCGCCACCTACCGCGACTCCGGCGTGAATATCGACGCGATGAACGAAGGCGTCGACCGTATACGCTCCCACGCCCGCTCCACTTTTACCCCAGGCGTATTGAGCGATGTCGGAAGCTTCGGTGGGCTGTT
>ORMF012418704.1_pt1 | contig 20058 bp, 8 predicted proteins | sample 1779871 | NCBI WGS metagenome assembly ORMF01 (sample SAMEA104232316, study PRJEB22302) | groundwater metagenome | biome: forest; feature: aquifer; material: groundwater | place: USA | collected 2011-08-07 | depth 5.4 m | reverse complement strand
CCAAGGCCTCGGGCAAATCCCCCGCCTCCCCGACCTCATCCGCCAACGAGCCGCGGACAACCAAGCCCGAATAGGCGCGGCCGTGCCAGCCTGACTCCATGGGTGGCACGGAGATCAGGAGAAGGAATTCCATCTCGCTCTGACGCTGGGACTGCGCGCGACCCAGAGGTATTGAGAGGTTACCACTCAACTTCCTATCCCCTTGATCCATCCAATGTTACACCGAAAAAAATGTCGGCATCACATGACAGGCAAGTGTAGTCCCTACCAGCAATTCCCGGTCACACTGGGGTCGATGGCGAAACTGGGTAGACGCAAGTTCGGCAAGCCAGTCAGTACGGGCAATATGAACAACTTAAGTTGGGATACCGGCGGCGGCTCTGTATGCCACTTGCAAAGCTTGGTTTTTCCTGTTTAGCCCTGTATGCGCCAATTGCCAAAGCGGCTAAATTGCCTGCATTGCCCTACTGGCGAAAAACCACGAGCTTTAATTTCCCACAGGCCGCCTCTTGTGCATTTTGACGAAAAAGGCACCGGGAATTGCTGGGCCATGGGTCGGCTCCGAGCAGCCCGGCTGCTCCGAGCAGCCGGGCTGCTGTCATCCGTCCGAAAATCCCTGTCAGCGGTAGTGGTACAGTTTGGCCCCAGAAACCCGGTTTCTTCGGAGAAACCGGGTTTCTTTCCGTCAATCTGTACCACTACCCTGTCAGCTCTTTGCTTGCCGCACCGGTTATCCGTATGGGATACTCGCTGCCGGTGCCTCTTCGTAGCGACGGGCGGCTCGCCTGTCGCTTTCAGTTGCTGTCCGAAAAGGGGACAGGACCCTTGGATTCGCTCCGAGGGATAAGGATGTACGGCACGAATCGAGGGGTCCTGTCCCCTTTTCGGACAGCCTCAGTTGCCGAGGCCGTTCATGGCGTCCCAAGAATCCATGCCGAGTTCCGTCGCGGACATGGCGGCCCTGGGCCGGCTGCTGGAAGAGCAGCGCCCGCGCCTCCTGGCCATGCTCCAGCGCCGCATCGATCCCAAGCTCAACGCCCGCCTTGATGCCGAGAGCATTCTCCAAGAGACGTTCATGGTCGCCCGCCGCCGTTGGAGTGACTTTCAAGCGTCGGCCATGACCGCCTACGCCTGGCTCTATCGACTCGCCCTGGACACGCTGATCGAAGCCTGGCGGCGTGAGACGCGCGGGCCGCGCGACGTCCGCCGCGAGCTGCCCCTGCCCGAAGGCACGTCGCTCCAGCTCGGCTTGCAACTCGTCCACACCGGCACCAGCCCCAGCGAAGCCCTCGTCCGCCAGGAGCTGCGCGACCGTGTTCAAAAAGCGATGAGCCTCTTGAGCGAACACGACCGACAAATCCTGTGGATGCGGCACTTCGACGATCTGTCCCACGCCGAAATCGCCGCGATCCTGAACCTGACCGAAGCCGCCGCCCAACAGCGCTACCACCGCGCCCTGGGCCGGCTAAGTGATTTGTGGCACGCCGCGTTTGAATAGAAGATTGATCCGCAGATTTCGCCGATTACGCAGATGGAAAGCACCATTGCTGGCTTCAAATCTGCGAAATCTGCGAAATCTGCGGATCGATTCTGGATTCGTAAGTGATCCGCAGATTTCGCCGATTACGCAGATGGAAAGCACTGTTGCTCTTCCAATCTGCGAAATCTGCGAAATCTGCGGATATGACTTGCATTGAGGACCAACCATGAAAGAATTCACCACCGCGCCTGATCCTGCGGACGCCGTTCTCTCCGAGTTTCTGCTGGCCTACGAAGCCGCTGCCGATCCTGAGGCCACGCAGCGCCAGTGGTGCGCCAAGCATCCCGAGCTTGCCGCCCGGTTCCGAGCGCGGGTTGCGACCATGCGGCTGCTCCACAGCGCTCGCCCGGACGATCCCGATCCGATTCCCGCGCGCCTGGGCGAATTCGAGATCGATTGCCTCATCGGCAAAGGCGGCATGGGCGAAATCTATCGCGCCAAGCATGCGCGGTTGAACCGCACCGTCGCCATCAAGGTCATCCGTCAGGGCCGCGTCTCGCCGCAAGCCCGCGAGCGCTTCCTGCGCGAACAAACCGTGCTCGCCCGCTTGCACCAGACGCACATCGACCCCATCCACACCGCCGGCGAAGAGGGGCCGCTGCAATACTTCGTCATGCCGTACATCGACGGCGCCTCGCTCAATCATGTCGTCGCCACCGCCCGCGACCGCGAAACCAGCCACCCCGGCGAAAAAACTCCGCCCTTGAGCGAACTCGTGGGGCAAGCTGCCAGCTTGCCCAACAATGCCCGTGGGAGGGCGGACATTCCTGTCCGCCCAAGTCCAGGCGGGTTGGAAAACCCGCCCTCCCGACACGACGGCTCTGCCGCCGGCCAGGCAGACAAGAATGTCTGCCCCACTTTGCGTCTCTCCACCGAATACTTCCGCTCCGTCGCCCAAGTCATGGCCGACGCCGCCGAGGCCCTCCAACACGCCCACGACGCCGGCATCCTCCACCGCGATTTGAAACCCTCCAACTTCATGATCGACCGCCAAGGCCACTGCTGGGTCATCGACTTCGGCCTCGCCGGCCTTCTCGTAGGACAGGACTCCGCTCCTGTCGTTCTCGTGGGACAGGACTCCGCTCCTGTTCTGAAAGTCAGCGACGTTCTTGCCCTGGAAGGCGGCACCGATCCTATCCCACAAGACGGACAGGAGCGGAGTCCTGTCCTACGGTCCTCGCCCCTCACCCTCACCGGCGCCAACACCCCCGGCACCCCCAATTACATGGCCCCCGAACAATGGGCCCGCGTTCCTTGGCCCGAAAACGGCTCGGCAACCACGAACGGAGGACGGCTCTCCCGAGCCGTCCCGGACGGGTCAGGAGACCCGTCCTCCGTCGATCCGCCGCCCGCCGAATCCGCACAAATCAAACACATCGCCGAAGCCCCCCTCGACGGCCGCGCCGACGTCTGGGGCCTGGGCCTGACGCTGTACGAACTCCTGACGCTGCGCCGCGCCTTCGACGGAGCGACGCAAGAAAAAGCCCGCCGCCAAATCCTGTACGCCGACCCCCCACCGCCGCGCCGCCTGATCGCCAACGTGCCGGCCGACCTGGACGCCATTTGCCGCAAAGCGACGAACAAGGAAGCGGGTAAGCGGTATGCAGCCCCGAAAGTGTTCGCGGAGGATTTAAGGAAGTGGATGAATGGGTTTCCCACCGAGGCTCGGCCCGCGCAGGTCCCACGCCGGCTTTGGTACTGGGCCAAAAGGAACAAGGGGTGGGCGGCGACGATCGGTTGGGCGGCGGCGGCCACGCTCTTCTTTGTTCTTTCGCTCTTGGGCGCTGCCGCGTTGGGCATGTTTCAAGAACGCAACCGAGAGGCCGACCGCCAAAACCTGATACGCCAAGCCCAGGGCCAGCGCCTGAATTTCCGCCGGGCCGGCTGGTCCAAGGATGCCTGGGAACTTTTGGGCCAAGCCGCCAATATCCGAATCGACGACACCTTGCGCAACGAAGCCGCCACTGGCTTGATCGGGCTCGATGTCGTGAGCGCCAAGGAATTCAGGGACGAAGGCGCGTGCGCTTTGGCGTTTCATCCCTCTGGGAAAAAGCTCATCCTGGGCGCGCAACCCGTAGGAAACAGTCAAGGCAAACCAAAAAAGCCCACTCAACCCATTCGCATCTGGGACCAAGACACCGAACTCGTCAAGGACACCAAAATATACGATGTCGGCCCCGTGGCCTACGACAAGCTGGGCAAACCCCTGGCGCTGACCGTCAAGAAAAAAGAACCCGCCCTGGTCCTTTGGGACCTGGAAACCGAAAATCCCCTGCGCGAATTGGCCTTCCCCCCAAAAACGAAAGGCCAAGTCGTTGAATGGGTCCTTTCCGCCAACGGGGCCGCCGCGGCGGCAAGGGTTTCGGTCGATAAGGAAAAAAGCCTGATCGTTGCCTGGGACACCGCCACCGGCAAAACCCTTCGTCAGGAAGAAAAGATAAAAACCAGCGTCATGGCGCTATCCCCCGACGGCAAGTTCCTTGCCGCTGGCGATGCGGAAGGCCGGGTCGAAGTGTGGTCGCTGGAGAAAAAAGATCTCTCCATTTCCTGGAAGACTGGCCGTCTGGAGATCTCCGCCCTGGCGTTTGGGGCCAATCTTCGAAGATCGCCGGGGGAGATGCCTTGGGTCCTCGCCACCGGCAACCAGGGGGGCACCATCGTCGTTTGGGACCTGGCCGACCAATTGGCTCGGGCGAATCTTACAGGTTCGCACCACGCCGTGATGGCCCTGGAATTCAGTCCCGACGGCGTCTTGCTCGCCTCCTCGGGAAGGGGACAACCCCGCCTGTGGAACGCCGCCACCGGCCAATTCCTCCTCGAAATCCCCGGCCCCGACTTCAACACCGCTTTGGCCTTCACTCCTGATGGCAGCCGTTTGGCCCTGGCCAACGATCAGGCCCCCTTTAGCGGCTTGACCGTCCAGGTCTGGCGACTGGAAAACGGTCGAGGGCTGAAATCGCTTTACGGCATGACCGGGCAAATCAGCTTCGTCGAATTCTCAAAGGACGGCAGCCGCCTCGCCGCCCTGTCGCTTAATTGGGAGATCGGGGTTTGGAACACGAAGACCGGCCAAATGCTCCACCTCTTCCAGACGCCCCCGGGACTTTGGGCCGACAACGCCGCCATCGCGATCAGCGACGACAACAAACAGTTGGCCTTCACCACCGCCGAAACCGCCGTGCTCTGGGACCTCGACACCGGCAAAAGCACCACGTGGCCCCTAAGCCCCGGCAAAGTGGACCATCTCGCCTTTCATTCCGGCCTGGGCAAATTCCTCTCCATCCGCGAGGAAACCCTGGACGGCAAGGAATGGCCCCTGGTAGGAAGGTCGGACTATCGAAAACACCCCCGGATCCTTCGCATTCGTGCATTGACCACGCAAAAAATCGAGGTCATTGGGATCATCGAGGATTTCAACGCGGGATTACTCCCCTGCGGGCTGGCTCGCAACGGCAGTATTTTCGTCGCCGAGGGATTCGCCGTGGACCAAAAAGGCCCGTCCCGCACCGTTCGCCTGTATTCGCTTCCCGACCGCAAGGAAATTTGGAAGGAATCCGCCGACCCCAAGTTCACCGGCGGCCGGGTTTTGCCTTTGGACCCGGAGGGAAAAGTCCTGTTCGTTTACGCACTTTCGGGCGCCGGCGAATCGTCTCGGCCACGATTGTTGGATATCCAAACCGGAAAAACCCAGGATTGGCAGTATTATCCAACATGCCTCAGTTCCAAGGGGGACTACGCCATCCTCGTGACCACCGATCTTCCCCCGGGCAGCGGTAGAGGATTGAAACTCCATCGCGGCCCCGGCAAAAACCCGCTGGCCATCTTCACCTCCGAAATTTCCTTGGGTTACACCGGCCCCCAATTCACCCGCCAAGGCACCCACTTCGCATGGGGAACGACCGACGGCACGGTAATCCTTTGCGACATCGCCGCCGTCCAGGCGAAACTGGCGGGGATACGGCTGGGGTGGTGAGGTTTTTCGATGTGCCAGGTTTCTTTCGATTTCTTTGTCAGAATTTCAAAGAACCTACCGGTTCAATAAGGGAGGAACGAAATCAAAAAACTTCCGTGTCCAAACCGAAAACCTCAAACGGAAAGGCGCCAACCATGTTCACATTTTTCCGCCAGACGAAACCAGCCCAAAAGACCATTTGCCGAAGGGCAACATCGTGGAAGCCACGGCTGGAAGTGCTTGAAGATCGAACCTTGTTATCGACAGCAGTGGATTTCAGTGCTTCCTCCACGTTAGGCGGCCTGTCTGTACACACTCAAACCTTGGGCTGGCGGTTTATTCTCAACAGCACCATCGCTGTTACCGACCTCGGCTTCTTCGATGCCAACCAAGATGGATTAGGTGAATCTCACCAGGTAGCAATCTGGGATGGTTCAGGGAGCATCTTGGTTCAAGGGACCGTAGGAACAAGTGCGCCACTGGACAACAAGTTCCGATACGTGTCGGTCGCAGGTACAGTTCTCAACCCCGGCCAGACCTACACCATTGGTGCGACCTTCCGGGCGTTCAGCCCCGACGACCTCATCGTCCCGGCGAGCGGGCTCACGACCGATCCGGGCATCACCTTTTCTGTGGCGGCGTACGGTCTGGGTTCAGGACTCGTCCGGCCCAATGTCTTTTCCGGCCTCACTGGTTACTTCGGACCGAACTTCAAATTCGCCGGGTCCGTGGACATTGCCATGCAGTTGGCCAAATTCCAGGACGGGAACACCGTGCAGTTCACCTATCAGACGACGGGAAATCCGGGGCCGTTCCAGGTGGGGCTGTATCGGTCCGCGGACGGGACGACCTACAACCCGGCGGACCAGATCGGCGCGCTCCAACCGATCACGCCCAGCCCGACGAACCCGCAAACCCCCGGCGCCATCCCGCTGCCCGCCAACTTCCAATTCGATGATTCGCATCGATTCGTGATTGTCGTCGCCGATCCGGTAGTCGATCCGGTTGGCCATCCGAATGGGGCGATTCTCGAAACTGATGAGGCCAACAACACGGTCTTTGCTGTTCCGCTTTTTGAACGGGCCCAATACTGGAACCGGAACGGACTGGCTCGTGCCGAGCAAGACCCAACTGCATCCGGCAAGGCCCGAGTGATTTTCGAGGGGACAGATGACTTCGCGAAATTGAAAGGGGTTGATGTGGCAAATTGGCCTTACGACGTAATCGCGTCGAAGCCAAATGTCCAGCAAACTGTTCTTGATTCACTCAAGAATCTTGTGCAGCTCATCGCCAAAGATCGTTGGAATGGCGCGCAATTCACGATCACTAGCGCATATCGTTCCAAGGGAGATGGTCAATCTCTTCATTACGACGGTCGAGCTGTGGATATCCAAGTCTTCTCGAATGGTGCCATCGGCGATTTGGCGAGGCTTAGCGGGCTTGCGTGGCTTGCCGGTTTCGATTGGGTTTGGTATGAACCGAAGGAGGTGGGGGGAAACACGAACGATCTCGTACATGCTTCCAAGCGAGCCGCCTTCACGGGCGGTTCCGACGGGATTCAATTCCAACTGCACAGTCCCGCAAATCTCCTGATTTCTGATGGTTTCGGCAATCGCTCAGGTGTGGACAACGTAACCGGTGATGTGGTCCTTGGAATCCCAGGGACGACATTCAGCGGCAAGGACAGCCATCCGCAATTCCTGACAATTGCGCCGGCGACAGACGGAGCCTATAGCGTTCAAGTGGTTGGATCTGGAAACGGGGCATACCGGCTGGAGGTTCTTCTTGCCGATGAAGACGGGAACCTCGCCGTCACCGAGTTCGACGATACGACTACGTTGGGCCATATCACGACCTACGGTTTGCAGTACTCGGCAGCTAACGTCACGAATATCAAGGTCAACCAAGCACCACGTCTTGCAGCTTTCGCCCAACAAATCAACAATGAAGGCTCTGCGCTTATGCTTGCAGCTTGGGCGCAAGATCCCGACGTCGCCGATTCCCTGCTCTTCAGCCTTGACGCCGCCCCACCCGGCGCCGCCATCGACCCCACCACCGGCCTCTTCACCTGGACTCCCGCCGACGGCCCCGCTACCGCCCAAATCACCGTCCGCGTTACCGACAACGGCTCGCCGGCGCTCAGCGATACGCAAACCTTCACCATCACCGTCAACAATGTCGCGCCGACGGCGACCTTCGCCAACTCCGGCCCGGTCGTTTTCGGCAACCCGGCGAGCGTTTCCTTTTCCAACCCATTGGACCCGTCCAGCGTCGATACGGCCGCCGGGTTCCATTACGCCTTCGCGCTCGATCCCGACGAGTTGGCGACCGCCACTTACGCCAGCAGCACGGCCAACCCGTCGGCGACATTCTCCTTCGCGGCGGCCGGCGATCATGTCGTTTATGGCCGGATCATCGATAAGGATGACGGCACCACCGCGTACCAGACCACGGTGACCGTCACGCGGGCGGCGACGCAGGTCACGGTCGTATCTTCGGCGTTACTGGCGGTTCCAGGCCAGCTGGTTGCTTTCACGGCGACGGTGGCGCCGATCGCGCCCGGCGCCGGCAGCCCCACCGGCTCGATCACGTTCATGGACGGCGGCGCCGTGCTGGCCACCGTCGCTCTGCAAGGCAACTCGGTGACGTTCGCCACGGCCGCTTTGGCGCTGGGCAGCCATACGATCAGCGCCGTTTACAGCGGCGACAACAACTTCGCGCCGCCCGCCAAGGCCGCAAGCCTGGTTCAAAAGCTGCAAAGCGTGACGGTCGAGACCAACGCCCGAACGGGTCAGACCGATTTGTATGTGGCGGGGACTGCGGGCAACGACCGGATCGTCATCCGCCGCGCGGGCGACCGCGACAAGGACGATATAGAGGATGAGCGCGGCGATCACAATGCCTGGGGTGGTCGGGACATGCAGCACGGCCGGCACGACCGCAACCGCGGCATCGAAGTTGTCGTCAACGGCGTGCCCGTGGGCGTGTATCATCCCAGCGGACGCGTCGTCGTGTTTGGTCTGGCGGGCGATGACCATATCCGCGTGTCCGGCAACGTGCACCTGGCCGCTTTCGTGTACGGCGGGGCCGGCAACGACCGGCTGCGCGGGGGCGGCGGCGACAACGTCCTCGTCGGCGGCGACGGCAATGATCGGCTCATCGGCGGTGGGCGGCGCGACTTGCTCATCGGCGGCGCCGGGGCCGACGCCCTGTCCGGTATGGCCGGCGATGACATCTTGATCGCCGGCGGCACCGATCATGACGGCGACTTGGCCGCACTCGACACGGTCATGGCGGAATGGACGCGGACCGACCGCAACTATCGTCAGCGCATCCAGGCGTTGCAAGCCGGCGTCGGGCCGGGCGGCGCGATCGCCCTCAATGCCACAACCGTCTTCGGCGACGACGACCGCGATCAGCTTTGGGGCGGCAGCGGTTCCGATTGGTTCCTGCTCGATCCGAGCCATCCGACGCCGGCAGCGCGCGATCGTGTATTCGACCTGGCGGCGTTCGAGCAAGTGCTGCGGATTCGGCCACGGTAGCCGGGAAACGATCAGCCCCGGCAGGGGCGGCCGTTCATAGCCAGGGGTGTCAACCCCTGGAAATCGGAAAAGGCGATTGTCCAAAGCCCCGGAGGGGCGACAGAGCGTTGGACCACGTCATCGCACTGCCGCCCCTCCGGGGCTTGACGTGTTATTGTCGCACGAATCCAGGGGTTAACACCCCTGGCTATTGACTGCCGCCCCTGCGGGGCTGGTCACGTCATTACCGCGCGGTTGCTGGCGCCCCTGCGGGGCTGGTCACGTCATTACCGCGCGGTTGCTGGCGCCCCTGCGGGGCTGGTCGCGTCATTACCGCGCGATTGCTGGCGCACCTGCGGGGCTGGTTCCCGTCAATCCCAAATGTACTTTTCATCGTACTCGATTTCATGCCGTTTCAAGAATTCGATGAACTCTTCCTGAAACGTGCGCACCCGATGATGTTCCGCCTGGCCGGCGATGTACTGTTTCACGGCGTCGAGATTGGAATGCGATACCGAGAAAGCGCCGTAGCCTGCCTGCCAAGCGAATCCTCGGCTCGCAACGAATTCTTCGTGCACCCACTTGGACGAATTGGCTTTGATGAGGCGCACCACTTCGGCGACGGCCATTTCGCGGCTCAATGAGACGAGCAAGTGCACGTGATCTGGCATGCCGCCCGCGGCCGTCAGCACGCATTTCTGTTTACGCAGGATTCCACCGATGTACTCGTAAAGTCGCGGCTGCCATTCCCCATCGATCGAACGCAGACGGTTCTTGGTGCTGAAGACGATGTGGCAATGCAGGTCGGCGAATGATTGCGGCATGGTGCTGCTCCCTTTCGAGGAGGGTGAAATCGTGAGGTTGAACCACGCGATGTAATCGTAGCCCCGAGTGCCGCCCCCGGCAGGGGAGGCAGAGCATCGGCCAAGGCCACGCCTCTGTCGCCCCGCCGGGGCTTGTCACGTTGTCGCTGTGCGAATCCAGGGGTTAACACCCCTGGCTATGGACTTGCGCCCCGCCGGGGCTTTTTGCACGACTGGCTCGAAGGCGGCGGCCGTGGCAACATCCTCCTGAGCGCCGACATCCTCATCGGCGGCGCGACGGACCACGACTTCAGCAAGCACGTGGATGAACTGGCGGCCCAGGGTTGATTTGATGGTTGCTGCGCGATTGACGGCTTGATGCGCTGGCGGTCGACACACTGCTTCCGATATAATAGGCGGCGCTCGTTGACCAACCCACCGCGAGTCCTCCGATGAACGCAACGCAAGCGCTTGTGCACGGCACGCTCCAGCCCGATGGCACTTTGCAGCTTCATGAGGCGCCGCCGCTTCCCGCCGGGCCGGTCGAGGTGCTGATTCGCGCGCTTCCTCCAGGCCAGATCGGCGCGGAAACCTGGTGGGCGTGGCTCGAGCGCGCCCACGCCGAGCGACTCGCCCAGGGGCAGGCATGCCGCAGCAAGGAGGCGATCGACGCCGACCGGTGCGCGCCAGCGCGCCGCCGATGAAACGCGCCGCCGGGCCGTGCAAGAGCTGCAAAGGCCGCAGGAGTGACCCGGCGTGCTGATCTATCTCGACACCAACATCGTCATCTACGCCGTCGAAAATGCGGAACGATGGCCCCGTGCTGGAGCCGGGCGACGAATCCGCCGAGCGTCTTGGCTGCGTTCATGGGCAAGGCTCCTTTCGAGATTCGAAGATCAGCAGGGTGTGCCAACCTTCGGGATCGATGAAGACTTCGACAGGGCTGTCAAGGGTCCGGCAGGAATTGGTTTCCTGGACCTTGGCGAGGACGGTTTCGGGTCGAGGCGGTCGGCGTCGGTGCCGAAAACATTACGGGCGAGTGCGGCCCATTCTTGGTCGGACAGACTCAGGATCGCCTGGTAGACCGAAGTGGGCCGGTCGCTTTGCGGCAGTTGCTCAGGTGGCACGGAACCGTCGCCGACCAAGAATATGGGTTCTAATCGTCGCCGGGAGCGCGACAGCCGCCAACACCTTAGGAGCCGGCCCGGCGAAGTATTGCCGAGGGAAGAGTGAATGTCCCGTTTCTTGCTCTTTCATCCAACCGGCATAGCGACCTTTCGTTCACTGCGCATCAAACAGTTGCACATCCTGCCGTCGTCGCCAATAATAATACCGAGCTGTCCGAAGGAACGAATTACGCTGCGGTTGGGCGGCTCATGACCTTGCCGTACGACCGCGAGGATCGTTGGTGTGGGCGATAACCTTGCCTTGGCCCTGCAAGAACGCTGGTGGGTTGAGCGGCGCAACCGGCCGCCCGTGCAGAATGCGCTCGTCACCGCCCATTCTCGTTTTTGGCGGCCACAGGTCGAAGCAGCGCTGGCAGCGAATGGCAAGCAGCATCGGGAGCCGTCCAACTGGGCAAAGTTGGCCGAGGCGCTGGCCATGGATGAGCCCAACCTGTGGCGCCGCCGCACCGGGGGTTCCAAGTCCACGCTCCGCGATCTGCTCGCCATGGCCACCATCCTTCAGGTGTCAATCCATCAGCTGGTCCCCGACGCCCCAACATGGATCGAACAGGCGACGTTGATTCTCTGCGCCGGCACGATCTCCCCGGAAGAGGCCCGCGCCTACACGCTCTATCGGCTCGGCGGCGCGACTTGCCACAACCCGCACTTGGATCAAGCCGCCATTGCGGACATACGCCGACAAATACCTGGATGTTTCGCGAGTAGCCGGGACGCGGAGGCAGCCATCCTCAAAACAGCGGCCCGACTTGGCGAACGACTCGGAAGAGGCGCCTAACGCGGCCGAAACTTTGGAGTGCGGCGCTTTCACGCCGCTTTTGTTTTCTTCTTTGTTTTGTTCGCGAGGTCGCTGGGAAGCAAAAAAGAAGAAAGAAAGAAAGAAAGCGGTGATAAAGCACCGCACTCCAAAACTTCTCCGCATTTTGCGGAGAAGTTCAGAGGTACGAAAACAATGACAACTACGCACGACATTCCCGATGATGAGCTGACCGCCTACGTCCTCGGCACACTTGCCGGCGACCAGTTTCAGACGATGGATGCGCATGCTGCCGACAATGAAGAATTTGCCGCCGAGATCGCCATCCGGCGCCTCATGGCGGGCGTGTCGATTGACGACGATCCGGCGCTTCCGCTCCGTGCGGTTGCGAAAGGCGCGACGCCCAGCGCGCCGCGCACGCCGCTTCGATCGTGGCGCAAGGTTGCAATCGCAGCCGCGGTGTTCCTGGCCATTTCCGGCATCGGCTGGGGCGGCTGGAGGCTGATGAACGCCCAAGGCATTCTCTTCTCCGACACATTCGAGACTGGCTGGCTTGACCACAAAAAATGGAAAACGGGCAGGCGCATGACCACTGCTCAAGACGGCTACGCGCGCCTCAACGATCGTGGGTCACTGGTCACCGTCCAGGAGTTCAAGGACCCGTTCGTGCTTGAACTGGACTGGCGCTGGATCGACATCTCCGGCGACATCCACTATCGCGACACCCTGACGATTGCCATGCACTCTTCCGGGGAACACGTGGCAACGCACCCATTTCGGGTTCGTGACGGCGTCGAAGTCGTGCTGCAAACACACAGCGGGCGCTTGGCCGTTGAGTGCCTCAACAAACCACAATCCTATGGCGAGACCCAGGAGGGCGCCTTGCCAATGCCGGCGGGAAAATGGCACCACGTCCGGATTGTCGAAGACGGCAAGACAATTGCGGTCTATCTCTCAGGGCCCGGGATCGATCAGAAATACCAGCACAAACCGGTGCTGACGGTTCCGTACAAGGGGAATTTCGAGAGACACCACATCGCAATCTACAACCGGGAACCGGTGGCCGGCGCCCTGCACGAGTCGCACATTCGGAACGTGGTGATTCGGGCGCTTCCGCACGTGAAATCGGAGTGACCGGGCCACGCCTTGAGAATTGGGATCTGGAAACTGCGGAGCCGCGCACGTCCTGTGCGGCAACCGCTTGAGAATCTAGGACTGCAACGGAGCCATACATGTCATCTTCATTTACGCCGAAATCGAAACGCGCTCGCAGGATCAAGAAATTACTGCCGGTCGGCCACTTTAGGCCGTGCTTCGACCTCCTCGAAGACCGCACTCTGCCGTCCGGTCTCGGGTTCGCTTTCCCCTTGGGATCAACTGGTTCGGATTCTGGCATAGGAATTACCACCGATTCAGCGGGGAATGTTTACATCACGGGCAATTTTCACGGCACGGTCGATTTCGACCCCGGCGCGGGTGCGTTGAACTTGACGAGCACCGGCGACAGGGACTCTTTCGTGTGCAGGTACACGGCTGCCGGGGCCCTGGTCTGGGCCCGCCGGATGGGCGGTAGCAGCGGCGACAATGGCTATGGCATTTCGACAGAGGGAGATGCCATCGCTGTGGATGCCGGAGGCAATGTGTATACCACGGGGCGTCTCGCCGGCACGGCAGATTTCGACCCTGGCGCTGGCGCCGTCAATCTCACCAGTGCCGGGTTATACGACGTGTTCGTGAGCAAACTCGACCCCGACGGCAATTACGTCTGGGCCCGCCGCCTGGGCGGCAGCGGGCATGACGAGCCCTGGGGCATTGCCGTGGATGGCCCCGGCAATGTTTACACGACCGGTCATTTTGCGGTCACGGCGGACTTTAACCCAGGCCCCGCCACGGCCAACCTCACCAGTGCCGGTAGCTTTGACGTATTCGTAAGCAAGCTCGACACTGGCGGTAGTTTCGTCTGGGCTCGCCGGATGGGCGGTAGTGGCGATGACACTGCCGCAGCAATCGCGCTGGATAGCGGTGGAAATGTATATACCACCGGGAATTTCGCCGCCACGGCGGACTTCGACCCAGGCGTTGGCACCTTCAACCTCTCCAGCGCCGGCCTCGACGATTCATTCGTGAGCAAGCTGGACAGTTCCGGCAATTTCGTCTGGGCCCGCCGCTGGGGGGGCGCCAGTTCAGACTCCGGCGGTGGCGGCGGCATTGCGCTCGATAACACCGATAGCGTTTACGCCACAGGTGCGTTCCAGGGCACTTCGGATTTTGACCCAGGCTCGGGCATCTTCAACCTTACCAGCGCCGGAAGCACCGACGCCTATGTGAACAAGCTGGACAGTGCTGGCAACTTCATCTGGGCCCGACGACTGGGCGGCAGCGGCACTGACGAAGGCTACGGCATAGCGGCGGATAGCGCTGGCAACATCTACACGACAGGGTATTTCCAGGGCACGGCGGCCTTCGGCACTGGCACCTTCAACCTTACCAGCGCCGGAAGCAACGACGCCTTCATAAGCGAGCTGGACAGTTCCGGCAACCCTGTCTGGGCTGGCCAACTAGGCGGCAGCGGCGATGACCGCGGCCGTGGTGTCGGGGTTAGTCGGAGCGGAAACGTCTACACCACGGGATTTTTCGCCGGCACCGCAACCGATTTCGACAAGGGTGCGTGCAATGATACGCTGACCAGTGCGGGAGGCGTGGATATCTTTGTTTCCCACCTGTCTGGTCTCGTAAGTTGGTGGCCCGGCGATGGGAATGCGGACGACATCGTGGATAACAATCACGGCATCTTGAAGAACGGGGCGGTGGCGAATGCGTCGGGCAAAGTCGGGCAGGCCTTCAGCTTTGACGGCGTGAATGATTTCGTCGAGATACCGGATGCTTCCAACCTGACGCCTTCTAACGCCATAACACTCGAAGCCTGGGTAAATCCGGACACGCTGTCGCCGAATAACGCCTCCCACCGAGTGATCATTTCCAAATATGACACAAGCGTTACGCTCGACACAAGCTGGTTCTTGTCGATGAGAGACGGCGGTCGAATTCAATTTGGAGTGTATCCTGCGAACGGGTTGTCACGGACTGTGAACACGGTGGCTTCGCAGCTGGTCGTCGGAAACTGGACTCATGTCGCGGCGACGTTTATCGGCGGCGCCACGCAGGAGATAAAGGTTTACATTGACGGCGTCGAAGTCCCGGTGGTGCCGGGAGAACAGGGCATAATTTCTCCGATCTTTGACAGTTCCACGCCGGTGCGCATCGGTGCAATGAAAGCGGGCAGTTTCGGAGGCCTGGGCGGCTTCTGGGACGGCCTGATCGACGAGCCGTCGATCTACAGCCGCGCCCTGACCGCCACAGAAATCCACGACATTTACGCGGCCGCCGCGGCGGGGAAGTGCAAAGTGCAAAACCCGCCAATATGTATCACACCGCCGATGGACCTCGTCAGCTGGTGGCCGGGCGACGGTAACGCGAACGACATCGTCGGAAGCAACGAGGGTACGTTGCATGGGGACGCGACATTTGCTGCCGGCAAAGTCGGCGACGCATTCCGCTTCGATGGGAGTGGCGACTATGTCACAGCACCTGACAGTCCACTTTGGTATTTCGGCCTGAACGATTTCAGCATCGAGTTGTGGGTGAATTTCAACCGGCTCAAGAACAGCATGCTCATCCAGCAGCCTGGCGGATTTGAGCTGAATTACTTCAACGGAGCGAGCCCATTCCTTGGTTTCACCAAGGACGGCTTCGATCCGACAATTGTACGATCGTGGGCTCCTCAGGCGAACACCTGGTACCACGTTGGAGTCACACGGACCAGCGGCACGTACCGGCTGTATGTCAACGGCAGCCAACTCGGAAGCGAGCAAGCGAATTTGAGTCCTGTGCCGGATGTGACGTCCGACGTCCGCATCGGCAGCTGGTACTTTAACAGCAGCTACGACATGGACGGCCTCCTCGACGAGATCTCCATTTACAACCGTAGACTCACCGCCGACGAAATTCGCGGCATCTACGCGGCGGGGGCGGCGGGGAAGTGCAAGGAGCCCGCCGAACTGCCCGCCGCAGGCGTTACAATACTCGTCCACGGATTCAATCCAACTGGTGAGCTCTTATCAGACGATCCGATTGATTACTGGGGCCGTGACAAGATCCTTGATTTGCTCTCACGCTTCGGCGGCGGGCGCGTGTTCGTGTACAATCCCGCGAATGGGAGCCTGGATCCCCGATCCGCATCCGATCCTGGCTTCGCCGGTTTGTATAACCCTACCGGCGAAACGATCATTGTGCATAATTGGCTTGCCGCATCCAATGACGCGGAATCGGGCCAATCCGAGGCAGCAGCGGACGCGCTCTTTGCCACTCTCGTCAAAGAGCGGTATGTCGATCTGGTGAACCCCAATCTTAGCTCGGCCTTTCACTTCATTGGCCACAGTCGTGGGACATCTGTGGTGAGCGAGGTCGTTCAACGACTGGGCATTTACCATGTGAACGTCGATTATGTGACCTATCTCGATCCGCACGATTTTGATGAGGACGCTATTCCGTACGATGGTTTGTTTGATGACCCCGCGGTTCAGGTTTGGTCGAACGTCGCTTACGCCGACAACTTTTACCAAATTGCGCCCTTGCCACTTCCCAATGTTCCCAGCGGCCGTCCCCTAGGCCATCTTCAGCCACCCGATAACTATTACTACAACTACAATCTTTCTGGCTTGCCAGGCTTGGGGGATGGGCATCTTAGTGGCCCCCATGCGGGAGTGGTTGATTGGTATTTCGGATCAGTCGCGCCCGGTCGGGAAGATCCTCGATGGTACACAGACGGCCTCGGAGCAAACACAGGGTTTTCTCGCTGGCTGTCCCTCGGCGGCTACAGCAAGACCTCGCAAGAAAGCGGAATCCAGGGCACGGCCGATCCATCGACATTGGTGGGCGTGATACCGTTTCCTGCGAGCGACACTGGAGACGACAACGGCGAATCGACTACCTTCTCTATGGGTAAGTTTGAACTAAACCACCTCGATGATGGGAATTCTCTCAATAATCTACCCGATTTGGTTCCTGTGGGGAATACGTTCGTGCCCTTCCCTTACCTCGACAACAATTCGATCGCTGGTTGGTCCTACCACGGCGGCGGCGGCACGGGCCATGTTGCTTCCGCGGATGGTAACACATTCCTTCGGCTTGACTCAGGCTACGTGAGCCGCACACACAACCGCTTCTACGTGCCTCAGACTGCCCGCCATTTGATCTTCGATCTGTGGGTTGGTACACCCGTGGTTGGCACATCGCTGTTCGTGTACATGGATGAACTCAGCCTCGACACGAATCTGGGATACTCAATCCCGTTGGGGCGAGCAACGAACGGTTTCGTGCCCATTTCCTTGCCGATTCGGGATTCCTTGCGAGGCGGCGTACACACATTGACCTTCCAGATTAGCAGCTCGTCATCCGGCACCCCGCAGGTCAACATTGACAATATCCGTCTCAGCGAAACCGATCTTCCCCCTGGGACCTCCGATCTCGACCGGGATGGGATCAGCGATACAGTCGAAGCCGCTGCTCCGAACAATGGCGACGGCAATCGCGACGGCGTCCCAGACATTCAGCAACTGCATGTCGCTTCGCTCCCCAATAGCGTGGATGGGCGTTACGTGACGCTGGAATCTCCGAACGGGACCAACCTCGTCGATGTAATTGCATTGGATTCCACGCCCGGCATGCCGGCCGGAGTCGCCTTCCCAGTCGGTGCGTTCGAGTTTCGGGTTGAGGGTCTGCCGACGGGTGGGTCCGCTCAAGTGAAACTCTATCTGCCGGAAGGCGTACACCTAAACACATACTACAAATCGAACACACCTTTTGGGCTACCGCCTTTCGTTTATGAGTTCCGCAAGGGCGGCAACACGTTCCCGGAACTTGGGGCTGATGTCACCGGCAATCCGGTTGTCTTGTACCTCCAGGATGGAAAGCCAGGAGACGATGACAATTTTAGAAATGGTAAGATTGTCGATCCGGGTGGACCTGCCTTCAACCCGCCGCCCGTGCTTGTGAATGTCGGCCTCGGAGTAGGCGATGCCATTGAGGGCACTCCTGTAAGCCTCATGGCTGAGTTCACCGATCCGGTTCTTCTCGACACCCACACGATCACGATCGCCTGGGGCGACGGCAGCGCGTCAACCTTCACGCTCCCCATCGGCGACCGCACGTTCTCCGCCCAGCACGAGTATACCGACAACAAGCCGGATGCATCGCCATACACGATCACCTTGGTTCTCACCGACGGCTACACCGAAGTCACGGCCACAAGGGAAGTGACCGTCCTCAACGCCCCTCCCGCCGCCGACGCCGGCCCCGATCAAACCGTCCCCGAAGGCGCCCCCGTCCACCTCACCGGCGCCTTCACCGACCCCGGCGTCGCCGACACGCATACCTTCAACTGGCATGTCGTCAGCAGCAATGGCCAGGTCATCCCTGATGGCACCGGCCAGAACTTCGATTTCACGCCCGACGACAACGGCACCTACACCGTCATGTTCACTGTCACGGACGATGACGGCGGCGTCGGCACGGATGAAGTCGTGATCGCGGTCAACAACGCCGCACCGACCGCCAGCATCATTGGGCCGGCCGATGGCGTGCGCGGGCAAGCGCGAACTTTCACGCTCGGCGCTGCCGATCTCTCGCCGGTCGATCAAGCGGCGGCGTTCACCTTCGCCATCGACTGGGATGGCAACGGTGCCGTGGACCAAACCATCACCGGCCCATCGGGAATGCAGGTCGAACATCTCTTTCCGAAGATCGGGTCGTACACGGTTCGCGTCACCGCCATCGATAAGGACGGCGCCGTCAGCGAGGTCGTGACGCACTTGGTCACCGTCACGGCGCTCGCCCTGCAGCCCGATCCGGCGAATCCCTCGAAGGTCATCCTCGTTGCCGGCGGCACGAATTTCGACGACAACATCATGGTAAATGGCAGCGCGATGGTGGCGAGCATCGTCAGCGTCACGCCGACGGGCTACGAGGTGGTCGTCGGACTCTTCCTGCCGAATGTTGCGCCGAGCGAAATCTCCTACAAGTTTGGCAATGTATCGATCCACATCCAAATCGTGCCGCTGCTGGCCGCGATTAGCCGGGTGTTCCTGCTCGGTCAGGATGGCAACGACGTGCTGATTGCAGGTCTCCTCAATCGAACAGCGGTGATGGACGGCGGCAACGGCAATGATCTGCTGATGGGCGGTTACGGCAATGATATTCTTCTGGGCGGAGCGGGCGACGACGTCTTGATCGGCGGCGAGGGCCGGGACTTGCTCATCGGCGGCTTTGGGTCCGATCAGCTCCTGGCCCAGGGCGGCGACGATATCCTCATCGGCGGCACCACTTCGTTCGACGGCAACATGACGGCGCTCGACGCCGTGATGCGCGAATGGTCCCGCACCGATGCGGACTATGCCACCCGCGTCGGACACTTGCAGGGGTCGCCGGGTGGATTGAACGGCACGACGGTGCTGACCAAGGACACTGTGTTCGATGACGGCGTCCGGGACGTGCTCAGCGGCGACGCGGGCCAGGATTGGTTTTTCGCCGGCGCCGGCGATGCACTCCCCGGTATGCAGAAGCTAGTGCTCTGTCACGCATGAATTGATGAGTCGCCAGAAGTAAGAGCCGCGCACGAAGTAAGCGGCCCACTCGCAGCCGCTTACTTCGTGCGCGGCTCTTGTGATCCATCATTCGACGTGTGACATAGCACTAGAAGTAGTCGTCTTGATTTAGGGAAGGTCGAATGGCCATGTGGGGCAGGGCGCCCGGCCCTCCTGGTCCCCGGAGGGCAGGGGGCCTGGCCCACGAGGGGGGAAAAAAACGGGGGCGGGCCGCCGGCCCTTCCGGCCCCGGGCGGGCCAGGCGGCCTGCCCCACGATGGGATAAATAACGGGACGCGGACCGTTGTTCCCGTCCTCAAGCAGCAGGCCACCAGCCGCATACCAGGGACGGGTTCCAGCGTTTCAGCCTTGTAACCCGACGGTATCGTCATTGCAGCATCGTTAGTGAAATCTGTCACAATGATCTCCCCGACACTCAGAAAATGTGATCACCGAACTCGACGCGTATCGCAAGTCCAAGAAAGAAAGCCAGTTATGGCGTGAGTTCGGTGATCACTTGGGCATGGTTCAATTCTTGTCATTTCTGGGTGACAGAGTGAACGCTGTAGGGACTACACCATTCTGTCAGGTGATGCCGACATTTTTTTCGATGTAACATTGGATGGATCAAGGGGATAGGAAGTTGAGTGCGTGCCAACTG